>Ga0101944_10001705_pt1 | contig 42464 bp, 39 predicted proteins | sample DewCreD2012metaG_FD_75245 | JGI IMG/M metagenome (GOLD analysis project Ga0101944, IMG submission 75245) | Hot spring sediment bacterial and archeal communities from British Columbia, Canada, to study Microbial Dark Matter (Phase II) - Dewar... ... | reverse complement strand
TCCATCAAAAAACATCTCGACAAAAAATGAAAGGGATAGTAAATCCAGAAATATCAGAAATGAATCCGGAGAACGTAGTATAAACCAAAGAGGAGGAACCGGACGCAGTGAATACACCCCTCCTGTAACAACATTAAATGGAAATAATCAAGGTAATAACAATTCTAACTCTCAAACAAATAATAATAAAACAGCAGAAACTAATACTGCAAATGAAGAGCAAAGCAGAACCAAATCAAATTCTAATAATGATTCCGGTTCAATAAGAAATGAAAGTGGAAACAGAAATTCAGGAAATACCAGGAGATAAAATGTTAAAAAAATCTTTATTTATTTATTCTTTTCTAATTCTGACTATAACTAATTTTTCTCAAAATTATAATGATGCACTGAGAGTAGGAGCACCAGGTTTAGGAATGAACGCCAGAGCATTAGGAATGGGGAACAGCTATTTGGCATTAAGTGATGATGGCTCTGCTTCTTTTTTTAATCCCGCAGGCTTAGGTTTGGTTAAACGTCTGGAATTTATGGGTGGGTTAGATATTTCCAGTTTTAATAATACTACCACCTTCTTTGGAAATCAAACAAAAAGTAATGCCAGTCAAACTTTATTAAATAATGTCAGCTTCGCATTCCCTATCCCAACAATAAGAGGAAGCCTGGTTTTAGGATTAGCATATAATTCGAACAAGGGTTTAATTGGAAGTAATCAATTTGATGGATTTAATCCGGGAAACCATTCTAAAATACAAAGCTTATTAAATACTGATATTCCTTACGATTTATTCCTAACAGATGATGATGGAAATACAATCATAAATGGGAAATTAAATCAAAGTGGTAATATGTTAAACTCTGGCTCTATTAACAGTTGGACTTTAACCGGAGCTATAGAGGTGTATAAAAATCTTTTTGTTGGTGCTAATCTATCTATTATTTCTGGTAATTATAATTCAGATTTTGATTACTATGAAGATGACACAAAAAATAATTATCAAGGAATTACCGCTCCCGGTTATCCAAAGACTACTGACTTCCGTTCTTTTTATCTGAAAAACTTATTAAAATGGGAATTAGAAGGTTGGCATACTAAACTTGGTTTCTTATATCAGTTTAATAATTTTGGAAGGTTTGGTGCAACAATTCAATTCCCCAAGATGATTTCTGTTAAAGAAAAGTTTATTGTCGAAGGTTCAAGTGAGTTTGCTAATTGGTCAACATCTCTAAATTCTGAAGATTATAGTGATGAGGTAAAATATGATATTAAAACTCCATTTGAAGTCTCTGGAGGATTTTCATTTAATTTGAAAGGTTTAATTCTCAGCGGGCAGTTAAACTTTATTAACTACACTGAACTTGAGTTTTCTGATGCAGAAGGACTATCAGCATCTTACATTTCCGATCAAAATAAAAAAATCAAATCAATATTAAGGCAGACAATCAACTATAATTTTGGTGCTGAATATACAATTCCAAAAATTGGATTAAGAATCAGAGGAGGTTACATTTTCCAAAAATCTCCTTTTGAAAATGATGATTCAAAATTTGATAAAAAATATATCACTTCAGGAATAGGTTTTTTAGCTGATGGTGTAATAGGAATAGATTTGGGCTATGCATACGGATGGTGGGAAGATATCGGCGATAATTATGATTCAAATCTTTCAAGGACCTTTCAAAGTATCAAATATCATAAATTTGTGATTACTACAACCTATCGTTTCTAAATGGTTTTTTTTGCTATTATTTCTATAACGCCATATTTTCGATATGGCGTTTTTTATTTTTGGAGTAAGTTATCAAAGGCATAATATCCCGAGTTGAAAGCAAAGATTATTACGTTCAATCCCTACCAGATCACCTGGAAATCAGATGCTCTCTTAAAGGAAAGTTCAAAAAGAGTTTCAACTTAAAAAAAGATAAATTATATCATACTGACATAGCTGTTGTTGGTGATTTGGTCGAGTTTGAATTAAACCCGGATGACTCTGGAGTTATTAAAGAAATCTATAGCAGAAAAAATTATCTATCCAGAAAAGCTCCGAGAATTCGCGGAGCAAGCTATAGGGGTGAAAGATTAGAGCAAATTATTGCTGCAAATATTGATGAAGTGTTCATTGTTTCAAGTATTGCTGAACCATCATTTAATAATAAAACAGTTGACAGATTTCTTGTTGCATCTGAAAGTTCCGGAATAAAAAGCAGTCTGATATTAAATAAAATTGATTTAGACCCTGACAAAAATTATCTAAAGTGGATTGAACTTTATAAAAACATTGGCTATGAAGCTATTGGAACTTCAACTTTTACCAAATATAATATTGACTTCGTAAAAGAAATGATAAAAAATAAAACTGTGTTATTTTGGGGTCCTTCAGGAGTTGGGAAATCTTCTATTCTTAATTCAATTTATCCTGAGCTTAATCTTAAAATTGCTTCTATAAGTACTTCTACAATGAAAGGAAAACATACTACTGTTACAAGCAGACTGTTTTTTATGAAAGATGGAACGTACATAATAGATACTCCCGGTGTCAGAGAAATTGATCCCTACGGAATAAAAAAAGAAGATTTAGGGCACTTTTTCCCCGAATTTGGAAGTTTTATCAATAAATGTAAGTTTAGTACTTGTACTCATTATCACGAACCAGATTGCGCAGTCGTCAGAGCAGTTGAAGAATCGCTAATTTCAGAAGTCAGATATGATAGCTATCTTAGAATATTAAATACAATTGAAGATGATATTAATTTTTAGAAAATTATCTGTCATTTGATAGCAGAGGGAAGAGGATATTAAATAGTCTGGGACTGAATAACTTGTAGCACAGATTAGTAATTTGTGCTGCGATGATTTCAAAATTTACTTTTTATTCAGCCCCCAAAAGCATCAATTTTACAATAGAATAAATAATTTAATCCTTTATGTTAAACGTTACAGAAAATAGAATTAAAATTTTGCCAAAGATTTTTGAGACTAATTTTGGTCAAATATCTAAGTTTATATTCGAATTTTCCACTTTTTATGAAAACATATTTTATTATTCAAAACCTTATTCAGATTTCGAAGTTTTGGCTGCTGGCAAAATTCTTTCAGTTGAGACCAATTATGAAGGTATAAATGAATTATTTAATATTCTTAATAACTCAGTTGAGATTAAAAATTTTAAGTCGGAAGAGATAAACTTTCCACTATTTTTTGGTTATTGCAAGTTTCCATCGCCAACTAAAGAAGACTTATGGAATGATTTTAAGGAATCAGAATGGATTTTACCAGAGTTTATTCTTTATAAAAAAAATCATAAATCACTTATTATTAGTTTTTCACAAAACTCTTCTCAAATAGATAAAATAATTTCATCAAATAGGGAGATTAAGAAACAACCGAAAAGGAAATTTGGAAAACTTAAAGAAATAAATTCAGAGTCTTTTTCCGATTGGGAAAAGAAAGTAATGTCAATCGTAGAAATGATAAAACAAGGCAAGCTAAAAAAAATTGTTCTATCAAGGAAGAAAGAATTCGAACTGATTGATGAAGTTGATTTCTCTAATATAATTGAAACTCTCAATATTGATTACCAGAGTTCTTTTAACTTCCTTATAAAATCGGCTGATTCATATTACTTGGGTTCTTCACCTGAACTTTTGGCTGAGATAAATTGCAATGAATTTAAGTCAGAAGCTTTGGCTGGTTCAATTGAAAGAGGTTCATCAGAATCTGAAGATATCAGTCTATCTGAACTTCTTTTAAGAGATAGTAAAAATCTAAATGAGCATCAAATTGTAATAGATTATCTTAAATCGAATCTTGAAGATTGCGTAATAAATTTCGAAATCGAAAATAAACCAGAAATTAAAAAATTAAAGAACATACAACATCTAAACACCAAAATAAAGGGTCAAATAAAACCTGACCAAAATATTTTTAATTTAATTAGTAAAATTTTTCCCACACCAGCAGTATGTGGAATTCCTAAAGAAATAGCTATAAACGAACTATCAAAATTTGAAGGATTTGAAAGAGGAATTTTCACCGGGATAATTGGTTGGATTAATTTTAATAAACAAGCTGATTTTTATGTAGCCATCAGAAGCGGATTATTTAAGCGAAACCTTTTAATCGTTTTCGCTGGTTGTGGCATTGTTGAGCATTCTATTGCAAAAAATGAATACAACGAAACAGAATTAAAATTAAAAGTAATAACTGATTTATTTGATGCTGAAAGTTAATCGAAATATTTTCTGGTCAAATTTATTTATTGATTTTTTGGTCAAACAAGGAATTGGAAATGCGTGTATCTCTCCGGGTTCAAGAAGCACACCATTAACTTATGTTACTGCAACAAACAAGTCTATTAAATCTTTTCCGATTATTGATGAAAGATCCTCAGCTTTTTTCGCACTTGGATTATCAAAAAGTTTTAATCAACCCACTTTGATAATCACTACTTCCGGAACTGCTGCCGCAGAATTATACCCCGCAATAATTGAAGCATACCAAAATAGGATTCCACTGATAGTTTGTACAGCTGACAGACCATCATATTTGAGATTTACTGGTTCAAACCAAACTATCAATCAAAAGAATATTTTTCAAAATCACATTAGATTTTCAGCAGATATTCCATTGATGGAAATAAATCGTACTAATATTGAAAAATTTATATCTATCGTTTATCAGGGGATAGAAATTTGTTTGCAAAAGAATGTTGGACCCGTCCATTTCAATTTTCAATTTGAAAAACCTTTTGAACCTGATTCAATAACTGATAAAATTTCTTTTAATCTGATTGATTATTCAAATAAAATGTTATCAGAAATAGTCAGGGAAAAATATGAGAGCACAAAAACTGAATTTAAACTTGAATTCAATTCTATCAACTTAATTACTATTGGTTCAGGTAATTTTGGGTTAGAGTTTACTAATTTATTGAATAAGTTTTCTAAATCATTAAATATCCCAATCTTTGCAGACTTCTCATCCGGATTAAGAAGCAATTCTTTAAAAGTAGATAATCTGATTTACAATTATGATAGTCTTGTGAGAAATACAGAATTTCAGGATTTCTTCAAACCAAAAAATGTACTTCACTTTGGAAGGAATATCACTTCAACAGCTTTGGAAGACTTTTTAGTTAAAAGTAAATCTAAAAGAATAATTGTAAATGAATTTGGAGACAGATTCGATTCTACAAAAAAAGGCAGACTGATAAAATCTGAGCCAACAACTTTTATTAAATTATTATTTGAAAAAAATATCAAGAAAAATTCAGCGCAAACTTTATCAGAAATTTTATCCTTGGACTCTCAAGTTGAAAAATTAAAGTCGAATATTTTTTCAAATAGATTTTCTGAAGTGGAAGTTATCAATCGCATTATAAAAAAAATTCCTGATAATTCAGCTATCTTTATAGGAAACAGCTTACCAATAAGGGATTTCGATTTTTTTATAGGGAATGTCAGAAAAAAAATCGAGGTTTTTACTAATCGAGGAGCAAGTGGTATTGATGGTTTAATTTCTACTGCTGCTGGTATTTGTAAAAATATCAAAAAAACAACATACCTCGTTTTAGGAGATTTATCTTTCTACTATGATATGAACTCCCTTGTTTCGGTCAAGAAGTTTAGTATCCCATTGAAAATAATAATAATCAATAACAATGGTGGGAGAATTTTTGAATATCTCCCGATAAATAACTATAAAAATGTTTTTAAAGATTATTTCTTAACTCCATTACAAATTGATTTTAGAAAAGTAGCAGAATCATTTTCAATTCAATATTATTTGAGTGATAAATTAGACAATTTTGAAAGAAATTTTGATTTAATAAACAAATTAAAATCATCAGTAATTTTGGATGTAAAAGTTAATCCTTTTTACACAAAATCGTTAAAAAATAAATTCAGAAAAAAAGTTAGTAAACTAATTTCAAATAAATTGAGTTAAGTATGTATATTGAACATTCTGGTATAAAGTTGAATGTTGAGATTCCAAAAGAATTGGATAAGAGAAAAGATAGTGTAATACTTATACACGGATTTACCGGTTGTGCTGAAGACTGGTTACCTTTAATTGATATGCTTCCTGAGAATTTCAATTATCTTTTATTAGATTTAATTGGACACGGTAAAAGTGATCATCCTGTTTTACCGGAATTTTATAAAACTGATTCTATAATCGAACAAATAAAATCTGTTAAAGAAAAAATTGTTAAAGATTCTAAAGTTATTTTAATTGGTTATTCAATGGGAGGCAGAGCAGCTTTATCTTTTGCTGTAAAATATCCCGAAGAAATAAAAGGTTTAGTTTTAGAAAGTGCATCAGCTGGAATTAAAAATGACACTGAAAGAAATAAAAGATATGAAGAAGACTTAAAATTAGTTGAGTTTTTATCATCTCACTCAATGGAGGAATTTATAGATTTTTGGCAGGATCAGGAGATGTTTAATACTCAACGAAGATTTTCGAATGATAAAATCAAGAGACTCAAAAAAATCAAATACACAAATAGTAAAATTGGTTTGATGAATATTTTACGGGGATTTTCGACTGGTATAATGCCTCCGCTTCACGATAAATTAAAAACCATTCCAATAAAAGTTTTGTTGATAAGTGGTGAGCTTGATACAAAATATACTTTTATAAATTCTAAAATTGTCAGAGGCTTTCGTAAAGCAAAACATAAAGTTGTGAAGAATTCAGGACATAATACTCATTTAGAAGAACCCAAAAGAACAGCAGAAATAATAACTAATTATCTTAACCAGATTGCTAATATTGAAAATCAGAAATAATAAAACGAGGATTAAATGAAATTAAATTGGGAAAAAATTGGAAATTATTCAGACATTATTTATGAAAAACTTCAAAATGAAGGAGTTGTTAAAATTACAATCAATAGACCTGAAGTAAGAAATGCTTTCAGACCTGAAACAGTCAAAGAATTAATTAATGCTTTCAATATTGCCAGAGAAGACCAAACCGTTGGGGTCATTTTGTTGACTGGCGCTGGTCCTGCAAAAGATGGTAAATATGCTTTCTGCTCAGGTGGAGATCAAAGAATTCGAGGAGATATGGGATACATTGGTAAAGATGACAATGTTCCTCGCCTTAATGTGCTTGATCTTCAAAAAATCATTAGAAGCATTCCTAAGGTTGTAATTGCTTTAGTTGCTGGATATGCAATCGGAGGCGGACACGTTTTACACGTTATATGTGATTTAACTATAGCAGCAGATAATGCCATTTTTGGTCAGACGGGTCCAAAAGTTGGAAGTTTTGATGGAGGTTTTGGTTCGAGTTTTCTTGCCAGAATTGTTGGTCAGAAAAAAGCCAGAGAAATTTGGTATTTATGCAGGCAATATAACGCTCAGCAAGCCTTAGATATGGGTTTAGTAAATACTGTCGTCCCTGTAGAACAATTAGAAGAAGAAGGTGTAAAATGGGCAAGAGAAATCTTACAGCACAGCCCAATGGCAATTCGTGTTCTAAAATCCGCTTTCAATGCTGAACTCGATGGGCAAGCAGGAATTCAGGAACTTGCAGGTAATGCTACTTTACTTTACTATATGAGCGAAGAAGCTCAAGAAGGAAAGAATGCTTATATAGAAAAACGTAAACCAAATTTCAATAAATTTCCTAAACTTCCTTAAATCCACAATGAATCAGTCAAAAGTGAATTATACCAAATTTGAAAGTTGGATTCTTGCTGCCCGCCCTAAAACTTTGTTCGCTGCGTTGGTACCTATTCTGGTAGGTTCTTCTTTAGCTATAAAACAAGGTAAATTTATATTTTTTTATTCGCTTCTGGCTTTAATCTGTTCTATTCTAATTCAGATAGGTACTAACTTAACAAATGATTTGTATGATCATCTGAGGGGCGCTGACAACAAACAAAGAAAAGGTCCAATCAGAGTTATAGCATCAGGATTGATTTCAATTAAAGAAATTAAGATAGCCATTTTTATATGTTTTAGTTTGACGTTTTTAATCGGTCTTTACCTCGTTTATGTAACCGATTGGAAAATTTTTTTAATTGGTGTTTTATCTATAATAGCAGGATTAGCTTATACCGCTGGTCCATTTCCTCTTGCCTATAATGGTTTAGGTGATTTGTTTGTGTTTCTTTTTTTTGGAATTGTTGCAACTATGGGAACTTATTATTTACACACGATGGAAATTTCTTTGATTAGTTTTTTAGTTTCAATTCCTGTCGGTTCTTTGATTACAAATATCTTAATTGTCAACAACCTCAGAGATATTGAAGAAGATAAGAATGCAAATAAAAAAACTCTTGCAGTAATTTTAGGTAAAAAATTTACTCAGTATGAATACAGCTTTTTAATGTTTTTATCTTTTTTCATTCTTCTCTTATTATTTCTTTACTACGATTTTTCTTTTTTTGTATTACTGCCCTTTCTAACAATTCCACTTGCTATTCGATTAACTAAAATGCTATTTACCTTTTCAGGTAGTGAATTAAATCAGACATTAGAAAAAACTGCCAAATATTCTGCTTTATTTGGACTATTATTTTCTGCTGGAATAATAGCTGATAAATTTCATTAAAAAATGTTTAATTCCTTTTTATCAAATAATGAACTTATTTCAATAAGAACTTCAAATAAAACTTTCACGTTTAGAGAATTATTTATTAAATCTTTTTCAAAGTCGTTATTGTTAAATAAAACTCTTGATAATTCAGAGAAATATATTCCAGTCTTAATTTCAAATTCGAGTGTATTCATAGAAAACATATTAGCACTTTGGATATTAGGTAAATGTCCCGTTTGCTTTAATACAAGATGGACATCAGAAGAAATAAAAGAGATTTTACGATTTTATAACTTTAGAAATATTATTTATGGAAAAGAATATAAAGACTTACTGGAAAGACTGGATTTAGTAAAGATTGAAGCTGACATTCAAACAAACGGGATTTCCGATTTACCTTACTTCAAAATTGATACAGAAAACAACGCAGTAATTATTTTCACTTCAGGAAGCAGTGATAAACCAAAAGCTGTTGTCCACACCTTTACCTCAATTTTTAACAGTGTTTTTAATTCTCAGGAAATATTAGAATTAAAACCTGGAGATAAAATTTTAGCTTCTCTCCCCTTCTATCATATCGGAGGATTTCAAATTATCACACGAGCATTATTAAATGGCTGTGAAATAATTATTCCTGATGATCTAAGTATTGCTTCAATCTCTGATGCGATAAAAAATTTTAAACCAACTCATCTTTCTTTAGTTTCCACTCAATTAAAAAGATTAATTGATTCTAACATTAGGTCTGATAGAAATATTAAATCCACACTTTTAGGCGGGGGTTTTATTGAAGATGAATTGATCCAATCAGCAGATGAATTAGGATGGAAACCCTTGAGAGTATATGGCTCATCCGAAACAGGATCGCTTATAACTGCTGCGAATCCAAAAGAAATCAAGAATAAACCAAATACTGTTGGAAAGCCATTGAAAAATTGCGAACTAAAAATAAATGAAGATGGAGAAATTTTAATTTCATCGAATAGTTTATTTAAAGGTTACCTAACAAAAGACTTTAATATTCAAAAAGCTTTTAAGGATAGTTTTTATCCTTCAGGTGATATTGGTTTTATTGATTGTGATGGTTATTTATTTATTGAATCGAAAAGAACTGATTTAATAATAACAGGTGGAGAGAATGTTAATCCTTTTGAAGTTGAAAAACATATATTAAAAATTGATGGAGTCAAAGAGGTATGTGTTTTTCCAAAATCTGATTCAGAATGGGGACAATCAATCGCCGCTGCCATAGTTGCCACCAAAGAGATTTCAAATGAATATATCATTGAATTTTTAAGAGGTAAATTAGCGGGCTTTAAAATACCAAGGATTTTCTACTTTGTTGATTCCTTACCCAAAATCTCTATTGATAAAATTGACAGAAAAAAGGTTATTGAATTATTTCAAAAAAACGATTAGACTTTTACTCCAACACGTTTATTTCAGATGTTTTGATAAATTTTCCTTTATATAAACTGGAATTTCAATCTTTTCCCAACTAACCGAATTTATAAATACGTGGACTGTATTTACTGTAACATATAAATTGTTATCCTTAAAGATTTCGTAGTAAAATTCAAATGAGGAATTCTTTAAATTTTGCACCATCAGTTTGATAATTATTTCGTCATTGTATTTTAATGGTTTTATGTAATTACTTGATGCTTTAATAATTGGGACAAGATATTCGCTGTTATTCCAATAATTTTCATTGAGTTTGAAAGAATTTACAAGCTCTTCATAAACTCTGTGACAATATTCAAAAACTCTGGAATAAAAGATTATCCCTGCCGGATCACAATCGGAAAAACTAATTTTATATTTTAATTCAATCATTGTGTCATCCTTTTCGTTAAACAGACAATAATTTGATAAAAGCCCGCTCCAAAATATAGCAAAGGAATTATTTTAATTAACAAGGTGTTTAGTGCGTAAACAGAATTTGTTTAAATTAACTTATCAAGAATTTACAAATTACACAATCAAATATGACTGAATATTCAAACATTCAAAAAATTTTTTATTTTTCCAGCGGCATCATTCTGGTTGCTATTGGAACGATCGGAATTTTTTTGCCGGTCTTACCCACTACAATTTTTCTGATTCTTGCCTCAGCGTGCTTCATAAGAAGTTCACCCAAAGCACACCAGTTTTTACGAAATCATAAAATTTTCGGTCAGTATATCAAGAATTACGAAGAAAAAAGCGGGCTTACAATAAAATCAAAGATTTATAACATTATTTTTCTTTGGTTTATGATTTTGATGTCAGTAATATTTTTCACTGAAGAAATTATTATTAGAATTGTTCTTTTGATAATTGCCATAGGTGTAACGATTCACCTAATAATGATCAAAACAAAGAAAATCTAACTTTAGGTTGAATAGTCTAATTAAAAAAACTCTAATAATTTTCTTTTTGCATATTTTTAACAAGCGATAAAATCAATTTAATTAATTCTGATGTATAGGATTGAAAGATTTTCTGAAGATTTTGTATCAAAGTTTTTTCAACTCAGTGTTGATAAGCTCAGTTCTATACAAATTGAAAATTTTTTAATAAAAACAGAATCTCTTCTACCAAAATTTTACTTCACAAGAACTTCTGAAATAAATTTATTACGAATACTTGAAAATCAGTTTCAGTTAAATCTTTTCATCAATGACGTTCTTAAATATGAACACTATTTGGAAATACTTCTCACGATTACATCATATAGTAATTATTTGACTGACATTCTGGTTCAAAATCCAGGCTATTTTTATTGGATTACTAATCCCGAAGTCATTAATAAAAAACTAAATAAAAAATATTTCGAAGATTCGATAAGAAAAATTGATTCTAATTTCTCAAACTTTAATTCTAAAGTAAACTCTCTGCGAAATTTCAAAAAACAAGAAATTTTACGAATTGGAATTTTAGACTATTTTCAAAATGAACCCTTAATAAAGATTTCAAAACTATTGTCACTTCTGGCAAATTCAATTAATAGCTATTTATTTTCACTCTGCCTGAAAGAGATAAAAAATAAATATGGAATTAAAAAATTACCCGGTTATTGTTTAATTAGTTTGGGGAAATTAGGTGGAGAAGAATTGAATTACAGTTCTGATATTGACCTCATTCTTTTTACAGAAACAAATCAACAACTCACTAATAATTTATTTTCTAATACGATATTTGAAAATGCAGTCAAACTTTTTATAAACACATCCTCTCAATTAACTGAAAAAGGAGATTTGTACAGAATTGATTTTCGTTTGAGACCTTATGGAAGAAATTCAGAGTTAGTGAATACAATTTCAAATTATTTATATTATTATGAAAATCAGAGTGAACAATGGGAAAAGCAAATGCTTGTAAAATGTTCTTACTTGGGAGGAGATAAAAGACTCTTTAATAGATTTTATTCTTACATTCAAAATATAATTTATCCTAAAACTTTTTTTAGCTCTCCTATTGAGAAGTTAAAGTCACTAAAAGTCAGTATTGAAAAAAACGTAAACTCAGAACAAAATATTAAATTATCATCCGGTGGCATTCGTGATATTGAATTTGCAATACAGGCATTACAATTACTCAATGGTGGACGGAATCCAGAGCTGCGAGAGAAGAACTCATTAAAGACTATTAAAAAGTTATTTAAGTATAATTTGATTAATAAGACTGAGTATTCAAATCTGAAATCCAATTACATACTTTTTCGGAAAATAGAACACTTTATGCAGTTAATGAATAATTTCCAGACTCATTTAATTCCTGAGTCCAACGAAATTTTAGAAAAACTTTCCTTTAAACTAAATTATTCAGACTCTGAGTTTTTTCTAAAAGATATTGGTGATAAAAGAAAATTCAATGAATCATTTTTCAATCAAATTGTTAGTCCAAGCCAAAGTGAGAATTTATTTGATAAGATTAACTTCGCTGACAAGAAAAAAGCTATATCCAATTATAATTTTCTCTCTACGGGAATTGGATTAATTAACACTAAAAAATTTGATGAATCAACTGTCAATTCATTTAATGAGATTTCTGATTCAATTATTTCTTATTTGAGTAATTCCTTAAATCCAGATCAGACTCTTGAAAACTTTGCTAAAATTATTAAGTCATATTCATTACCAAAATATTTGTATGATACTTTGAAGGATAAAAAAATTTTAGAACTGTTACTTAAAATTTGTGAACAATCAAAGTTCCTGTTTAATATCTTACTTGAATCAAAACAAGCCGAAGATTTATTCTTTTCACATAATGCACTTAATGCGCTCGATGAAAATAATTTTACAGATATTGAACCAAATCTTTTTAGGTTTTTCTCAGGATTGCAATTATTCGAGGCTATTATAGAAACTTCAAAGTTTCACAAACTTCAAACTAAATATTATAAGCATCAGATTATTAACTTAATTCGTGATGAGGGATTTGATAAAAAGTACAAAGAAGATTTAATGATTATTGGTCTTGGCAGTTTTGCTGCTGAAGAAATGAATCTATTCAGCGATATTGATTTGGTATTTATATTAAATCACTTAGAAAAATATACTCAAGCGCAATCAGATTTTCAGAATTTATTATTAAAAATAAAAACTCATTTAAAGATAGATGTAGATTGCCGTTTGAGACCTGAAGGTAAAAGCAGTCCATTAGTTTGGAATTATAAAGACTATATTAGTTACATCCAGAACAGAGCTGAAGTATGGGAATTTTTAACCTTTTCTAAATCTATTTTAGTTTTTGGAGATGAGAAACAATTTGATTTTTTGATGAATAAGATTTCTGAAAAAGTCCTTTCACTTGACGACAAAAAAATTAAAAATGACTTGATAATTATGAGAAACAAATTAACAACTGATTCAGAGTTCTTAATAAGCTTTAAAAAAATAAAAGGTGGTTTGATAGACTTATATTTTATTATTGGATATTATAGTTTACTATTATGTGGTAAGATACATAACCTATTTAAGATGCCAACTTTGAATAAGATTGAATTGATTTATGGATTTTTGAAGGAAGAAATTTTATTTCAAAATATTAAGAATAATTATCTTTTCCTCAAAAATTTTGAGATTTTTTATCAGATATTTTCTGGCTCAAAATCAATTTATATCAATCAAGATAGTGAATACTTAAAATATTTTAACGGGATTAAATACTTTAATTCTGAAAAAGATATAATTAAAAAATTAAATGAAGTAACTGCAGAGAACTTAAAATTCTTTAACAAAACATTTTTTTAATTCTTATGAAATTTTTCAAAAATTATTTTGTTTATATAACATCTATAATGTCAGCTATAATTTATTTTACAACTTTAGCTCCTTCAGTAATTCAGATTGACAGCGGTGAATTAGCAACTGTACAAATAAAATTAGGGATAGCACATCCAACAGGATATCCACTATTTTCAATTCTTGGTTACTTATTTTCTTTGATACCTATATCTTCTTCAAAAATATACCAAATGAATATCTTAGCGCTTATATATGTTTCTTTCGGAGTTGGATTATTTACTTATTCTGTAAAATATCTTTTGGATAACACACATCTTTTCGTGAAGGAGAATGTTAATTCAAAAAAGAAAAAAGGTAGCTTGAAACAGAATGTTATATTTGAACTAAAAGATAATGAGAAAGTGATTGTCGCCTTTATTTCTGGATTGATTTTAGCTTTCTCAAAAACAGTTTGGTTTCAAAGCACCAGTGTGGAAGTATATAGTTTACAAATATTATTATTCAGCTTAATTATTTTTTCTTTGCTTAAATCTTTCGTATTAGCTTCAACTAATAATCACTATTACTGGTTTGTTTTTGCCATTGGTCTTGCTTTTGGTTTTTCAAATCATATGACAACTTTACTTATTCTCCCTGCTACAGCATATATTTTTTTCTTACGTTATGGTTTTAATTTAAGTTCATTCAAGAGAGTATCTTTAATGATTCTTTTGTTTATTATGGTTCTAATCTTAACTTACTTATATCTTCCATTACGCTCCATACAAAATCCTATATTAAATTGGGGAAATCCAACTGATTTTGAAAGGATTATTCGACACGTTTCCGGATTTCAATATCAGGTCTGGTTATTCTCTTCAACAGAATCTGCCAAAAAACAATTTTTATATTACTTGTCAAATCTTCCAAAGGAATTTTATTTAACTTTACTGTTAAGTATAATCGGAATGATTTATACATTTAAGAACTACATCAGATTTTTCATATTTAACTTTATAGTTTTTGCATTTACAATAATCTATTCAATAAATTATGATATAAATGACATAGACTCATATTTTCTATTATCTTACTTCTCACTTGCTTTTTTTTCTGCATTTGGAATTATATGGATAATTAAAAAAGTTCTATCATTAAGATATGATGTTAAAATATTTGCCTTCATTTTATTTCCACTAATTCAGTTGTCAGCTAACTATCAAAATGTAAATCAAAGTAAAAATTATATTTATGAGGATTATACCAAAGCCCTTTTGTCATCATTATCAGAAAATTCGATTGTATTTGGTTATCAGTGGGATTTTTTCATTTCAGCCTCTTATTATTTTCAGTTTGTTGAAGAATATAGAAAGGATGTTGCCGTTATTGATAAAGAGCTATTGAGAAGATCCTGGTATTTCAATCAAATTGAAACGACTTACCCTGATATTTTAAGCGGAATAAAAACCGAGATTAATTTATTTCTTAATGCTTTGAAACCTTTTGAAAGAAAGGAAAGCTATGATTCAAATTTACTTGAATCACTTTACAGAAGAATTATGACAAACTTGGTGGCAACTAATTTTGATAAAAGAGAATTCCATTTAACTCCTGAAATAATTGATAATGAAATGAGAAGAGGTGAATTTAGTTTACCGGCAGGATATGATATCGTTCCTTATTTATTTACGTTCAAAGTGGTTAAGTCAAATGATTATGTAGAAGCTCCTTTACCTGATTTTAAGATGAGAGTAGGAGAAGTTCGTGATAAATACCAAGCAGGAATAGTTAATATTGTCTCCTCAATGTTATTAAATAGAGCAATATATGAAAGGATGTTTAAGAAGGATGATAGAGCAGTAATATATCTTAAAAAGGCTCTGGAAATAAGTCCGGATGTTATTATTCCTAATCAACTAAGGGACTTAAAACTTAACTGATTCATCTATTGAATCTAATAATTCATCTATTCTATCTTTAGATAGCTCTTCTTTAGTAAGAAAAGATTGCAATAAAACATCTACCTGTTGAATAAGATTTCTTTTATAGTATTTAGGTGCATAAATAGAACCATCAAGCATATATAATCTTTTAGTATTCTCATCATAAAAAGTGTAATTAATAAATGGTCCTCCCATTCCCTTCACATTTAAATCCCATAACCCTTGAGTTAGAATGGCATATCTGCCATTAAAGTTGACTTCGTTCCAGGTCAAAAAATCTTTTGCTATAATAACAAATGCAGAATCATCTGAGGTTTGATAATACTTTTCAGTTAATCTGTTTCTTATATTCTTAATTGAATCAATATTGAGATAAGCAGGAGTTGCATTATCTATCCAATGAACAAATATCCATCGCTCCATATCACTGTTAGGAGATCTTCTTAACCAAACAAAATTATTATCGTTATCTTTTTTAGCTAATTTAAAGTCTGCCTGAACGTAAATCACCCAACCAAAATCTCTGAGCAACAAGCCCTCAATTTCTTTTTTTTCATATTTTGCATTATATAAACTTTCTTTTAATCTATCGTTTGATTTTTTCTGATAGGTATAAAGTAATTTATCTTTATTCTTTAAAATTTTAAACTCAAGTTCCTGCATTGATTCTGCTGAGATAAGCGTTACCAATTGATTCTTTGCCCATAAATCATTTTTGGTAAGGAAAAAATCTTCTTCGGTTTGAAATAAGGATTTTATTGAATCATCAATAATTTGATTGATAAAATTAGATACTTCAGATCCTGATGATAATGGCGCAACAATAACAATATTTTTTCTATTCTTAATTCTATCCAAATCTTTCAATTGAGAAAATTTGAGAGTAAAAATCTTTTCAGGCAGAGGTGTGTTTATTTCTAATTCAAAAACTGATTCAAGAGCTAATTTTAGCTCCTGATATTCTAAAGAATCAGCAAGGACGTAAATTTCATCTTCCAAACCAAAAGCATTCTTTTTGGAGTTGCAGCTTACTAAAAGAATGAAAGACAAAACGAGTAAATATTTTAATATAATTTTCATTTTAGTGCATTTGTTAAGCTAATGCTCAAATCTGGTAAAAAAATTAAGTACATCCCCCACATCAAAAATCCAATTGTAAGCGGAATAGATAAATTATCATCAACTAAATCGTTAGATATATTTTCCACAATTGCACCAACGAAAGCAGCAAAAAATCCGATAAAATATTCAATCACATTATTGTTTAACTTAGGTGCAAAAATTATTACCACTATTGCACTAATAAAAAAAGCCAAAGTTCCCTGCAAACTTTTTCTAAGAAAAGATTTAGTGCCATATCTCCTGCCAATCAAAGCAGCAGAAGTATCACTAATTATTAAAATTGCAAAAGCGTTAATGAAAATAATTTTGGGGAAAATTAGTACTCCAAGAAATGCTGATATAAGTACATAAGTTGCACCATTAAGATTTTTTTTGACGTTATCTCTTTCGTGCTTTCTTAAAAGAAATCCAAAAATTTTATAAAAATACTCTGCGAACTGCGGAGACCTATATCTGCCTAAATCAATTATCAATGCTAAAAAACTTAATATGCCAAGGATTAAAAGAGCATCATATCTTGGTATAAAATAGTAAATGATTGGAATTGAGAGTGAACAGAGATGAATCAATTTCCTTATTAATTCATCTCTGTAAGAAATAGTACCACTATCTATTTGATTCATTATCTGAAGGAATTTCTTTCTTATTACGCTGTTCCATTAACTTTTTAACGTGCTCTGGTATTTCCTCTTCAGAATTCTCTTTTGACTTTTCAACGGGAGGAAGTTCTACGCCTTTAATAATTGCATCAATTTCTTCTGCATCAAGAATTTCTCTTTCAAGCAACTCTTTAGATAATCTATGAAGCAGTTCAATATTATCCTTTAAAATTTGCTCAGCTCTATTTTCAGCTTTACGAATAATAGCTCTAACCTCTTCATCAATTTCTATGGCTGTTTTTTCACTATAATCTCTATGTTTTTGAATTTCACGTCCCAGGAAAATTTCTTCTTGTTTAGCTCCATAGGAAAGAGGACCGAGTTTTTCACTCATTCCCCATTCGCAAACCATTTTCCTTGCAATGTTAGTTGCTTTTTCAATATCGTTTCCTGCACCAGTAGTGTAGTGATTAAAGATTAGTTTTTCGGCTGCTCTACCGCCTAAAGCATAAGTTATCATTGCTTCAAGATATTCTTTGGCATACGTATGTTTTTCATCAATTGGAAGATAACTTGTAACTCCTAAAGCACGACCACGCGGAATGATAGTTACTTTATGAACAGGATCTGCTTCCGGAATCATTCGTGCAACAAGAACGTGTCCTATTTCGTGATATGCAGTTGTTTTCTTTTCTTCCTCAGAGATTATCAGACTTTTTCTTTCCATTCCCATCATTACTTTATCTTTAGCTTCTTCGAAATCGCTCATTTCCACTTTTTTCTTATTCTTCCTCGCTGCTAAAAGAGCTGCTTCATTTACCAAATTTGCTAACTCAGCACCGGCTAAACCAGGAGTGCCTTTTGCAAGAATTTCTAATTTTACATTTTCACTTAAAGGAATGTTACGAGTATGAACTTTTAGAATTCCTTCTCTTCCTTTCACATCAGGTCGGTCAACAACTACTTGTCTGTCAAATCTACCAGGTCTTAATAATGCAGGGTCTAAAACATCTGGTCTGTTTGTAGCTGCTATTATTATAACACCGCTGTTTTGTTCAAATCCATCCATTTCTACGAGTAATTGATTAAGAGTTTGTTCTCTTTCATCGTGACCACCGCCAAGTCCTGCTCCTCTATGACGACCAACTGCATCAATTTCATCAATAAAAATTATACAGGGAGCGTTCTTTTTACCTTGGTCAAATAAATCTCTTACTCTACTTGCGCCAACACCGACAAACATTTCAACGAAATCTGCTCCTGAGATAGAGAAAAATGGAACACCAGCTTCACCAGCAACAGCACGGGCTAACAGAGTTTTTCCAGTTCCCGGAGGTCCTAATAAAAGTACTCCTCTTGGAATTTTACCACCTAATTTTTGGAATTTCGAAGGCTCTTTAAGAAACTCAATTATTTCTTGGAGTTCCAATTTAGCTTCATCTGCACCTGCTACATCTTTGAAGGTTACTCTTTTACTTGAAGGACTGATAAGTTTTGCTTTGCTTTTTCCAAATGAAAAAATTCCACGCGTTCCTCCACCTTGTCCTTGCATTCTTCTCATTATTATTACCCAAATGGCTATAATTAGAATCCAAGGAAGGAAACCGACTATTATATTCAACCATTCTGTCGAATCCTTTTCAAAAGTGTAAGGGATTTTTTTGTCTTTCCATAACTTTTCCTGCTCTTTGATTAAGGGTTCTGGAATATATACCGAAATTGCTTTAACTGAAACATCTCTATTAGCAATTTTTACAGAGGTTTCGGAGCTTAATTCTGCCTGAAAGAAATAATCGTTGATATCTTTTTTTGTAACTTTTGCAGAAACAATTTTACCCGGCTGATCTAATAAGATTTCATATTCTCCGTAAGAAATCTCAACATAATTCTCAGAACCTGTGCGGAAAAGTTGCATAATAATAACTGCTGCAACAATCACTGCTCCCCATCCAAACACCATTCTGATTATTTTTGACCAGTCGAAATTTTCATCTGGTTTATTTGGATCATTATTATTTCTTTTAGGAGAATTACCACGTTTGCTATCATCTCCGTTAAAAAAATTATAATATTTGTTAAACATTATAGTAACTCCATCATTCACTTAATATATAAATTGAAGGTAGATTCCTAAACCTTTGTTGGTAATCGAGACCATAACCAATAACAAATCTGCTAGGAATTTGAAAGCCAATATAATCAATTTTTACGTTATATTTAAGACTATCAGGCTTCATTAAGAGGGTTACGACTTTCATACTTCGGGGGTGATAATTCTCAAATAATTCTTCGATATACTTTATGGATAAACCAGTGTCAACTATATCTTCAACAATTATTATATCCCTTCCGTTTGGATCGCAGTTCAAGTCTTTTACCATTTTAACTTTACCTGAAGAAATTTTTGCATCGCCATAACTTGATAGTTTGAAGAAATCTACTTCGGACTCAATTGAAATTTTTTTAAGTAAATCAGCCATAAAAATAAAAGAACCATTCAATACTCCAATAAAAATAGGCACTGAATCCTTATAATCTTTTGAGATTTCCTCAGCTAATTCGGAAATTCTTTCTTGTATTTTTTCTTCATTTATGAATGGGACAAACTTATCACCATTTATAAAAAGCGGTTTCTCATTTTCCATTCTTTATCTCAATTTTGTAAAAATTCTTACTGTTTTCTGTTACTTTAACTCTATCGTCAATTCTCCATCCCAATATACTAACAATTTTTTCCTCATCAGTCAAAACTAATATATCTTTTCTTATGGTTGAAGAGATTTTCAAATCAGTTAAAAAATCGGATATTTTTTTGCTTCCTTTCATCCCCAATGGAATGAATTTATCTCCATCTTTCCAATTTCTTATTTTTAATTCACCAACTATTTTATCAGCATCAATTATTTCATACTGTGAGTTCTCAGCCAATGAAATTCCTTGAGTTTTTTTTATCAATATTTTAAGATTTTGAATTTTTTGATAATGTCCAATCTTGATTTTAACATTTACTGGTTTTGGTTTTTTTGTCTTTATAAATCGTAAAAAATCACTTTCTTTTATAATTTCATAATCAGCAGATAATTTTAATCTTTTACCTCTTTGAGAGTTTATAAGTGAAATTACTTCGTTTATTTTCTTAAAAGTTGGTTCAATATTTAGTTCTTGCCATAAAATCTTTCTTATTATTTCAGATCTTAAAATTATTTTTTCTTTATTAAATAAATTCACGTTCAATAAAATATCATTATCTTTATAAGTTACAATTTTATTATACCCTTCCTCAAGAATACTTTCAAAAAAATCTAAATAATCTTGTAAAATTCTTGACGTTTGAAATATTGTACTGCTGAGATTTTTATTAATTGATTTTGTTAATTCAGGAACGATTTTTAATCTTAAATAGTTTCTTTCATATTCATCACTTAAATTTGATAAGTCTCTTACATATTCAATCTTGTTTAACTCAAGATATTTTTCAATCTCTGATTTGGATATACATAAAATTGGTCTGATTATGTTCTCATTTTTAAATGGAATACCAGATACGGCTCTTAATCCTTTACCTTTTATTAAATTCAGTAAAACTGTCTCTGCATTATCGTCCAGATTGTGAGCAGTGGCAATCTTGTTAAAGGAATTTTTAATAGAGATTTCCTTCAATAATTTATATCTTAAAATTCTTCCGGCTTCCTCTACTGAAATTTTATTCTTTTTAGCAAAGAGTTTTACATTTTTTTTATACGAAAAAAAAGGTATCTGTATTTGTGAACAAATATTTTCCGAAAATTTTTGATCCAATTCTGAATCTTTTCTAAGTAAATGATTTAAGTGAAATGCTGCCAATTTGATTTTATATTTACTCTGATACTTATCTAAAAATTTTAGTAAGAAAACAGAATCTGCTCCTCCGCTAAGAGCAATAATTATTTTATCACCTGATTCTATAAGATTATATTCTTTTATGAATTTAATAATCTTTTGTTCGATTTTTTTATTAAAAGCACTAACTTTCATTATTTACTTTGTTTGACATTATTCTTTCAACGTATTTGCCTAAAACATCAAATTCAAGATTTACAGTATCTCCAACCTTTTTTTCTGAAAATATTGTTTCTCTCCAAGTATGAGGAATTATTCCAACAGAGAAAGTGTTGCCCTCTAATTGAGCAACTGTCATACTGACACCATCAATAGAAATGGAGCCAACAAAAATTAATAAATGCTTAAATTTTTCAGGATATGAAATTTTCATCCAATGACTATTAGATAACTCTTTGATAAGTTCAACTCTTCCAACAGTATCAATATGACCAAGGACAAAATGTCCACCTAATCTTGCATCTGCTTTTAATGGGCGTTCAAGATTTACTAAATCTCCTTGCTTAAGTACGCCAAGATTTGTTTTATTCAAAGTTTCCTCAATAGTATCTACAAAAAAAGAATTTTCAGTACGTTTGACCACTGTAAGGCAACATCCATTAACTGCGATACTATTTCCGATAGTTAAATCGGATAAGACCAAACTTGCTCCGACTTCAAATTGAAATCCATCACCCGTCGGAATTTTACTGAGTAATTTACCTTTCTCTTCAACTAATCCTGTAAACATAAATTCTCCGTTTAATTTTAATTTAGTTTTTACTAATTGTTATTAGTGTATCATTTTCAATTTTTTCAATGATAACATTTTTAAATTCAGCTAAGTTGTAAATTTTATCTGAATCCAATTGAGAAAAAGTTGACAACCCGCTGCCAAATATTTTAGGAGCAATAAAGAAGTTAATCTCATCCCAAATTTTACTTTGTAAAAAAGATGAAAATACTGACGAACCACCTTCAACCATAACAGATGAGATATGTCTTTTACCTAAAATTTTTAAAATCTGTTTAAGGTCAAGTTTATCTTTTACTTTTTTTACAGGAATTACTTCAACTCCATTCGAGATAAGATACTCCAATTTTCTTTTTCGTTTTTTTATAGCTTCATAAGAGCAGAAAATAATAGTCTTTCTGTCTTCGTTTTCAGTAATAAGTTTTATTGACTTCCCTGTTTTAAGATTTGAATCGAGTACTATTCTTAATGGATTTCGACCTTCAACAAATCTGGTATTTAACTGAGGATTATCAATATTAGCAGTATTAACACCAATTAATACTGCATCATATTGCGAACGCATTGAATGAACTATTTTTCTTGATGAAATGGTAGTTATCCATTTTGAGTTGTAAGATTTATCAGCAATAAAACCATCTAATGATTGAGCTATTTTAAGATTAACATAAGGAATTTTCTCTTTTATGAACTTGAAAAAGAACTTATTCAATTGATAGCATTCATTTTCCAGCACTCCAACCTTAACCTCAATACCGGATTGCTTTAATGCTTTGATTCCTCTGCCTTGAACCAAAGGATTTATATCAATTGTGCCAATTACAACTCTTTTAATTCCACTTTTTATTATACGCTCAGTACAAGGAGGAGTATTTCCGAAATGATTGCAAGGTTCGAGATTTACATAGAGGGTAGAATTGTTTAATGATTCCTTTGCCGAATTTATTGCATTTACTTCAGCGTGATTATCACCGTACTTCTGATGAAATCCTGCTCCAATAATTTTATTATTCTTAACAATTACACAACCAACAAGCGGATTAGGGCTGACATATCCGTAAGCTCTTTTAGCTAACTCAATACATAATTTTATGTATGTTTCATCATTCAATTTATTATTTACATTATTTCTAAAATTTCAAACTTTAAGAGCCCTGCGGGAGCTTTAATTTCAACTTTTTGACCTACCTTACATCCTAATAAACCTTGACCAACAGGTGAGGATATAGAAATTTTTCCTGCCTGAAAATCAGCTTCTTCAGGTGAAACAAGAGTGTATTGTAGAATTTTATTTGTAGTCAAGTTTTTAATTTTAACAACAGAGAGAATATGAACTTCATCTTTGGGCATTTTTGACGTATCTATGATTGTAGCCCGTGAAAGTATATCTTCAAGTTTACTGATTTTTAACTCGAACAAGCCTTGCTCTTCTTTAGCTGCATCATATTCAGCATTTTCTGATAAATCTCCGTGAGACCTTGCTTCAGCGATTTTTCGGGCAATTTCTTTTCTTCCATTAGTTTTCATATCCTGAAGTTGTTTTTCTAACTCCAGTAGTCTTTCTCTTGTTAAGTAAACAAAACTTTGACCGTTCATAAGCACCTATTTTGATTTATTGGATTAGTTAAAAAAAATTGCCACCGTGCAGAAAAATCTTCACAGTGGCTGTTCAAAAATATAAATGCCAAATTCTCAATGCAAGTGATTTCATTTTCTTCAGAAATTATTCAATTGATAATGTCAATTATATTTCCTTTTAAGAATAAGTATATTAATTTTCAATTAGAGATTAGGTAAACTATGAAAAGCATCCAAAAAAATTTATTGATTATTCCTTCAATTGATATTAAAGATGGGAAAATTGTAAGAGTTGTTAAAGAGATCCCCGAATTTGAATGTGTTGAATATGGGGATGACCCCGTCGAAATGGCTATGATATGGAGAACAGAGAATGCTAAACTTCTTCATATTGTAGATTTTGATTGTTCTCAAATTGAATCAAAAAGGAATTTTTCTCTTGTTGAACAAATTTGTAAATCTGTTATTATTCCTGTTGAATTTGCCGGTGGTGTTAGAAGTATTTCTGATGCTGAAGAATTATTTGATATTGGAGTTAACAGATTAGCTTTGGGAACATTAGCATTTGAAGATTTGCCGGCTTTTACTAAGATTTTAAAAAAGTTCGGATCAAGTAAAATTGTTGCTTCATTAGATATAATTGATGAATTTATTTGCATCAGAAGCCGACGAATAAAAACAAATGTTCATTACCTTGATTTTGCAAAAAAACTTTCTGAGCTTGGGATTGAACGTTTTATAGTAACAGACGTTAAAAAAAACGGATTGATGCAAGGAATAAATTTAGATTACTCTGTTAATGTTGCAGTTCAGACAAAAAAGAAAGTTACGCATTCAGGAGGCGTTACAGATTACAATGATCTACTTAATATTTCAAATCATATTAATGAAGGTGTAGATTCCGTTATAATTGGCAGAGCTTTATACGAAAATAAATTTCCTTGTCAAAAAATATGGCGAATAGCTGAATCAGGTATTTTTAATTGAGGTTAAAATGAACAATAATAATCAGCAAAGTTATCATACAAGTTTTTGGACAAACTTGTTTAATTCTCCAACTGAAAGGGATGATTTGAGAAAATCTATAAAGCACATCCCAATTTTTAATTTCTTAAGTAAAAAAGAACTTAATGAGCTTCTTGAAATAACTCATAATCGAACTTACGTTCCAAATGAATTTATTTTCCTTCAAGGTGATGTGGGAATTGGATTATATCTTATTCGTGATGGTGAGGTTGAGATAAGAAGAAAATTTAACGAGAAAACAGAACTTATTCTTGCCAATCTGAGCAAAGGAGATTTTTTCGGAGAACTAGCTTTGATAGATAATGAGAAAAGGTCTGCTTCAGCAGTAGCTAAAACTGATTGTAGAATTTCAGTTTTGTTTAAACCAGACCTTGATGAATTTATCGAAAAATATCCTAAAAGAGGAATTAAAATACTTCAAGGAATTTCTTTAATTCTCGCTGAAAGGTTGAGAAATATTAACGAAGATTATTTATCTCTTCTAATCAAAACTCAGAAAGGATTGCAATATGAAATTGAATATCAAAAAAATTCTGGTTCCGATTGATTTTTCAGATTATTCCAAAAGTGCTCTTAAATATGCTCAGGAATTCTCCAAGTATTTTAACGCAGAAATCATTCTGATTTATGTTGTTGAACCAATGGTTTATCCCCCTGATTTCAGTATGGGACAGATAGCCATTCCAACTATTGATATAGAATTAGATAAAAGAGCTAAAGAAGAACTGGAAAAATTAGCCCGGAATGAAATACCTCAGGAAATTAAATTTCAAATTATTATTAAAACCGGAAAACCATTTGTAGAAATTATCCAGACTGCAAAAGAGTTGGATATTGATTTGATAATTATTGCAACTCACGGACACTCAGGAGTAGAGCATATTTTATTCGGCAGCACTGCTGAAAAAGTTGTTAGAAAAGCGCCCTGCCCGGTGCTTACTTTGAGAGAGCCATTGAAGGGATTTAATTACAAAGAAAAGTTAAATAATAATTAATTTTTACGTTCAGTTACAAAGTCTATCAGATATTCTAAAGCAATTTTTGTTTCAGAATCATTAAAAATTTTCAGTGATGATTTGGCTTTAGCAGCGAATTCCAAAGAGACTTTGTAAGCATATTCAATACCATTATTCTGCCTAACAAATTCAATAATCTCTTTAACTGTTGATTTGTCGTTTTTGTTTTTCAATTTTTTACGAATGCTGTCTGCATCTGCTTTAGATACTTTGTTAAGACTATAAATTAATGGTAAAGTAATTTTCTTTTCTTTTATATCTCCACCAACTGGTTTTCCCATCAAAAAGCTATGACCTTCATAATCAAGAATATCATCACGGATTTGAAAGGACATTCCAAGATTGTGTCCGAAAGATTTAAGTGCATTTATGTATTGTTCATTATCAGTTGCACTCATAGCTCCAATTAAACAGCAAGTTTCAATTAGAGAAGCAGTTTTATCAGAAATAATCTGAAAATAAGTTTCCTCAGTAATATCAAGTTTTCTTGTTTTTTGGATTTGGAGAAGTTCTCCTTCCGACATTCTTTTAACGGAATTGGTAATAACACCAAGAAAATCGTAATCTTTATTTTCAACAGAAAGAAGTAAACCACGGGAAAGTAAATAATCTCCCATTAAAACTGAAACTTTATTTTTAAATACTCTATTGATAGACCAGAAATTTCTTCTCTTATCTGCATTATCAACAACATCATCGTGAATCAAAGTTGCAGTATGCAATAGTTCAACAAGAACAGCACCTCTGTATGTTCTTTCGTTAACTCCGCCAGAAATTTTGGAAGAGAGAATTACTAAAAGTGGTCTTATTTTCTTACCCTTTTGACGAATTATGTATCTTACTATTAAGTCTATAAGACCAACTTTACTTTTCATGGACTCGTGATAGAAATCCTGAAAAATCTTTAATTCATCTTTTACAGTAGTACTGATTTTTGAGAGTTTATCGTTAAACAATTTTTTTCTGAGATAATTTTGAAACTAAAATACTTATTTCATAAAGCAGAAACAAAGGAACAGCTAATATTACCTGAGAAACAGGATCAGTTCCCGGAGTTAAAACTGCAGCTAATATCATAATAATTACCAAAGAATGCCTTCGATATTTTTTCATAAAATCAGGGGTTAATATTCCCAATTTGGATAAGAAAAAAGAAAGCATCGGAAGCTCAAATACTAAACCTGCAGCAAGCATAACACTTATTATTATGGACATATACTCATCTATTGCAAATTCATTTTTTATTGCAGTAGTTCCAAATTGGCTTGCAAAAGAAAGAGCTAATGGGAGCATAATAAAATATGCGAAGAAAATTCCGAGTAAAAAACATACAGAAGAAAATACAACAATAGCTAAAATATATTTTCTTTCGTTTTTTCTGAGTGCGGGAGCTATAAACTTCCATAATTGATAAAAAATATTCGGAATACTCAGAATAACTCCTGATATTATTGCAATTTGAAAATATAAGAATATCTGACCAAAAGGCTTTAAGTTTTGCAATGCGATATTATTTTCAATTGCTGGTTTTAAAAGAATTGATTCTACAAGAAAGTCAATAAAAATCCACGATACTATTGTTCCAACTAAAACTCCGGCAATAGAATATATCAAACGCCAACGCAGTTCTTCGAGATGCTCAAGAAAAGTCATCTCGCCTTCATTTTCATCAAGTGAATTTGAATTCAGAGATTTTGAGTGAAAATTTTGCAAAGCATTCTATCCGGCAAAAAGTGGAAATTTACTTGTCAGTTGAAATACTTCATTTTTAAGTTCAGCCAATACGCTATCGTTATCAAAATTCTTAATCGCTCTGTCAATGATTCCAGCAATTATTTCCATTTCATTTTCTTTCATTCCTCTGGTAGTTAATGCTGGGGTGCCGATTCTAATTCCACTTGTTACGAAAGGACTCTTTTTATCAAACGGTACCATATTTTTATTAACAGTTATTCCAGCTTTTTCAAGAGAAATTTCTGCTTGTTTACCAGTAACATTTTTGTTAGTTAAATCAATTAGCATCAGATGATTGTCAGTTCCACCAGATACAATATTAAAATCATATTCAATTAATTTATTTGCAAGAGTTTTTGAATTGGAGACAACTTGTTTAGCGTAATCTAAAAACGAATCAGATAATGCTTCGCCAAATGCAACTGCTTTGGCCATTATAATGTGCATTAAAGGACCTCCTTGAATTCCCGGCATAACCATACTGTCTAAAAGTTCAGACATCATTTTTGTTCTATCTCCCTTAGGAGTTTTAAGTCCCCAATAATTCTCTCTATCCTTTCCCATAAGAATAATGCCGCCTCTTGGACCTCGCAAAGTTTTATGTGTTGTAGAGGTAACAACATCACAATATTCGAGTGGGTTATTTAATAGACCTTTTGCAATTAACCCGGATGGATGAGCCATATCGCACATCAGGAAAGCATTTACCGAATCAGCAATTTCTCTGAATTTTTTATAATCCCAATCTCTCGAATAGGCACTTGCTCCTGTTATTATCATTTTTGGCATTTCCTTTTTGGCTAAATCTGCAATTTTATCATAATCTAATAAGCCAGTTTTTTCGTCTAATTCATAACCAACAGCTTGATATAACTTACCTGAAAAATTAACAGGCGAACCGTGAGTAAGATGTCCACCGTGTGCAAGACTTAAACCAAGAAATTTATCACCAGGATTTAGGAAAGTCATTAGTACAGCCATATTTGCTTGCGAGCCACTATGAGGCTGAACATTTACATATTCTGCACCATATAACTTTTTTAATCTTTCACGCGCTAAATCTTCTGCCTGATCAACAAACTCACACCCTCCATAATATCTTTTTCCCGGGTATCCTTCTGCATATTTATTAGTTAATACAGAGCCCGCAGCTTCTAACACAGCAGGACTTACAAAATTTTCGGAAGCTATTAACTCTAATTTTTTAGTTTGTCTTTCAATTTCCGATTGGAGAACCTGATAAATTTCAGGATCGTTAGTTAAATCTTTAATCATATAATTCTAAATTTTTTTGTGTATAAATTAAAAAAGGTCTCTTGATTACTCAAAAGACCTTCAGGTTAGTTAAAATCTATTAAGGAACAGTTACACTTCTGCCAATCCAACCAAAACAACTGCCAGTAATTTGTAAAGTTTGACCAGACTTTAGACCTCTAAAGAAATAATCTTCTTTGGTTGGTACAGAACTAAAAAGAGCATTAACTCTTTCCAGAGCATCAGTTAGGGAGTTATCCATATTATAAGCTCTTCTGTAAGTATTTTGTGCAAGAAGATAAACAAGTTTTGTTTCGAAATTAAATTCACAAGCACGAGCAGAAGATTCGTATAATAACCCTTCATAATAAACTGCTAAAGCCCAGCCACCACCTTTGTCGTTAGCTTTCTGGAATTCAGTTCGGGCAGCAGAATATTTATTCTGTTCTTTATAAACTAAACCTAAATTAAGATAATGTTCTTTTTTGTCTGGTTCAAGTTCAATCAATTTTTTGAATGCTTTTTCTGCATCATTTAATCTATCAGTTTTTTGATATGCAGTTGCAAGCTGATTCCAATAATTAATTGTTTCCGGAGACTTACTAACTAAAAATTCTAATGGAATAATTGCTTCTTTAAAGTCTCTTGCTCTAATTGCAGTGGAAGCATATTTCCAAGCCCTCGATAAATCATCTTTGTTAGCTTCCCAAGTTTTACGAGTAATTACAATTAATTCGTCAATATTATCAACTAAAGTTTCAAGTTCCTGAGACCATTGAATATTATCAGGTTCTCTTTCAGATAGGAAAGAATATAAATCTAATGCTTTTAATTTGTAATCATTATCATCATTCATATTAGCTTTATAAAGTTGACCTAATCTATGATAATAATAATTTGATAAATCAGGTTTCCATTCGAAAGCAAGTTCATACATTTTTATAACTTCTTCAACTGGTAAATTAACCCAAGTTTCAGCAACGAAAGCTTTGCGTGCCTGAAAATAACCCTTATCTTCTGAACGATACTTTATTGCCTGATCATAAAAATATAAAATTGTATCATTTATAGATTTAAGTTCTTGCTCCGAAACATTTGCGGAATCGTGGAGATACCACAAACATTCTTCCATTTTATAAAATACCCATTTAGAAAAAGCTTCTGGGGCATATTTAATAATATCCCAACCATAAGGAAGAGCACTGTGATAATCTTTATTTTTATGATACTCCGAAAAAAGACTGTAAGTCTTCTTCAAAGAGTCAGGAACCTGAGCATTTAAATCTGCTTTATAAAATGCACTAATAAATGCCAAAACTGTTATGAAAATTTGTATTTTTTTCACTTTAGTACCTTTAGATTATTGACTTTATTTATCAAATCTTAAAAACCACAATTCATTGAAAACGAGACTCAAATTTAATCTAATGAAATCCTCTTTCAATAATCTTTTTTCGTTAGTGCCTCTTTTTGCATATTGTAGAGAAATATCAATTAGATTGTCTGGATTTATAGGTAATGAAACTCCTCCAAAAAAAGAGTATTGGTTAATGCCTATGCCAGAAAATTTATAAGGAGTTTTTTCAAAACTTAAACCAATTCTCCAAAGAACACGTTCCCAAAATCTTGGACTTAATTCATTTATAGGTTGAAGTTCAAATCCTGTGCTAATTTTATAGGAGTTCTGCAAATTATCGGAAGTTTTTGAAAATACTTTAAATTCTGAAAAATTTTGCAATGAATAATCAAAAGTAAATAAATATCTTTGACTTAAAATAAAGCTCAATCCAAAATTAAACTTTGTTGGTATAGTCATATAATCACTATAAAATGCAACAGTGTCCAGCAAAACAGACGAAATGCTTGTAACTACTGAATCGGTTTTCAATTTGGAGAAATAATTTACCGAAGCACCAAAGTGTAAATTTGAAATATTTTCAAAGCCAATTGTGTTAGTTAAATCTGGACTTAAAATTCCGACAGTAGCTCCAAATCCACTCGGTTTATAAATAAGATTATATTCTGAAGAGAAATTTGTTTGATTATTAAATGCAATAGCTGACAAATACTTAAAATTTCCAAAATAATAATCGAAAGTTGCACCAAGTGACCAATCAAAAGGAATTTTTACTGAAGAGCCTACAAAAATTTTAGATAATCCTCCTTTACCTTCAAATATCAAATCATAATTGTAAATCAGACTATCAGGATTACTGAAATTCTGCTTTGATTGATAACTAACCCTTGAAAAAGGGATAAGTCCTGCTGCAAATCCAATTCCTAAATCGGTGCTTATAGGAAAACCAAAGTTTATTCCTTCAACTTCTGTTTCTGCTGAAAAAAACTTGTCATTTGAGCTATTGATTATTACACCATTGTAAGACATAGCAAACTCAATTTTAGTCCTATCGAAATTACTCCAGGCAGCCGGATTTATAGAAGAGATATGATATTTATCCTGAAGAGAAACTCCTAATTGACCCAAACCTTGATAGCGGGTTGAAAAAGAATACTTTAAATCACCTATTCCATATCTTGTGTATGCAGAAGAACTTTGTGCATTTGCAAATGATATTGATGCAATAATTAGGACTAATATTTTTTTAATCATTTCAATTTCTCTTAGTGTAAATTATTTCAAGTTTTGGTCTTTCACTGAAAACAGGATAAGAGCTGCTTTTTATCATAAATTTTTCTAAACCAATTGTTTCTCTACCTGCTTTAATTAAAATACCATAATTAGGATTATTAGATGTCCAATATCTCACCATTCCGCTTATATCACCGATAAATTTATCTCCTACCCTTTTTAGAGGATATACATTTGATTCATTTATTTTCAGAGAGTCTGATGATGTAATTATATAAGCATTTAATTCATTAAAATAATTGGTCCCGAATTTAGATTTAAGGGTGTCTAATGTTAAAGTGAGCTGAGCAAAATTGACGATGGTTCCTTTTGATAAGAATGATAAATCAAAAGATAAAAATCCATTGTACGTCAGACTGCTTTGAATTGTAATATAATTTGAGTCAATCTGATTATTACCAATTACAACGCTAACATCCGAAAGCACATAAGCTAAAAGAGTATCAATGTACTCGCCAGGTTTTCTAACAACAACGTTAATTCTTGTGTCCTTCGATTCATCAGGATCAAATGCGATAAAACCAATAATCTTGTTTGATAGAGGTTTAGGGCTCAATAAGACACCTCTGTTCCTTGCTAAAGATGTATCAACTTCATTTTTTAACCAATTCTTAACAATATTATTACTAATAGTAAAATAGAAAACCGTATCGGTCTCTGTTTTGTTTAAGCTTAAATCTGTTTGTGAATAACTTAGTGCAGCAAATGAATCAGCAGTAAACGAAGCAGAATTCCAGAAAGATTCAATTTCATAAATTGAAAAATCAAAAGGTGCATTTTTTTCGCCGAAGAAATAATCTATGTTCATTTCGCCTTTAGCTTCAAGAACTTCAAGACTATCATTCTTTATTGCTCTTTTGATTGAATCGGGGAGTGTAAAAGTAAAAGAAATTAACGTGTAAGCAGTATAATCATCTTTTTTTCCTAGTAACAATCTTGGAGAAGTACCAAGAGGTATAACTTTTTTTACAGAATTACTACTTTGTTTAATTGAGTCCAAATTAGAATCAAGTTTTTTAACATTTATCATATCAATTCCAAGCAAATCTGCACCGACATCACTTGGCGAGTCACTGCAGGAAATAAGTGAAATAGAAACAATAAACAAAACAGAAACAAACAAGAATTTTTTAATTTTCAATTTTTACTCCGGAAATATCATTTATAATGTAATCACAGGCTGCTTTAAAATTTTCTGCAATAAAGTTTGGTAAATTATTTTCAGATAACAATGCATTAAAACTTTCCTGACCATATCCCGTTTTAACCAATATACTTTTACAACCTGCATTTTTTGCTGCTTCGATATCAGTTTTTGCATCACCAATCATATAACTTGAAGATAAATCAATTTCAAATTCTTTGGCTGCATCTAAAATCATTTTAGGTGATGGTTTTCTGCATTCACATTCTTCTGCACTGCTAAAATCAGGATGAGCTGTGCAATAATAAAATGAATCAATCTTTACATTAAACTTTTCCAGCAAATCATTTATTCTTTGATTTACTTTATCTACATCGTTTTTTTCAATCAGTCCTCTGGCAACACCGGACTGATTTGATATAACAATAAGAACAAAATTATACTCATTTTTAAGTAAGCTTAAAGATTCACCTACGGTAGGGAATAAAACCACTTCATCTGGATTGCCCAAATAACCAGGGTCGTGATTTAAGGTACCATCTCTATCTAAAAAAACAGCTCTTCGCAAAGCTAATCTTCTGAAAGAATTTTCCTATAAAGGTCAATATACTTTTTAGCTGAAGATTTCCAACTAAAATCCTGATTCATAGCAACTTTCATTAATTTCAGCCAAGCATCTTTATTATTAAAAACTTTAATAGCTCGTTTAACTTCTGATACCAAATCTGATGCTTCATATTTCTTGAAAACAAACCCTGTTCCCTCTCCGGTCTTCTCATTATATTTCTGAACAGTATCAGCTAAGCCACCTGTTTCTCTTACAATTGGAATAGTTCCATAAACTAAACTATACATTTGATTCAAGCCACAAGGTTCATATTTTGAAGGCATTAAGAACATATCGGCGCCTGCTTCAATCATATGGGCTAATTCATCACTGAATCCAAGATAGCAAGAAAATTTTTCGGGATACTTCATAGACATCTTTTCAAAAAATGAATGATATTTGAAATCACCGGTTCCCAAAAGAATAAACTGCAGATTAAGTTTCATCAAGTCATTAAAAGCTTTTTGAATTAGATCAATACCTTTTGAGTCATACAATCTGCTAATAACTCCAATCAATGGTATGTTTTGATCATACTTCAGTCCAAAACGTTCAAGCAGATAAATCTTATTATCAACTTTTTTATCGAGAGTTTTAACTGAATAATTATATGGAATTAGCTTATCTTTTTCAGGATGCCAGATATTTAAATCAATTCCATTGAGTATTCCAAATAGTTTATCTTTTCTTTTTGCGAGAATGTCCTTTAATCCTTCACCGTATTCATCTTTAGTTCTTATCTCAACTGAGTATGTTTCGCTAACTGTATTTATCACATCAGAGAAAATCAGTCCAGATTTAAGAAAATTTAGTTTCCCTTGATGTATAATTCCTTTCTTTTCAGAATCAAGATAGTCTGGCAGTCCGGTTTTTTTAAATGAACTTTGGGGGAATTTACCCTGATAAGCAAGGTTATGAATTGTAAAGAGAGTCTTTAATTTATCAAAACCTTCACAATCTTTATAAATTGTTTTAGCATAAGCCGGGACTAATCCACATTGCCAATCATTTAAGTGAACAATATCGGGAATCCAACCAAGTTTTATAATCATTTCCATAATCGAACGATTTAACAAAATGAAACGCTCATCATTGTCACTGTAATCTTTTCCGGTTTTAGGATCAATGTAAAGACTGTTCCTGTTTCCGAAATATTCATAATTTTCAAGAAAATATATCTGAACTCTGGTTCTTACACCAGGCAAGAAGCAGGATTTCAAGGAGAATACAACATCTTTATCACCAATTTTAATAGAAATATCTTTTAATCTTATGATATCGTGAACTTTAAATTTTCTCTCATCAACAGCACCATACTTGGGAATCACTAACCTAACTTCGTGTCCCATTTCGGTTAACATCTTGGGAAGCGCAGCAGAAACATCCGCAAGTCCTCCGGTTTTGACAAATGGAATGGCTTCGGAAGTAACAAACAAAATCTTTAGTTTTCTTGTTGACATTGTATATTTTCTTTAAAATTGTTGTGCAAATTTACTAAAGACTTAAAGTAACTCAAAAAAACGTATTTTTAACAACCTTGGTTAAATAATGTTAATAAGAATTTTAATAATACTTTTTTCAATTCATATTCTCTTCGTTGCTTGCAGTGCAATTCCAACTACACGATACGAAAAACAACAAAAAATTGAAGAGAATAAAGAAGAGAAAAAAGAAGACAACAAGAGAACTGACAATATTACTTTCAGTAAAACTCTCAATGAAGATTATGATATTAAAAGATTCAGTCCCGACTTAAGTTACGAAAAAAAAACTGATAAATCAGATATCAAATCCGACAAAGAAATTTGGTTCGAATTTCCAACCAAAACAGAGATAAATAATTCTTCAGATTCTCCAAAAATAAAAGGGACATCTGAAGGATACAGAGTCTTGGTTTTCTCATCAGATGATTTAGATGAATTAAAAGAAATGCAAATTAAATTGGAAGCAAATAAAGGCATTCATCAGGTCTATTCTATTTTTGAACCTCCATTTTATAAGCTTTATATAGGAGATTTTACTTTATTGGAAGATGCAAATTCTTTAAAACGTAAATTAATTCAGCTTGATTTCAAAGAATCTAAAGTAGTAAGAACAACTATTAATCTTTTTTAATGAAAAAATTATTGTTTGGTGCCAATCAGATTTTAACATGCGAATCCAAATCTAACGGATATAAAACTGGCAGTGAATTAAAGGAAGTAGGATTATTATCTTCTTATTCAATAGTAATCGAAGATGGTTTTATCAAAGATATTATTCCCAATAATTCAATAAAAGATTTTTCTGATTATGAAATAATTGATGTTTCGGGTAAAATTGTTCTTCCCGGACTTATTGAATGTCATACACATCTTGCATTTGCTGGTAATCGCTCCGATGAATTCAAAATGAAATTAGACGGAGTCTCCTATGAAGAAATTGCTTCGAAAGGTGGAGGAATATTAAAAACTGTTAATAGTGTGAGAAATATTTCAGTTACTGATTTATTTTCTTTAATGAAATTGCGAGTAAATGAATTTATCTCTCAAGGTGTAACTTCTTTGGAAATTAAAAGTGGTTACGGACTTAATTTTGAAAATGAAATTAAACAGCTTCATGCAATCAAACTAATTGATGAAACATTTCCGATTGATATAATTCCAACTTTCTTAGGAGCGCATACATATCCAAGTGAGTTCAAGTCAAATCATACAGCATATATAGATGAGATAATAGATAGAATGATTCCTTATATTTCAAAAAATAAACTGGCAGTATTTTGTGATGCATTTTGTGAAAAAACTGCATTCAGCGCTAATGAGGTTGATACAATTTTTAATGTTGCACAGCAACACGGATTGAAATTAAGATTACACACTGAACAATTTAACGTAATCGGTGGAATTGATGTAGCATTAAAATATAATTCGGCAAGTGTAGATCATCTTGAAGTTATTGATGATGATGGAATAAACAAACTTTCCGGGAAAGAAATTGTATCTGTTTTATTTCCAGGGATGTCGTTTTTCTTAAATCACCAATATGCACCAGCAAGAAAATTGATTGACTCAAATTGTATAGTTGCCTTATCAACAGATTATAATCCGGGGTCGTCAAATATTCTTAATCTACATTTAGTTATGCAAATTGCAGCTCTTAGAATGAAAATGAGTATTGAGGAAATAATAAATTCAGTAACAATCAATTCTGCAAAAGCTCTTTTGATTAGTGATAAAGTTGGTTCAATAGAAATTGGTAAACAAGCAGATTTTGCTGTCTTCAATACTGATAATTATGCGGATATTATTTATAATGTTGGAAGAAACTTGAACTGTATGACAATTAAAAATGGATTTGTAATTTATACTAGATGAAATGTTCAATTTTCAATGCTCAATATTCAATTGGTATATTTTTTTCTTCTGCTTGGAAAAAGCCAATTAGAGAAGAAGTGTTTATCATTGCTTAATGACTTTTTAACTTCAAAGTTCTCAAAGTTCTTTCAAATAAAATAAAGACTTCTAACCAATGCCCTTGTTAAAATACTTTGTACCTTAGTGGCATTCAACCTTCGCTGATTATGCAGATAATTGCTAACAAAAAAGTTTAGCCACAATGACTCAATGACACAAAGTTAAAAAGAGAAATCTCTTGACAGCTCCACAAAAAATTAAAAGCAGAAACAGACTTAGCTAAATAAATAAATTTATTTTGGATAGATAATATTTTTACGGATAAATTAAATTATTATAATCCTTACTTTAAAGACTTCCTCATTTATTAAAATTACAAATAAAAAGCTGAGATTTTTTTACTCATAGTTAATTAAGTCTATGGTTATGCAAATACGGTATCTGCTGTGATGATTTAAAAACTGTATAATATGTTCTATGTGCGGGATGGGTATGACCGTTAAAGTTGTAATTTCTGGTTGGGAAATTCTTAGATATACCTTGGTTATAAGTTGGAATGTTTGTTAACCTTCCAGGAGAAGAATATTTATTAAATCCTACTTGTGTAGAAGGATAATTCAAATAATTTTTTTTGTTTGAGGAAGTAACATAAAATTCTTCAAACTTTGCTTTATTGATTTTAGAATAAATCAAACCAGCAACAAAAAAAATTATTATTATCGAAAGCAAAGCAAGTGAGAAAATCATAATAATTGATTCTATACTCATAATTTTTCCTTTTTTGTTTATTATCTTTTTTTTTCTGAGCAGCTCAACTAAATGAGTTATGCTGCTGTCAATCAAGACTGATGAATTTCTTAACTTGTTGATTAAGTAACCAATTATTTTTCAAATTGTTTGAGACTCCTCTCCAAAAATTTTGTAACACATAATTCCATTTCGTGCTGACCATAACCAAATATCTACAAATTAAAAATCTTTCTGAGTTCTTTTTATTTATTAAAATCTCTTACTAATTTTTCTTATTCAAACTCAAGAGGTTCACTTAATTTTTCTTAATAAACTCTCCTGTATTTATTTGAGAACCGTAATCTCACTTAATCCTTTTTTGATTTAATAGTTACTAAGAACTAAAAACGGATTGATTGAGATTTTATTTTTCATCTATTTTTAATCAGTTATCCTTGATGATATTTTTAACTGCATTGTATTTTTTGATCAGCCTATTGATACAATAGAGAAGCCAAAGAAATGTTTTTGTTTTTGCAAGAATTAAATGATTAGTTAAAAAAGCGATGTTCCATAATGCTACACTTTTTCAATATGTAACATTTGTTTGCAGGTGTGAATAAAAATTGAACCTTAAATTTTAATTATAAGTTTTTTTAATAGATGAAAGTGAATTAGTTGTTGTGAAATAAAAATTTGTTAGGAAAAGATTTATTTAGCTCTAAAAGAATCTATTGTCTTTAACGATAATTATATGTAAGTTTATGTAGATTAAATCTAAATAGTATGGATAATTGAAATGAAAAAAGCCAGTGAATTAAATTTTGGTGAAAAAGGAATTATAAAAGACATAAATACATTAAATCCTTCACATAGAAGAATTATTGAGATTGGTTTTACTCCCGGTCAGGAAATAGAACTTGTTAATACATCATTATTCAATGATCCGCTAACCTTTTCTCTGAGAGGTACACTAATAGCTCTAAGAAAAATTCAAGCCGATTGTATTATAGTTAATTAAGCTGATGTCAGAAATTCCTTTAATAAATTTAGTTGGACCTCCTAATTCCGGGAAAACCACGCTATTTAATATCTTCAGTGGAAAACACTTCAAAACAGTTAATTATCCCGGCTCAACTGTTGAGTATTCATCAAGTGATTTTCTTGACAAATTCAACCTAAAAGCAAAAATTTTTGATTCACCCGGAATAATTTCTCTGAATGCAAATTCACCTGATGAAGAAGTAGCGGTTGAGTCTTTATTTTATCAGCCAAATAATGGAATACCCGACCTTATATTAGTTACTGCAGACTCAAGTCAGATAACAAGACATTTATTATTAACTCAACAGCTAATAGATGCTGGCTTTAAGGTTATCCTTGTTTTAACAATGAATGATATTCTAAACAGAAAGAATTTAAGAGTTAACTCTGGACTTTTATCAGAAATTTTGGGAATTGCTGTTGTTAAAGTCAATGGCAGGACTGAAGAAGGAATTGAAGATTTAATTACAACAATCAAGGATAATTTAAAGAAACCAAAAAGAAACCCTGATCACAGCAGTTTGGCTAAATTCAGAAAAAAAGAATATATAATTGATACCTTTGAAAAAATTGAAAAAATAGTTAGCAAAGTAATTGAGCCAATTAATCCGGATATTCAAAATGCGAATAATCAATTAAGCATACTCAATCCAACATTAAAAGAACCGTCTCAACAGCCAGATGCTTTAACTTTAAAGATTGATAAAATTCTTTTACATAAATATTTCGGATTTATTATTTTCCTGCTAATGATGGGAGCAATATTTACTTCTATTTTTTGGTTAGCTGCACCTCTTATGGATTTAGTTGATACTCTCTTCTCTTCCCTTGCAAGTTATTCTTCTGAATTACTGGGTAATAACTGGTACTCTGATTTAATTTCTGATGGAATTATCAGCGGAACAGGAGCAGTCCTGATTTTTCTTCCACAGATTCTGATTTTGTTCTTAATTCTTGGTTTACTGGAAGATACCGGTTATCTTGCACGAGGAGCTATGCTAATTGATAAACCTCTTTCTAAGATTGGATTAAATGGTAAATCTTTTGTTCCTATGCTTTCAGGTTTTGCTTGTGCTATTCCTGCGATTTTATCAACGAGAACTATTTCAAACCGACGAGAAAGACTTTTAACAATTTTTATCATTCCACTGATGAGTTGCAGTGCGCGTTTGCCAGTTTATGTTTTACTGATTGCTTATTTAATGCCACCTGATAAACCCTGGTTAGGAGGGTTTTTGTTATCCTTTGTTTATTTGGTTAGTATAATCTTGTCTATAATTGTAGCGTATGTAATAAATAAGTTTAACAAAAGTCTCATTAAAGCTCAGGATGATTCATCTTTTATTCTCGAATTACCAACATATAAACTTCCTAAATTAAAAGTAGTGCTAAGAAATTCTTATGAAAATTCAAAAGAATATATTTTGAGAGCGGGACCAATAATTTTAATTTTATCACTTATAATCTGGTCACTTACCTATTTGCCAAATAATGTACCTGAATTTGATAAAACAGGATTAACAGAAGAAGAAGTTTTACAAATTGAAAAATCGGAACGAATATCAAATTCTTACGCAGCAAAGATCGGTACATTTATCGAACCAATTATGCAACCTTTAGGACTCGACTGGCGAGTTGGAGTTTCTTTGATTGCTGCATTTGCAGCTCGAGAAGTTTTCGTAAGTTCGATGGCTTTGATATTTAAAGTAACTGACGAAGAGAACATTCAATCATCGCTTATCAGTGCAATGAGAAACGCAAAAATTGAATCAACGGGCGAGCCTCTGTTTACAATATCAACTTCTATCGGACTGATTTTCTTTTTCATTTTTGCTTTACAATGTATTTCAACTTTGGCAGTTTCGAGAAAAGAAACAGGCAGTTGGAGAATTCCATTATTACAATTAATAATTTTCACTTCTACAGCCTACATTTTTACTTTTTTTATTATAAATATTTTAAAATCTTTTGGTATCAATTAAGTCTTATTAAACAAAATTTATATCACAGATGAAAAACGAAAAAGCGGAAGAAGTATTTAGAAAATTTTTGAAAGAAGGACAGAACAGAATTACTCCCGAAAGATTCGAAGTTCTTCATTATGCACTTGAGTATGATGGACATTTCGGAGCCGATGATTTATTTATTTTGATGAAAAACTTCAAGTCAAGAGTATCAAGAGCAACTGTATATAATACTTTAGAACTTTTAGTACAGTGCGGATTGTTATCCAAGAGAAACTTTGGTGATAATATAAGCCGATATGAAAGCAATTTTAAGAGACAACAGCACGATCATCTGATTTGTGTTGAATGCGGTAAAATTGTAGAATTTACTGATGCAAGGTTACTAAGTATTCCAGAGAATATTTGTAAAGATTTAGGATTTGAATTAGACAGTTATTCATTCAATATCTTTGCTCGATGTTTAAACAAAAAAAATTGTAAAAAGAACGCTAATGAAAAAAATTAAGTACCCGTTAATTTGGTCAAAGAATAATTTCTCCATTAAAATTTTCTGTTCTATTCCAAATATTGCAACAGGAATTTTACTTAAGTCGGGAGAATGTTATTCCCTTATTGACCCTGGCGATGGAATTCTTAGAGATTTAACTAACGAAATTAGTGTTGATAAAATTAAAAGTATCTCTGATGTTTTTATAACTCACGGTCATCACGACCACGTTGGCGGTGTGTGGTCATTACTAACTTACTTGAGAGTGATGAATAAAAAATCGTATCTTAAATTACATTATCCAAAAGGTTGCTCAGAGATTGAACATATTCATAAAGCTTTCTTAGAGGTTTATCAAAAGTCATTATCTTATAAAATAATACTTAATTGTATTGATAAACAGAAAGTCATTAAATCAAAAAATATGACCATAAAACCCTTTGAGGTAATTCATAAAGAACTCATCAATAACAAAAAAAGACGAGTTCCATCTTTAGGTTTTAATTTTTATTTTAATAAAATGAATATCTGTTACGGCGGTGATACGGCTTATTGCGAAACTTTAGTTCAAAACGCAATAAATGCAGATTTGGCGATAATCGAGGCAGGTCACGGAGATGATGAATCAGATGATATGCATATGTCTTTTAAAGAAGCTAAATCAATCGGAAAATTAGCTAAAGAATATTTTTTAGTTCACGTTCCAGAATAAATTAGGAGAAATAATGAAAAACTTTTTAGCGTTTATTTTGCTTATCTCACTTTCATTAAGTTTTGCACAAGAAAAATATCTGATGGAAGGAGAAAAAAGATTAAAAAATATCAAAATGTTAACCGAAGTCGGAGAAAATGCCGAAGCATATTTTTCTTTTGACGGTTCGAAAATTATCTATCAATCAACTGTAGGTGATTTAAAATGTGACCAGATTTTCACAATGAATCTTGATGGTTCAGATAAAAGATTAATATCAACAGGAAAAGGAAGAACAACTTGTGCTTATTTCTATCCGGATGGAACTAAAATTCTTTATGCATCAACTCATCATTTCAATGAAAATTGTCCACCCCCTCCAGACCGTTCAAAAGGTTATGTGTGGAAACTTTATGATGAATTCGATATTTTTATGGCAAATGCTGATGGCTCAGATTTAGTTCAGCTAACAAATTCAGGTAAATATGATGCAGAAGCAACTATCTCACCAAAAGGAGATAAAATTGTTTTCACTTCCACTCGTGATGGTGATCCGGAATTGTATCTTATGAATCTTGACGGAAGTGAACAAACAAGATTAACTTTTGAAAAAGGTTATGACGGTGGTGCATTCTTCTCTGCCGATGGAAGCAAAATTGTTTTTAGAGCAAGCAGACCTAAAACTGAAAAAGAACTTGAAGATTATAATGAGTTGGTTAATGAAGGATTGGTAAGACCAACAAATTTAGAAATCTATGTAATTGATGCCGATGGAAAGAATATGAAACAAGTTACTAATTTAAATGCTGCAAGTTTTGCTCCATTTTTTCACCCAGATGGTAAAAGAATTATTTTTTCTTCAAACTATGGCAGCAAAGATAGAAGAGAATTCAATTTATTCATTGTAAATATTGATGGCAGCGGATTAGAACAAATAACTTTTAATCCAACTTTTGATGGTTTCCCTATGTTTTCGCCAGATGGGAAATATTTAATTTTTGGTTCTAATCGCTTTAATAAAAATCCCAATGATACGAATGTTTTTATAGCGGAGTGGGTTGAGGATAGTGAATAAGTTTAAGTTTAAGTTAAGGTTTAAGTT
>Ga0101944_10001704_pt1 | contig 42503 bp, 46 predicted proteins | sample DewCreD2012metaG_FD_75245 | JGI IMG/M metagenome (GOLD analysis project Ga0101944, IMG submission 75245) | Hot spring sediment bacterial and archeal communities from British Columbia, Canada, to study Microbial Dark Matter (Phase II) - Dewar... ... | reverse complement strand
TTTGACTTTTGAGTTTTAAGTTAATTTGTGATTTGGAATTTGCCTGCCCTGAATCGAATTTATTCTGGTTCAGGGTTTAGAATTTAGATATTAGAATTTAGAATTTGAATCTTGTGATTTGTTATTTGTGATTTGTAATTTTGATTGTTACTCTTGACTCCCCTGTATTCCAAGAAGCCAGAGGACAGCCTCTTTTTTGTAGCGCCTGTCGCCGCGGGAATTAATGCGAATTGCAGGAAGCTTGCCTCGCTTGCCCCAGCGCTTAATGGTAAGAGGTGAAACACGCAAAAGATCAGCAACCTCACGCACAGTCAAAAGGTCAGGTAAATCTTCAAGTTTTATCTTCTTTTTCTTTCTTGCCGGTTTTTCTTCAGCCATTTTTGATATATTTTGATGGTTTTAGTTATATTTTTATATTACCTCAAGGCTAACTAGTAACTTTAATTAATCAGACAATATCAAAAGCTAGCAGTCCTGTCAAGACCCTTTTTCAATTTAAAAGAGATTACTTTTGTCGGGAAGACAAAGACAGCGCGAAAGATACGCAGCCACCTTTTTGGCTCAACTAAAAGCCGCCAAAACCACTCAAGACCCAGTTTCTCCAAAAAACGCGGCGGAAGGGACAGTTTGCCTGAAACATAATCAAAAGTGCCCCCTACTACCATTGCTCCGCCGATTTTAAGACTGTCTAAATTGCGATAAAGCCACTTCTCCTGCTTTGGCGCCCCAAAGCCGACAAAAACCAGATGTGGAGAAATCTTGTTGATAGAATCAAGAAGTTCTTTTTCAGCTTTTTTCTCTTCTTGATTCAAAGCCACGCCTTCCCTATTCAAAGCCGGACCCGAGAAAGCAAAAACTTTGACTTTCTTATAGCTATTTTTAATGATTGAAGCAGCCTTTTGTGCGCTTCCTTGAGCGCTTCCCACCAAGACCACCCTCCACCCCTTTTTATTGGCCAAAAAAATAAGATCGGTAAAAAGTTTTCTGCCTTTAATGATATTTAACTTTTCAAACAGCCGCTCCTTTTTAAACCAAGTCAAGAATACTGTATAAAACCACTGTAAAAGTAAAATAAAAATTCTAAGGGGCAAAAACTTATAATCTGGAAGAGAAAGGAAAAAAGCAGCTTGCGAAAGGCCGATGCCATCAGGAATGGTAAAATCAGCAGAGTTTAGAATCAAGGCAAGATTTTTATCTTTCAAGGCTTCAAGCACAATCTCAGGATTGGGAGTAACTATATAAAAAGGCCGATAATTAGGGTCTTTACGCTCAAAAGCAGCTATTTTGACCCTGACCTCCCTTAGCACTTGAGTCTTGTTAGTGCTATCCAAGGCAATATCTAATATTTTGACTTGTTTACGGTCTTTTTTAACCATAATTTTTCAAAATTTTAACAACTTTTTCACTTTCAAAGCTAATAAAAAGTCATCTGAACCAAAAATTTAGAACAAGAGAACGATACTATAGGAAATAAAATGCAATGTTTAAGTCTCCTCTAACTTTAAAAACACTTTCTTGCAAAAATTTCTTTAAAAATTGCCTACTGCCAAATTACTACCTAGACACACCACTCACTATAGGAAATTACTTACAAAATCTAGAGTCTCAAAAATGCCAATTATGAACAAAAAAACTTTTCAAATTTTATGCTTCAGATTAGACCACTTATCCTCAAGTTGTCCGCAAAAAAATTTGAAAGCAACTACTATTACTATATTACATTTATCGGCTAAAAACTCTTAACAAATTCTAACAAATTTTAACGCAAAAATTAACGCATCAATTAAAAATCCGCGCTGTATTTTTCCATTTTAAAGAACCTATAAGAATAATTATCAAGATAAAGTTATCTTTTGGTTGTAACACTTCTTTTCCAAAGTTCTATATTCTCAAGAACAAGACCAGTGCCCTTGACAACACAAAGCTGAGGATCTTCTGCCACATGAGCTGGAACCCCAGTTTCCAAAGTTAAGTATCTATCAAGATTGCGCAGCAAACTACTTCCGCCGCTCATAATAATACCCTTATCTATTATATCAGCCGCAAGCTCAGGCGGTGTATCTTCAAGAACAGCCTTAACAGCGCCAACAATTTGGTTGACAGGGCCTCGAATTGCATCGCAGATTTCTTTTGAAGATAAAACCACGCTTCTTGGCAAACCAAAAACCAAGTCGCGTCCTGAAACTTCAAGTTTTTCCTCCTTTACATCTTTGGTAGCAGAACCTATTTTGATTTTGATGTCTTCCGCAGTCTGATCGCCAACTATCAAGTTATACTTCTTGCGCAAGTAATCCTGAATTGCCTCGTCAATCTTGTTGCCTGCCACACGAACGCTTTTGTGAACCACGACCCCGCCTAAAGAAATGACAGCTGCTTCGGTTGCACCACCTCCAATATCAACAATCATATGCCCCGAGGGAGCCGATACCGGAATTCCGGCGCCAATCGCCGCAGCCAACGGCTCATCTATCAAAAAAGCATGAGCCGCCCCAGCTGATAAAGTAGCATCAAGCGCCGCTCTTCTTTCCACTTGAGTACAACCAGCAGGCACACAAACCATGACATCAGGCTTGAAGAATTGGAATCTGCCGCTTACTTTTTGAATAAAATAGCGAAGCATTGCCTCTGTGATTTGATAGTCGGCAATAACCCCATCTCGCATAGGGCGCGAGGCAATTAAGCTCTCAGGAGTTCGGCCAAGCATCTTTTTTGCTTCCTCGCCAACTGCCACCACCTGATTGTCTTCAGCTGAAACAGCAACAACCGTCGGCTCATTAGCTACTATTCCCTCACCCGCAAGCCAAACCAAAGTATTTGCCGTCCCAAGGTCAATCGCAATTCTTTTCCTAATTTCAATCATATATTTTGATATAAAAATCTAGTATTTTGATACAATTAACCAAAATCACTGCAAGACATTGTAGAAAAAAAACGAGACGACTACAAGAGAGAAAAATTAATTCAAAATTCAAAAATTAAAATTTAAAACCTTGATTATAGAATTTTGATTTAAGATTTAGGATTTAAGAATTTTACTACATCTAATCATAAAGCCACGCGCTTTAGCGCGTGGATGTAGAATAGTTTAGATGGAGCCAAGAAAGCCACGGCCTTTAGGCCGTGGATTTTTTACTTTCTACATTCTACTTACTACTTTCTACTTGAATTTCTTTTAGCCCTTACCCCCGCCCTGCATCAGCTATGCTGAAAGCATTGCGGGCAGGCAATATACAAATTCCAAATTACAATATACAAATTACAAACAAATTCCAAGTTCCAAATTCCAAATTACAAATTAAATTAAAACTTAAAACTCAAAAGTCAAAACTTGAAGCTAGAACAAAGAACATAGAACAAAGGGAAAAGAATTTAGTATTGTGTATTATGAATTATGTATTATGGGGATAATGCATTTTCTTGCATAATACATAATACAAGATACTAGATACAAGTTTCTGATCAGCTCCGACTAGCTCTGATAGTTGAGAGCCTACGTCCGATATCTGATATCTGACAGCTGATATCTGAAATCCGTTGCTTTCTACTTACTACGTTCTACTTCCTACTTATATTCCCTGCATAATACATAATACAAAATACTAAATACAATCTTCCGGCTACCTTTGATTAATCTCCGATAGCTGATAGCCGACGACCGAAGTCTGACATCCGATGTCCGACAGCTGATGTCCGATATCCGATATCTGAAGTCCGAATCCTTTTACCTTTTAACTTTTACTCTTTTACCTATCTAGTACTTCCTCTCCGTTATGAAGTCAATTAGGGTAAGAAGCTCTTCTCGTGCAGGCTCTTTTTTCAAAAAAGTAAGCTCTTTTTGAAAGTAAACTTTTGCTTTATCTTTAAATTCGTTGGCCAGGTTTTGGGCATAGGAAATGGCTTCGTATTCTTTCATTTTAGAAACAACCCATAAAACTTCATCTTTTGTCTTTTCCTCTCTTTTTTTATTTAAAAAAGAAATTAGTCTTTGTTTGTCTTTTTTATTTGCTCTTTTCAAAAGTTGCCCCAAAATTACTGTTAGCTTTCCTTCATAAATATCTCCCGCAAATTCCTTTCGGCCGCCAAAATCGCTTGTTACATCTAAAATATCATCTTGAAGCTGAAAGGCGCGGCCCAAAAGAACTCCAAACTGGGCCAATTTTTCAAGCTGATTTTTATTGGCGTCTGCAATTATTGCGCCAAGCCTCATAGGGCAGGCTATAGTGTAGTACGAAGTCTTGCCGTCAGCGATAAAATACCAGTCGGAATCATCAAACTGTGTTTTTACGCTGTCTCGCCATATAATTTCTGTCATTTGTCCTAAGGTTGTGCGAAAAAGCTGAGTACTAAATTCATCTAAAATTTGAAAAGTCTTCTTTTCGCCAAGTATTTTCCTATTCTCAAAAAGTGCTTTCCACATAATGTTGTGGAGGGCATCTCCAGCATTAACTGCAATTGGTAGGTTGTATTTTTTGTGGAGGGCTGGTAAACCCCGTCTTTTTGGAGAATCATCTTCAAGATCGTCGTGGATCAAAAGCCATTCTTCTGAAATTTGCATCGCGGAGGCAGTGGGTAAGGTATCTTCTAGTTTTGCGCCCATTGCCGTAGCTGTCAGGCAAACAAGCGTTGGCCTTAGATATTTGCCTTTGCGAGTGGGGTAGTCTTTGACAATTTCCCAGAATTTTTGTTTCTCTTTTTTATATTTTGATGCGATTTGAAATGCTTGGGGGAGCGGTGGTTTTTTAAGATAGCTCTTAACCTTTGGCCAAATCAGTTTTTGATGATTCTTGAGTATCTCCTCCGCCGTTCTTTTTTGCATAATCTTTTTATATTTTATCATATCCCTTTTTATACCCTTTAAAGGCCTGGCCTTTAAAGGGGTACCTAGGTTGGTTAAAAATTACTTTAAAGAAATAGAGCTTGTGGCTTTTTGTCTGATGCCAAACCACTTCCATTTTCTTATAAAGCAAATAACAAAGTATGGCCTAAGGGGTTTTATGCAATCTCTTTTGACGCGCTACACTGCCTACTTCAATAAAAAATATGACAGAGTAGGTAGCTTGTTTCAGGGAAGATATAAGGCGGTGATGGTTAAAGACGACAGACAACTTCTTGTTCTTTCCCGCTATATTCATCGTAATCCTCTTGAGATAAACGCAAATTTGGTTGAGTCTTTTTCTTCTTATGCTGATTATCTTGGTTTAAGGAAAACCACTTGGCTTAAGCCTGGTATTGTTCTTGATTTCTTCAATAAAAAAGTGGCTCCTGAGTTTAATGACACTAGCTCTTATAAGAAGTTTGTGGAAGGAGAGGCTTCAGGTCTTTGGGAAGTTCCTGACGACCTTAAGCTAGATTAGCTACCCCTTTAAAGGCCTGGCCTTTAAAGGGGTAGGTTGACATTGTGATATAATTGCAAGAGCTAACAAATTAACAAATTAACATTTAACAATTTAACAGTTAACAACTAGAACAAAGGACAAAGGGAGTGGAAAGTAGAAAGGACAATAAAACTTTTAACTTATGACAAGTCTTAGGAAACAACAAAGGGGGTCTTCTAAGCCCAAGACAGATATCGTTCCTTTACCAAAGGGAACGCAGGTTCCAAATCATATTGCTATGATTTTGGATGGCAACCGTCGCTGGGCGCGCGCTCGTGGTTTTGAGCCTTGGGAAGGACATAAAGCTGGTTATGAAGCTGTAAAAAAAATCGCCAAAGCTGCGCGTGACTACGGAGTTCATACTTTTACCATCTGGGCTTTTTCAACTGATAACTGGTCTCGTCCCAAGGAGGAAATAGATGCGATTTTGGATATACTGCGTCAAGGCTTAAAAGAGTTTTTAAAAGAAGCAAAGAAAGAGAAGATCAGGCTTGTTCACCTTGGCCGCAAAGATCGTTTTCCCAAAGATATCGCCGATCTTCTTACCAGAATTGAGGCTGAAACTGCGCATTTTGATAAAAATATTTTGAACTTGGCCCTTGATTATGGCGGCCGTGATGAGATTTTGCGCGCAGTGCGAAAAATTGTAGAGGACAAGGTGCCACCTGAGGCGATCGACGAAAAGCTTTTTGAATCCTATCTTGATACCAAGAATCAGCCTTATCCTAATCCTGATTTGTTCATTCGCACTTCAGGCGAGCAAAGAACCAGTGGCTATCTTCCATGGCAGATGGTTTATGCCGAGTATTACTTTGAACAAGATCATTTGCCTGATTTTACTCCCGATAAACTAAGGCTTGCGATTTTGGATTATTCCCGCCGCCGCAGACGCTTTGGCGGCAATGATAAAGAGAAGCACTTTACCTTTAAACCCGAAGTGGTTGCGCGCTTGGAGCTTTCCTGGTGGCGGCTTTCAAAAGTCCCAGAAGGAACGCGCTTTCGTGACTTTGTAATTAGCTACTTGAAAGAGCAGTATGGCATTTCCAAATCGTTGGCAAAAGAAGCAGGCAAGCACTTGATTGAGGCTTTAACAAGCGGTGACAAACATGAATGGGAAAAGGCTAAAAAACCACTTAAGAAGTTTTATCTCCTTTTAAAGAAAAATCTGAAGCTTGCGTTTGAGCCTGAAATTGTTACCTCGCTTCATCTTAAGAAATGGCAGATGGTGAATAGTAGCTATGACCCGACCTCGGCAGTTGAGGCAGAAGATGTAGTCAAAAATCTTTTGGCAGAAGAATATCGCATCTCAAATTATCAATTTGAGAAGGCGGCGCATTTGAGAGTTTTGGCTGAAATGGAGCGAAATAAGGCTTTGGCTGGGATGGGAGAGGAGCATTGGGACAAGGCTTCGGATTATCTCCAAAAATACTATCACGCTTTGAAGGAAAGAATAGCGTAAGTAAGTCGTATAAAGTATTTTAATAGGTAAAAGACAAGAGACTTCAGCTATCGGACATCGGATGTCAGACATCGGATGTCGGACATCAGCTGTCAGAATTTGGTCGGAGACGACCGAAAGATTGTATTTAGTATCTTGTATTATGTATTATGGGAACAATGCATTTTTCTGCATAATACATAATTCATAATACTAAATTCAGTGTTCCTAATTTGTTTGTAATTTTATTCTCGGGACAGGGTCGGACCCCGTCCTTGACAAAGACGGACCTTGTCAAAGTTTGATTCCTCTGAAATTGCCAGACAAAGAATGAAAATAATCAAGTTCTATGAAACTTATGGAAGAGTTAGTAGTGCGGTCCCTCAATTTGAGCTCATTTGTGGAAGAGTCAGCTCCCGAGCTGGCAAAAAAAGAAAAAAGTAATTGGGAAGGGCTGTGGCAGAGGGGAATTGAACGATTTGCTTCTAATATGCTTCCTGTTCTACCGACCCTACGGAATGAGGACGGGACTAATCTGTAGTAACTAACTTTTTTACTACCTATAATTATAAACTATTCAATTTGGTGCCGAATTGAATAGTTTGGATAGAGCCAAAAAAGCCTAAGCTAAGGATTGTTGATTTCCTACTCTTGACATTTTCCCCCTATATGATTTAATTATTATTAATGGTACCTGCTCAAGGTTTTTGTTTTATAGGCAAAAAGGCTGGCTTTTACTTCTCCAAGAGAAATGATGTTCACAATCTTTATATAAGGTTAACCTTGTTTTTAAAAGAATGCTAGATTCTATCAAACTCAAGCTTTCCAGTCTTAACCTGTATCGCGTTTGGCTGTCATTTTTGGGTGTTTTAGTTGCTGTCTTCTTTCTTTTTTTTGTTTATACAACATCTCTTTTCTTTGCTGTTAAGAAACTTCCTCTAACAGCATTTGGAATTGGTATTTTTAGAGGGCCTCTAGTTTCTAATTCTTTAACAGGTCTATTTTACAAAAATGTCACTTCTAAATTGCTGTTATTATTTTATGATTCCAGTCTGGTTGAAAGTATATATCCGACAGACTTAGTTCCAGTTGGAAAGATTTATTCAGGAAATTATCTTTATACCGGAGTGGCTAAAGTTTGTAATCTTGATACTAGTCTATCAGTCGGTACTTTTAGAAAAATGTGTCTGGAACTTAATTCTGGTAGGAAAATTACACCTTATTGCATAAATGGAATTTCTAACCTGATAGGGCAGCCGAAATTGAATCCTGAGGATTTAGTTCTGAAGAAAGTAGTGGTTTCAGATAAGCCTTATCAAGTTACATTGTCTGATCCTTTTAACCTGCCGAAGGATACCAAAGTGAGGTTTTTGTTGGAAGGAAATGCTTCGCCAGACGTTTTACTTAAGGAGAAAATGGATGCTGGTGAGTTTACCGTTAGGGAGGTAGAAGTTTTAAAAGAATAAATGAAAGTTAATAAATCTAGTAAAATATTTATCTTATTGGGAATTTTGGTTGGTGTTGTTATTTTATTATCCTCTTTTTGGTGGTTTCTTTCTTATTCTCGCTTGAGTTATGAGAAGCGAGCTTGGCTTGATGACCTAATCACTGGAATATCAGTTAGGACAACAGCTATCCCTGTTTATCTTCTCCCATATCCGAGATATGAAGTTATAAACAAGGATGGGGAAAGCTATTATTATGCCTTTGTTGAAAGTTTTACTACTAGTAATGAAGAAACGAGCCTAGGGCCAATAAAAGATACAAAGTCTAGTGTCTTAAATCTCAAGACTATTGGAGGCGAGAATAAAAATCTGGATTTTTGGAATCAAGATATAAACTTCCTTTTTAGATCAGATGGAGTTGGCCTTTTTGTAGGAGAAGCTAACAAAATTTCCGAAGGTAACTATCAAATAAGCGGGGTAGTTAAAAGCTTGGTAACCCAAGAACCTCTCTTTTTGCGTGCAACTAGTTATAAAGCTAATGTTAGAGAAGGAGATTTGGTTAAAGTCTATGTGGATAAAAATAAAAAGGTGTCAATTTTTTGGCTTGGTTCTAGAAATATTTTTTATTAACCCTTATCATATATTTGTAAAACATTGTCATTTTTAAATTAGAAATGAGAGAAATTAATAAAAATAGGATAGATGCTTTTCTAACTTTTTTTTCATTTGTGTTTCTATCCCTAGTATTGTTTGGTTTTGTTTGTTTTGAAAGTTGGGGTCATGTTGATTTAAGTGTAAAAGCTTGTACTCCAGAAGATGCTCATTGTGGTCCAGCTACTGGTGTTAATAAAACTCCAACATATTATACCACGGAAGCCCTAAAAGCTCAAAAAAACGATGGGTGCCTTAGTAAAGGAACTTGCAAACTCAGTTTTTCTCTTCATACTAGATCTAATGGAGAGGTTTATGGTTTATGGGATTGTGTCGGTAGTGGATGTACTGATGATGTACCAGAAAGAGATGGTGGCGGTGGATATTCTTTTAGTTGTGGCAGCTTGAATACATATAGGTGCCAAAATATTCTTGCCTCTTTTTTGCCTACTGATTATTCTAAATGGGTTTATGCCAAAGTCTTGAGTAGCGCTTTTTCTAATTTTGGTTTTGATCAATTGGATACAAATTTGTATGATGATTATGTGCCTTTCTGGGTTGATAGAAATGTCGAGGCTAAAGGAGCAGTGGGATTTTCCAATGGTTTCTTTCGTTTTCCAGAATATACTTTGACTGGCAATCAATCTTGCATCTCTCAACTTAGGAATTATGCTTATATTTATGTTCCTCAAGGTTGGTATTCTTTCGCTAATACAGTTTTGACTAAGACTTCTGATAGTTGCTACTATTGTCAAGGGGATGATGTTGCCTGCCCTGGTAATAATACACAAACTAGTTGGACGGGAAAAGCCTGGGCCAAGGTATGTGATCAATCTGGAGAGCGTCATAGTTGCTTCAATCGTGTTTATGATGTTTCTTGTAATTGTAATAGTTTACTGGATTATAGCAGTGCAGTAACAAGAGGTGGGGTGGCTGAATCAGATTCGAATTATACAGCCTGTTTTGTAAAGGTCACTCCTCCTGTAAATTGCCGACTTGATTGTAGAGGTGAGCTCTACAGTTGGATGGCTGCTAGTGGAAATGGCTCTACTAGTTCTCCTTATACCCCAAATCCAGTTATTCCTTATGACCCTAATTGGACTACAACTCCTGATGCTTCGATAGATTTACCCTATACTTATAGGTGGATAAATGTTCCTGCGGATGATCCACAGTTTACTAAGATGAACGATGGTGTTTATGGACCTGACCTTTATCGCGACTTTAATGGTAAGTGGGTTCGTTTTGGCTCATCATCGCAACCTGAAGTAATGAATGTTGATTTGGGAAGTGTTAAGGCTGTAGATTGGATTCAGTTTAATTTTTATGTTGATACAAGGTATTCTACCGTCTTGCCGGCCAAGAAAATAGAAGTTTTTTGTGATAACGTTCTTGCTTCAACTAATGATTTCTCTCAAGAGAAAATAGCGAATAATTCTCAATTCAGTGGGTATTGGACAATTCCCTCTCTTCTTAAAAACTGCCGAAACTTGCAAATAAAGATGTATCATCGTAATAGTGACACTAATCAGAGTGAATATTATCCTTTATTTGTAGCAGAGGTAGATATACATGGTTGGAATAAAAAGATAGAAGAAGTGGGAATTGTTAATCCTGGCAGTCTGGAGGCAAACTTTACAAGATTTAATAATTGGTTCTCTTTATCGACATTAAATATGACTTCTATTACAGGAGGTCAGGCTGCAAGTAATCCAAATATAGATCTTCAATGGTCGACTCCAAAATATTTTAGTGGAGGATGGTATCCTGTTGAGACATCTTTGAAATATGCAAAGGCTAGTTTCCCATATAGTGGCACGTTTCCTGTATACTTTCCAGATTTATCTTGGAGGAAATGTAATTCTAGTGATCCTAGTACTTGCGACCCTGGTCATGATTATCGTGAGGGAGCATACGGAGCTCAAATTTCTGCTTGTCAACCAGGTGCGGTTTCTTGTGTTTTTACTCCCAATCCGACAACTATTTATGAGGGAGAAACTAAAGATATAACCATTGGGACGATTAAAGATTATAGTGGTAGTGTTAATGTAGTTGAAAATCCTGATTCTTCTGATTTGACTATTAATAGTTTGCTACCGGTTGATTCATCAGGCAATTTGAAGATAAACGTTTCAGCAGGGGAGCTTACTGATATGAGTCCTGTTCAGGTTGCTCTTCGTGTAACAGCTGATGCTTCTGATCCTACCGCTGATGATTGCGACGAGAATGTTAATATTACTATTCTTCCACGAAAGAATTGGTGGCAGACTCAAAATATGGATGTAACAACAACAGGAAGGATAGGTTCCTTCTTGCCTAGTGATATTTACTTTGATCTTAAAGGATCTGATTCTCCAGGTGTTCCAATCTATGCTTTAGGTACTCCTTCTTGGGGCAGTGGTTCTGTTTCCGAGACAGGTTGGTTGGCTAATACTCCTGTTTCTTCTGTTTCAGGATATAACTATAACTACTTCTTTAGCCGTGTTCCGGCAGAGGTCAAGAATGGGTGGAATGATGGTCAGGGTGTTATTTCAGGGGATAAAACAGCACCGACGGTTGATAGTCTTGATGTATTAGATGATGGTAGCATCTATTCTTGGGTACTGATTCAGGGCGATTTAACAATAGATAATGGTTCTAATTCTTTTGCTATTGGTTCTGATAAGTTGATTATCTTTGTTGATGGTGAATTGAGTATAAATAGTAATATAACCCTAGGATTTTCAGGCTTTGTGATGTTTGTTGTAAGCGGGAATATTAATATTGGTCCCTCTGTTAGCTCTGTTTCAGGAATTTATTTGACTAATGGGCGATTTTATACCGGTACTGAAGGTTCAAGATCAGACTCTGGTTTGCAAGTTACAGGTTCAGTTGTAGCTCTTGACGGAGTTAAGCTTCAGAGATCACTTAATGATAATACAAATCCAGCAGAAAAATTTATCTTTAGTCCATCTTTGCTTCTTCAGATCCCATACAATTTCTTCCAAAGAAACTTCAACTGGAGAGAAGTAAATCCATAGAGATAGAACATAGAACATAGAACAAAGGGAAAAGAATTCAGTATAGTGTATTAGTGTATTATGAATTATGTATTATGGGGATAATGCATTCTCCTGCGTAATACATAATACAAGATACTAGATAAAGCTTCCGGCCGGCTCCGACCAAATTCCGGCCGATAGCTGATGTCCGACGGCCGATATCCGATGTCTGAGAGCCGTTGTAACCCGTTGTTGGAACTTAATCAACACCCGGTGTTGGAGTGCCTGTCTTTAAGTTGGATAATGGGTAAAGACACTGTTGGTATAAAATTTGGTTTTTATTTTGTTTTCCTAACTTGTCTTTAAGTTGAATAAAAACACTTCCGGCACTGTCAGAAAAAGTTTCCCAAGGAAGAAAGATAGTCCCATCTGGTTCAAACACCATATCTTTTGGAGTTTTGGAGGGGCGGGGAAGGTAATGAGAATATTCTTTAGCTCTTGCAGGATCAGCAATATTTATATAAAACTTGTTATCAGCCTCTTTTATTTTAACAATTACCACCCAATGATTTACGGTATCCGGCAAATAATTAGCATTTACATCTACAATGGCAGGACCATTTTGCTTTAGGAGATAATCCATCCTTAAGGGATCATAAGATCGCTTATTCTCGGTTATTATCTCGTACCCGAATTTTTGTCCGTTCTTTTTTAGTATTTGGATTAACTCATTTCCGAAGACACCAGAGCTGTTATTTTCAATCGGTCTTCCAAAGGAAGAAAGTATTTCGTCATAGAGTTTATTTATATCGTTATCTTTTCCGTGTTTTTCCAAAAAGGCTGCAATAAGCATGGTCATCGAAGCGACAGCGCACTGCGATTTATTTTTTTGGTTAATGAAAGGAAATGGTCGGTCTGGCATTTCTTCTTGAGTTTCTTGGGGAATAATTTTCCCGATTGGGGATAAAAGGAAAGAGCCTGCAAGTGCTCCGCTTAACTTTAAGAATTCTCTTCTTGAAAGCTCACTTGTCATAGTAGTTAGATTTCAGTATATCCCCATATATGAGACAAGCCACCTAGTGGGTCTTTGGCAAGACTGAAGCCTCCATTTGCAAGCTGAAGATCTTGGGGAAAGTCAGGGTAGGAAAAAATAATTGCTGTTTTGGGGTTGAGAGTCTTTTTGACTACTTCAAAAACTTCAGGTGTGAAGTTGACACAGCCTGAAGTGAGATGTATCGAATCAGGGCTAGGAGCTGTCTTTTTTCTATTAGCCTCGCTCAGGATTTCATCTCTAAGAAGCAGACCTTGTTGATTTCTAGTCCTTTGCGGTGTTGCATGGATTGTGTAATCGCTTCGTGTTTCCACTTTGGAGATAGAACCGCTTGGATTTAGATAATAAGTTTTTATTAGGGCGGTGTTGGTTGCGCCGCCAAGATTGCCAAAATTGGCAACCCAAGCAAAATCTTGAAGTTCAAAAATAAGAGGCGGCGTAAGGTAAAACCGTGGGACAAGAAGAGGCGTTCCATAAAAACAAGCGGTGTCTTTTTTCAAGATAGAGTAGGAGCTGAATGGATTGGTTGTCATAGTTCCTTTTCCATCTATGAAGTCCTGGTATTTTGTGGCTAGGGTAGTTCTTGGTAATAGATTGCGTCCGGTTACACTGAAAAGTTCAAGATCGCCATTGGCAAATGGCTTTTGTCTTAGTTCTCCATTTTCTTTTTTCCAATAGGTGGCGACTCCGCTATTAATATTGACGGTCAGAAATTCTTGGTGGTATCCTGCTTTAAGAAGAGTTTTGGAATTGGGGACTATTTTTTCGTCTCTTTCTTTCCATAATTTAACTGCCATTTCAGGTACATTGACGATGCAAGCGGTCAAATTTTCTGGAATTTTTCCTCTGTACATAGAAAGAAGTTGTCCAAGCGTTCTTTTTGTCTCTGGGCCTCTTTGCATTATTGGTGCATACTCGGCAAAGATTGGGTGTTGATTTTCATCAAGGCCGATAAAAGCTGCGGTGTGGGAATATTGATTATAGCCGTGTTGGCTTTCTCCTTCTGTTCTAAGATAGACCAAGGAACCATCGGCTATATTTTTCCAAAATTCTTCTTTAGCAATTTCAGCATTTTTGGGATATATAATTAGGTGAGATTTAAGGAAAGAATTAGCCTTTTCGAACCATTTTACTTGCTTTACTGTAGTAGCGTCAGGTAGGTATTCTTCTGGAGGTTTGGGATCATAATTTGTGGGACTTGTGATATCTCTTTCAAGAGGAATTCCATAATAGGAGGCAAATTGGGCTGAGAACATAGCGCAATCCCTTATGCCGAACTTGTAGGGTTCTTCACCAAAGACGCTTTGTGCATATTTTGCAGCTTGAGAAGCAGTTATTTTTCTTACTTGTAAATATTCGCTTTGATAATCTTTTGTTTGATTTAAGATTAAGCGATCAATGAAATTTCCGAAACCTCCCACTGGATTTCCCTCGGCCACTATACTGAGAAGTGAAAGGCCGGTTATCCCGGATAACTTTAGAAATTCTCTTCTTGAAATTTCTTTATTCATATTTCTTAATGTCAGGCCTTAAGGCAGGTCTTAGAGCTCCTCTAATCATCTCTCTTAAGACAATCATAGTCTTTTCGCCGGGATCTGATTTTCCTTTGATTGTCATTTCAAAATGGCCGAAAACTCTGTTTTCATTAAGTTGCCCATTACTTATTTTAATTATTTGCGCAATTAATATTGCAGTATTGGCGATTGTTAGAAGAACAGCAGCCTTTTTATCTTTTTCTCCGTTTTCTAAGATTTGATCGAAAGAGTCTCCTGCCATTTCAATGTTGATCGAAGGCGAAACTTCTTTCGCGGCCTGGCTATCATATAGAGGTTCGGGAATAAAAAGTCTGCCTTCTCGTAGATAGAGGGGGACGAATTGTAAGGGTCCTTTTTGGTCGACTCCAAAAGTGACGGCAATTTTCCTATTTTCGGCATCGACGCCATTAAAAGTCTTTTCGCTTTTCCAATCTTGAACATCACCTCTTTGGCTATCAGTATGCACAATAATTGAAAGAGGACTAATTAATCGGTTGGTAAATATTTCTTCAGGCAGCATCTTTTGTCTCCAGATATTTAGTTTATATTTTTTCCAGCTTTCGTCGTTTACGTTTATATTTATAAATTCGTTTTGATTTAAGACCAAGGTGTCAATAAAACTTCTACCGCCTTTAATTGGCAAAAGAGCATAATTATTTCTAGCATTTTCTTCTCTAGATTGAATATCTCTGCGGTAGACGTAAGGATAGATAGCCGGTAAGCCTTTGTTTATATCTTTATATTCAGCTGCGTTGAGTCCATTTATTTTTACTCCGCTGGCAAAAAATTTGAAACCTGCTTTTTCTACAAGCTCGGGAGCATTAGAGGGTACAGAATCAAAGGGAAAGGCAAAACCCAAAACCTGAGGATTTGCAACTCCTCCTTCTTTAAGTCCTGTCTCAATCCTTTTTCTTGATGTTTGCATTGAATAGAGAGCATATTCTTCTGAGATCGATTGGTAATTGGGATGGTCGGCGAGTCCATGAGAGCAGATAGAGAGGGTGCCGGAGTTGGTGTAAAAAGCTAAATCATGCCAGGATAGTCCATCTTTCAAAGTTCCTACAGTGTCGGGAATAAGAAAGATTAGGGCATGGAGATTCCTTTTTCTCAAATTTTCAAAGACTCGAGGCCAAACACTTTTTTTAGTATCGGGATCTAGTTTGTCTGTTCCTAGATCAAATCTAATGACTACGGAATTATAGGGAAGCAATTTTTCGCCTTTTAGAAAACCAGTGACTTCTTCTGCTTTTGGAGTATAATATCCGGCTTTTTCTAGCCAGTCTAGTTGCGCTTCAAAGACCTCTGGCGTCATACAAGCATCGCCAGCATTAAAATTTGGGTCATGGTATTCTAGGGTTGGTAATCTGACAGCGTTTTGGAAAGGGTCAGGTTTTATTTCCTTTTCTGTCGTGCCTAAATTAAGATCTGGCAAAAGCATTCCAGCGGCGACTAACCTACTTAATCCGAGAAATTCTTTTCTTGAAATGTTATCAGCTGACATAGTTTCTGGCAGTTGGTCCTATTATACTATAATATATTTAATTTTTCAAATATTTGTGTTTATTTGGGCATTTGACTTTTTTGCTATAGGAAATTAGAATAAGGGCTAGAGTTGGCACCTTAAAAGAAAAGGAGAGAGAAATGAAAAAGACGACCCCGTTTTTGATTGTTTTGGTGCTTGCCGGGGTTGCTTGCGGAATTGATTTTGGGACTCAACCGTCGCAACCACAGCAACCGATTGTGATAACAGTAGTGGTCCCGCAGCCGCAACAACAGCAATCACAACAACAGCAACCTCAGCAGCAACAGCCCCAGCAATCAGAACCAACATTGCCTCAACCATCGCCTATTCCACCGACAGCTCCGCCACCACCGCCGCCTACGTCTGCTCCCGAAAAACCAATATTCACCGCCAATCGCGATTTATCTTGCGCAGACGGACCGAGTTGGTACAAGTATAATTTTATTCTAAAGTTTGCGGAATATGACTCAGCGCCAATTGTGGGGATAAACGGAAAATACGGCTTGGTGGAGTATAAAGGTAACAGATGCTGGGTTTTGTTAACAGAGGGGACAATAAAAGGAAGCACTTCTGGTCTACCGACAATAGAAGCCCCGCCTTTACCAATAGTTGAGGTTTGGGTAGAGAACCAGTTAGGTCAATATGTTTACCTGGTTTTCTTCGATTGGGAGACTGGTAACAGGGTGAAGACTTTAGCCTTGGATCCAGGCAAAAGGGTTAAAATAAAGCTGCCTTCTGGCTATTATGCTATCCAGGGATATACAAAGAAGGACCAAAAGATATACCAGTCTGGTATGATTAACCTAGGTGTTGGTGATAGTAACCAGCTACCAGGCCTGCTCGATGGGGAGGCGGAGATTATAATATTTTGATTTCTAATAGTTTGCCAACTCTAAGCCCGGCTGTTTATTGCTTTTACCAAATGAGCATAATCAACCGGGCATTTTATTTTTTAACCCGAGTTAGTGGAAGATTTTGTCTACAATTGAACCCCGACTTTTGGCTTTTGAATCAGAAATCAGAGATTAGAGAATAGAGAGAAGATGCCGACCCTTTAAAGGCCAGGCCTTTAAAGGGTATCTGACAAGGTCCGTCCTTATCAAGGACAGAGTCCGCTGTTTTTTGATTTGTCAGTATAATTTTAAGCTTAGATTGCGATAATCTATTTAAACCTGATGAAGTTTGGATCTTACATCAGGGTATCTGGGGATATTTCTTGGTTGTGTGGGATTATAGATAGGTGTTCCGGGAAGTTGACTTAAGGGCACAGCTTTTAGTTTTTTTTCTTCAAGAAGATCGGCAATTATTGGTAATATTTCAAGATCGTTTTGGACAAAGTGTAAGAGTATTATGCTTCCTGGGGTGATTTTGTCTTTTATCATTTCCCAAATTTCTTCTGGTGAATAGGTGGAGGAGTAACCTCTACTACCAACCTTCCATCCGGCTATTCCTTGGTAATTTAATCTCTCGGCAACATCAAAAAGATTTTTGTCTATTCCGTTTCCAAAAGGAGGCCTGATTATCTTTCTCGTGTATTCTTCGCCAAATATTGTGTTATAAGTTTTTTCCCATTTTGTTAGTTGTTCTTTTATTTTGTCTTTATCGAGTTTACCTAAATCTTTGTGATCTTGAGTATGGCTATAAATTTCAACCCCCTCTTGCATAACACTACGCCAAAGAGATGGGTTTTGTAGGATTACATTGCCTACAGGGAAGGCAGAAATTGGTAGCTTGAGTTCTCTTGATTTTTCAACCATTTTTTCAACTATATCAGGGAACCAGCCATCGTCTACTGTTATTGCTACTTTTTCTGATTTGGGGTCACCAGAGTTGAAATATTGGCAGGGGACTTTTATTTCTGGGGTCAGTGATCCGACAATAAATAAAGCTGATAATTTTAAAAATTCTCTTCTTGATATTCTTTCCATACTTTTGCCTTGACAAGGTCCGTCCTTGTCACTTTCGCAACAGGCAACAATCAATATCCAACAACCAACTCCAGGCTTTGATGTTTTATACAACTACAAATACATCGATGTATTTGTAGTAAATTATCAGGATAGGGGTCGGACCCTGTCCTAAGAACTATCAGTCACAAAATGACTTTTTGCCTTGATTGAGGTATAATTATAACTTATGAGAGGGAAAATACAAGTTTTGGTTGCTGCTTTTATTTTTTTGTTTCTAAGTTCGGCATTGCCGGCTAAAGTTAGCGCTCAAAAAGCAAAGACTTTGGCAATTCCAACACCAGTCGTCTCGCCAACGCCTACCATTGAGCCAGCTGAGACGCCGGTTACAAAAGTAGATATTACTCAAAAAACTGAAGAGTCAGTTGGGCCTTTGGAGAAATTATTGCGCGAACAAAAATTGGGGCCAGTTTGGCCTTACAATTTCTTAAAATACGCAATAAGAAACGCGGTTTCAGCCGGTGTCCCGGCAAATACCATTGTCCTCCTTTTGCTTTTGACTGCCGTTGCCGCCTTGATTGCCGCTTCCCGTCATCTTATTGGCCTCAGGGGTTTTGGTATTTTTATGCCGGCTGCTTTATCTGTTGCCTTTGTTGCTATGGGGCCAATTTTGGGAATAACTATTTTTATTGTAATGATTGTCTTTTCCACTCTTTTCAGGATGGTTACCCGCCGTCTTAAACTTAAGCTTCAATATCTGCCGCGAATGGCTATGGTTTTGTGGTTTGTGGTCATCGGGGTTTTGGGTATTTTGTTTTTGGCGCCTGTTATCAAACAGTCTGATTTAAAAAATGTTTCCATTTTTCCTGTCTTAATCTTGGTTTTGTTGGCTGAAGATTTTAGCCGTGTTCAAGCAGGGAAAAGTATCAAGACTGCTATTAATATGACTTTTGAGACATTGATTCTTGCTTTGTTTTCTTTCTTGCTTTTGACTTTTTCGCCTCTTCAAAAGTGGGCGCTTTTGAACCCTGAGCTATTTTTGCTTTTGGTCTTGGTCTTTAATCTTGTGGTGGGGAAATATGTGGGCTTAAGATTTATGGAGTATTGGCGTTTTAGGAAATTAATCAGCCGCTAATATGAAAGCTTCAGAGATATTGGGTATTAACGCAAGAAACAAGCTCTTTTCTTATGTTTATAATAGTGCCAAAGGTAAAAATATCGCCGCTTCAAAGCTGAAGACTAAGAAGTATTTGAAAAAAGCAGGGGTTCCTATTCCTGAAGTTTATGCCAAGTTTAAGAATATTGACGAGATCTGGGATTTTGACTGGAACAGCCTTCCTTCAAGCTTTGCTTTAAAGCCTAACCAAGGCTTGGGAGGCGAGGGAATTATTGTTGTTAAAAGGAAAGCCAAAGACGGCAATGGCTGGATAACTACTCAAAAGAAAAGGGTAACAGTTGATGATTTAAAGCTTCATGCAACAGATATTATTGAAGGCGCATACTCTATGGACAATGAGCCTGATATTGCTTATGTTGAAGAATATGTCGGCCGCCATAAGGCTTTTAGAAAATATGCCTATCGCGGAACGCCTGATATTAGGGTGATTGTTTTTAATCGTGTGCCTGTAATGGCCATGCTTCGCTTGCCTACTCGTGAATCAGGTGGAAGGGCTAATTTGCATCAGGGGGCGATTGGGGTTGGAGTTGATATTGCAACAGGAATTACAACACGCGCGATTTGGCATGGGGATTTGATTAAATTTAAGCCGGGGACAAAACGTAAGCTGCATGGGATTAAAATTCCTCAGTGGGACAAGATTTTAGAAACAGCAGTTAAAGCACAGGAAGCTTGTTTTTTGGGTTATGTGGGGGTGGATGTGGTTTTGCACCCTGAACGGGGGCCGGTTGTTCTTGAAATTAATTCTCAGCCCGGTCTTTCAATCCAAATGGCAAATGGCGTGGGTTTAAAGAAAAGGCTTGAAAAGGTTGAAGATTTGAAAATCAGGGACGCTTCGCATGGAATCAAGGTCGCAAAAGCCCTCTTTGCCGAGCGGTTTTCTGACCGTGTTCGGGCTGAGGAAGGTCTTAAGATAGTCAAAGTTTTTGAAGAAATTAAAGTGAAGTCAGCTTCAGGTAAAGTGGTTTTAATTCCTGCTAAAATTGATACCGGCGCCTGGCGAAGTTCAATTGATAAATCTTTGGCTGAAAAGCTTGGACTTCTTGATGAAAAAAATATCCTTTGGCGTAAAAAGGTTAAAAGCGCTTTGGGTGAGGATTATCGTCCCATTATTAATCTTACTTTTTGGCTTGCCGGTCGGAAGATAACAACACCGGCTTTTGTTTCAAAAAGGTCGTCTTTGAAGTTTCCTGTCATAATTGGCAGAAGGAGTTTGTCCGGTATTTTGGTCGACCCTGTGGTTGAGGCGGAGGATAAACTAAGATTGGTTGAAAAGGGAAAGGGGGTTTTAAAGTGAAAATAACGGTTGTCACCACAAATTATAATGCTTTTGCTCTTGAGATAAAGAGATTAAAAGAAGAAGCTGAAAAAGCAGGTTATGATTTTTCGGTTTTGGATCTAGAGAATTTTTCTTTTGCAATTAAAGACGGAAAATTAGATATTGATTGGCTCAATGGCAAGATTTCTGATATCTATATCTTGCGAGGCGCGCTTCATTCTCAGAAATTAGTTTCTGAGCTTTTGGAATATTTAAGAAAAAAGGGAGCCAAGATTTTTGATAATAATTTCTTAAAGCATAAATATTCTATTAATAAAGTTGCCGATCTTGTTAAATTGACTTTGGCTGGAATTTTAGTTCCGAACACTTTCTTTGCTCGTAGTTTTGATGATTTTTTGAAATTTGGGGAAGAAATTGGTTATCCGTTTATTTTCAAATCGGGTAGGGCGGGTAAAGGACAGGGAGTTTACAAAGTAGATTCAAGAGAGGACTTTTTGAAGATGATAGCTGGTTTTAATGATGAGGAAAAGGAGGCGCAATCTTTCTTGCTTCAGGAGTATATTCCTTATAAATACGACCTCCGCTGCCTTGTCATTGGCGATAGAACTTTTACTATGAGAAGAATTCCAAAAGAAGGGGATTTTCGCGCCAATTTTTCTTTGGGTGGCAGTGTTGAGCTTTTTGACCTTGATGATAGAGGAAAAGATCTTGCAAAAAGAGCGCTTAAGGCGGTTGGGCTTGAAATAGGCGGGGTGGATATTCTTATAGACGAAAATGATAAACGTTATGTAATTGAAGTTAATCATACCGCAGGTTTTGTGGGTATGGAGAAGGCGACAGGAGAAAATATAGCCGAGACTTACCTTGATTTTGCTGTTTCCCGCGCGTCTTAATTTTAATATGAAGATATTAATTGCAGGACTTGTTGAAAATATTCAATTAGTTAGGCTTTTTGAAGAAGGGAAAAAACGGGGTCATATGGTTGAGGGTTGCTATGCTTCAGATTTGGTTATTGACTGCGACAAAGATTCTTTTAATCCTTATCTTGTTGATGGCAGGAAGCTTGAGGAATACGACCTGATTTATTCGATGATAGGGTCAAAAAGAAGGTGGGAATGGTACACTGTTTTTAGTTTTCTTAATGAGAAATACAAAACGACCATAATTAACGAAAAAACGATAGCCAAGGATTATAATTACTTTTTATCATCAGCTCTTGATTATTTAAAGCAAGCTCAAAACGATTTGCCTTACCCCAAGTCTGCCATTGTTTTTAATGCGAAGGGAGCTCGTGAAGCTATTAAATCTTTTACTTATCCTCTTATTGTCAAATCTTCAGCAGGAAGGCAAGGAAGAGGTGTTTTTCTTTGCAAGAATTTTGAGGATGTGCTTTCTGCGATTGAGGAAGTGCACAAAGGGGGAGTTGAGGCCGTGGTTATCAGAGAATTTATACCCAACGATGGTGATTTGAGAATTTTTACTGTTGGCTATCGCGCGCTTGGAGCAATGAAACGTTCTCCGACGAAAGAAGGGGAATTTAGGAGTAATATTAGTTTGGGTGGCAGGGGCGAGAAATTTGAGTTAGAAAATTATCCAGAAATAAAACCTATTGCCGAAAAGGCGTCAGAAATAATGAGAACAGAAATTGCTGGAGTGGATATTATAATTCATAAAGAGACATCTAAACCTTATATTTTGGAGATTAATCCCTCGCCTCAGTTTGAGGGTTTTGAAAAATACACAGGAATTAACGTAGCGGAGAAAATTATTGAATATTTTGAGGAAAGAAGAAATCAAAATAGATAGTTTCAGCGAATTTTGAAACCAGCTTCGCTTTTTTCTGTTAGCCATCTTGTTATTTCAAGAATGACTCTTTCTAATTTGGTTACATTTTCTTTATTGATTATTCCAATTTCTATCAATTCAGGCAGTTTCTCAAAAGAAATATATCCGTTTGCACCAATCGCTAGAAGACGAGATGCTTGTATGTTTCCACAACCAATTTTTGCAAGTTGCCGCAGGTGATGAAGCAACGCGATATTTGCCACAAAGTAACGTGTTCTTTTAATCTCCTCACCCGGTTGTTCTTGCGTTTTTTTCTTGAATTCATCTAACCTTTCTTTTAATTTTTCCTCAACTCTTGGAGTTATATCATTTACAGTAGGGCTTTCGTTCCCGCTTTCTATCTCTTCTATAAAGAGTCGCATAAGTTCGCCAATTGCCTCTGACCCTAGCATATTTGAACCAACCTTAAGACCTCCTACTTTGGCCTCTTCAAGTTGTGGAGCTTGGGCATCAGCTTTATACTCTCTCCAAATATGAGGATTAATTTGAGCGCGGATAACGTGTATTATCTCGTGCGCTAAGCCTCTTCTTGTTCTTTCATCTGTAAGATCTCTTCCTTCTTGGTATCTTGGGGCGAAAATTGTTGAGACCATACTTGGCCCACCTTTATCTTTTGCAAGTAATCCGTATTTTGTGACATCTAAATATTCATCTTGGCTGTAATTTGATTTATCAGGCTCTTTTCTTAAGCTGCCTTTAGGGTAAGCTCGAGTGGGGAATCCGAGTTTATCAAGCAGGTCAAAGGCTATTCTTTGGATCACTTTTCCTCTTTCTTTTGTTGACCAGTGATAGCTTTCTTCATTTTGTGTGTCTTCTTCCTGTGTTTTTCCTGGTCTTATGGTAATTTCTGGTGGTTCAGGTAGCGACTTTAGAAATTCTGCCACTCTTTGAGCCCTATCTTTTGTCCAGAGAAGATCTGTATTTTTTTCTGTGATTCCTATTTCTTGTCCTTGGATTAATCTTTCTGCAAGTTGCACAAATTCAGGGTATCGGGACTGAGAGATGTCTATTTTTCTTCCTATTTCAGCCCATTTTTTGCTGATTTCTATTTGTATTTTTTCGTTTTCCATTTTTGTACACCCTTGTACACCCCCGGGGTGTAATAGCTTGACACCCCGGTATTTTATATTGTTTTGGTAATTGTAATCAAATTCCCGCGTCTTTTTAGTTTTTCTTGTACCGCTTTGCTTTTTAATTCTTTCAACGCATCTTTACCAATCCATCTTGCGCTCTTAGAATTGATTTTTGAAATTTCTTTCGCCAGTTTTATCGCTTTTTTATTCAAGTTTGTGTTTCTTTTACCGATTTGTCGGAGCGCCCAATTAACGGCTTTTTTAACGAAATTTCTTTCATCAACAGATTCTCTTTTTATATTTCTAAAGAATTTGATAAATTTTTTGTCTAATGCTTTTTTATCATGCACCGAAAGACAAGCCATCAAAACAAAACCCGCCCGCTTGATAAATTCCTCTTCTTTCTTGCTCCATTCAACCGCTTTTTTGTAGGCAATGTGGGTTTTATCAAAGAAGTTGCTACAAACTTGGTCGCAGACATCCCATGAATCAAAATCTTTAACCCATTTTTCGATCTGCGGCTCGGTTGCTTTTTCCGGTTCGGCAATCATTGCTGCCAAAATTCTCGCTTCATGAATTTCAGAATTCCAGAGCACTAAAGCTAGTTCGTGATTTTTACCGATTTCTTTGGCTATTTTTCTTAAGATAGGCAAAGACGGTCCGCCTAGAATATTTTTTCCCCTTATGCCAAACCGGGCCATTCCTTCAATATTTTCCTTGTTTGAGTAAGATTTTAGTTTTTTGAGGATCTGGTTGTATTGTGATTTTTTATCCATTTATAATTGCACACTTGTACACACCCGGGGTGTAATAGCTTGACACCTTCGTATTTCTAGTCGGGGATGTGAGATTTGAACTCACGACCTCACGGTCCCGAACCGTGCGCGCTACCCCTGCGCCAATCCCCGTTGCCTTTTCCTTAATAAATGGGAGGATAGTTAAGACGATTTTATCACAAGTTTGGCTTGGAATAAATTTAGGACGTTCTAAAATTGAGATCTGATAATTTGCTTTTTTGAATATAGACGGATAGGAAGGATGTGTCTATAGAATAAAATACATTTTTAACAGATTTTATAATCTAGTTTTAGGTGATATGTTGTTAGATACTCCCGTAAATTCGGTATATTTATCTACTACAAATACATCGATGTATCTGTAGTAAGTGATGTATCTGTAGTAAGTGATGTATCTGTAGTAAGTAGAGTATTGGAGAGTATTGGGGGTCGACGGGTCTTCGGCCTTTGGGTGTTTTTCAGATTTTTTTGTCCTTAGAGTTTTTTATCTCAAACATCCGCGAAAAATACTAGCATTTTCCAATAAGACCCAAGGTGAAGACATATTTTCAGGCCTTAGTGAGAGGGGGGAGTAGCAAAACTTCACATCCTTTATGCTGTTAATTTCTTGTTTTCACCCAAACTATTTTGCATTCAAGCTATAAAATATCTGGTTTTATAATTTTAGCGAAGCAACGACCTTCTTGATCTTGCAAGACTTCTTTTGTATTTTTGCCTTCCTGCCTCTTGCCAGTTGGTTCTGTATTTTGGGGGCAGTTTGTCAAGAATTTCTTCAATCTTGTCTATTATCCTTTCCCAGTCTTTCTCTTTTGAGAATTGAAGAAGTATTTCTCTTGTTTTTTCTTTTGCATTTTTAACCCAGGCTGCAACCGTTGCTATGGTGGAGTAGCTTAGGTTGAGGGAATTCCTGATATTAGTTGCTGACTTTTTTCTCACTAAAAGTATGGCGGCTGCGAGTCTTTTTGAAAGCATAATTTTTTCTGTATCAGTAAGGATATCAGAGAAAAATTGGGAAGCGCCTTTGGTTGTGTTTATTTTGGAGATAGAAGACCAAAACTGATCTAAAATTTCTTTTTCTATTTCCTTATCAAGTTTTTTCAGCGAAACTTTGGGCATTTTTTTACTACATCTAATCCATAAGTCCACGCGCTTTAGCGCGTGGCTACAGAATAGTTTAGATGTAGCCAAGAAAGCCACGGCCTTTAGGTCGTGGATTTTTTACTACAAATACATCGATGTATTTGTAGTAATATAATTATTGTCCTGGGGTGAAATTTTTGTCAAGTGTTTTTATGCCTGAGAATCAAGTAAGTGAAAATTACGATTGGAGATATTATTTCAGAAAATATTAGATATTCTTAAACGCTCTTTCCAAGGACTGTCCTAAAAAGGACAGTCCTTTTCAAGAGTTTTACTTAACTTCAACAGTTGCGCCTGCTGCTTTCAATTTTTCTGCTGCTACTTTAACATCTTCAGCCTTTGCATCCTTCAGGATTTCTGCAGGAACATTTTCTGTCATAGCTTTTGCGTCCATCAATGTTAAGTTTTGATTGATTTCGCGCAAAGCCTTAATAACAGCAATCTTATTAGCGCCAGCGTCAGTCATGACCAAAGTCTGATTGGCGCCACCAGCTTCTTGTCCGCCAGCTTCTCCTTGAGCTTGACTAGAATCAGCAGGAGCTGCTTGAGGAGCTACGGCAGTTGGCATTGCTGAAACTCCTAATTTTTCCTGCAATGCTTTGGTTAATTCCGAAAGTTCCAAAACTGAAAGACTTGAAATCTTTTCAACTAATTCTTCTACTGTTTTCGATAATTTTGCTTCATCTGCCATATTTAACACCCCCTTTCTTATTTCTTAGATGCCTCGTTTAATATAAACACCAGTTTTTGCAAGTTGTTCTCAAGAGTGAAAGCAAAAGTATAGAGCGGGGAGGAAATTGTCCCCACGACCTGACCGAAAAGGACATTTTTTGGCGGTAATTTAGAAAGGGCAATTAAACTTTCTTTGTCTTGGAATTTCCCTTCAACAATTCCAACTTTAAATTGAGGAATTTCAAATTCAGAAGCAAACTTGGCTAATACTTGAAGCGGCGCGATAGGGTCTGACTCTGTAACAACAATGGCGGTTGGGCCTGAAAGGACAGTGTCTGATGTAATTTCTTCGGCCACTTTAGCCTCCTTTGAGGCAAGGCGAAAGAGGGTGTTTTTGACAACAAGCATTTTAGCATCAACTGCTCTTAGCCTTTTTTTAAGCTCCTGCTGAAGTTTAACCGTAAGGCCTTGGTAATTAATAACCACAATAGCGCTTGAGCTTTTAAGCTCTTCTGTTAAGTTTTGTACGAATAATGGTTTTTCAGCTCTTTTCATAATCTTTTTTGGGCAGGGTTGGACCTTGTTTTCTTCCAATAAAAAAAGCGCCAACACCAAGGCGCCTGAAAACTTTACTTAGATTCTCTTTTAGGCTTCCTCGGTGCGATTTACTTAGCTTTACGCTAAAACACACTTTCTTAGGAACAAAGAAATTATATGTTTTGGCTAATCTTAAGTCAAGAGGGAAACGGACATCGAACATTGGACATCGGCCGTCGGACGTCGGATGTCAGCTGTCGGACATCGGAATTCAGCCGGAGCCGACCGGTAGATTGTATCTAGTATCTTGTATTATGTATTATGCAGGAAATACAAGTAGAAAGTAGAACGTAGTAAGTAGTAAGGGAGTGCAATCTCTAAGCACTAATATCTAAATTCTAAACAAATTCCAAATTCCAATATACAATATACAAACAAATTACAATACACAAATTACAAATTACAAGTAAATCAATATAATTTTACTCTTTTCCCTTTGTTCTATGTTCTTTGTTCTAATTTTTGAGTTATTATCTACAAATCTATTCTTGCCGAGGGGCTCATGGTGGATTTGATGAAGAGTTTTACAATCTGCTTTCGGCCGATAGCTTCAATTATGGCTTCTAAATTCTCGCTTAATTTTTTATCGTCCATACTTACTTTACCGAAAATGGTGTGAATTAAAGGCGCTTCTTTTTCTGTCTTAAGAGTCATTTTATCAGTGCTGAAATTTTTAGCTTCTTCTTTGCTTTTAATCAAAGTTCCGTTTTTGGGGTTTGGCAGTAAGCCCTTTGGTCCAAGAAGTCTTGCAAAGGGCAAAAGCTTTGGCATCATATCAGGAGTTGCCAAAAGGACATCAAAATCAATAACCCCCTTTTCTAGTTTGGCAATTGTTTTTTCATCTGCAACTTCTATCTTTTTAGTTTTTCCGGTTGAGTGGGGAAGACTAACGCTCACATTAAGGCCTTGTTTTTTAACCTGAATATGAGCCTCCATTGTGCTGTCAAAGGAAGAGTAAGAAGCTTCTTTTATAAGTTTTATTGCCTCATCAATTTTATAGCTTTTGGTTTTATCTATTTTTTGCTTTGCGGCAAGGTATTTTTTGCCTCTTTTTCTTTCTTTTGCCTTGGCTTTCTTTACTTCCTTTTTCTCTTCCTCTTTAATTTCAGAAATTTCACCACTGACAACCTTTATTCTTTCGCCACCCTTTAGTCCCACACCCTCAATTTTGGCTTTTTTAGCCTCACGCTCGGCTTTTCTCTTTAGCCTTTCTTTGTATTTTTCTTCTCCTGAAAGATTTTCTTCAGGAAGTCCGGTGACAAATGCTGTTTTTGTTTTACCCATAATTTATAAAGTAAAAGGCAAGAGGTAAAAGGTAAAAGTTTTTGACCTTTTATCCTCTTATTCTTCAACTTTTACACCCATACTTCTTGCTGTACCTGCCACAATTTTCTTGGCAGCCTCAAGATCATCGGTGTTTAAGTCGTCCATTTTTTCTTTGGCAATCTTTTCAAGCTGATCTTTAGTCAAAGTCCCGATTGTTTCTCTTAAAGCTTGCCCTGAGCCTTTATCAAGCCCCAATTCTTTTTTAATCATTTCGGAAACTGGTGCTTTTCTTAATTCAAAGTCAAAAGAGCGGTCTTCATAAATCGTGATGACAGCAGGCACGACCTGGCCTTTCATATCTTTGGTTCTGTCGTTATAAGCTTTGACAAAATCCATAATGGCAACTCCATGCTGACCCAAAGCCGGGCCAAGCGGGGGAGCGGGGGTAGCCTCGCCAGCTTTAAGATTAACTTTGATTACCACTTTGACTTTCTTTGCCATTTTTAAAGCTTTAATTGCAGAAGCAAGTAGAGGAAAAAAAGGCTTGCGACCGCAACTAAAGGTCTCCCTCATTTGATGAGGTAATTTATTATAGAGGTTATTTTGGAGATTGTAAATAGATAAATGCTTGAAGTTTTTGTTGCTCTAGTCCCGATGTGGCAAGCTAATCCACTTCCGAAGTGGCCCAGCTTGTTTTTTGATACACTCTCAATAACTTCTAAAGGTGTTTTAAGTCCGATTCCAAAATGCGGTCTTTCATTATTTTACCACCTATGAAAGTATTTCCCTAATAAGATTCTCTTTCCCCAAAATTGCCATTATCCTGTTTCTCACCTCCAATCTTGTCTTAGTTGGACAAAAACAATTTTAGCAGGTCAAGCTAAGCTTGACGGGCTAGACTAGAATTGACAAGTGAGAGACATCTTCATAGAACTGAAAAAGAGAGAAAATTGGTAATTTTTAAACAAAAAATTAAAATTTGACAAATTTTAATAAAGAGAGTTAGAATAAAAAAGTAAATGAGTGGTGTAGGGAGGGAGAGTAATAGTACAAACTTAGAACACCGCCCTATTTTTGGTCTTCAATGGCATCTTACTGCTAAATGTCAACAAAATTGTCTTCACTGTTATGCGAAAGATGAGCCAACTTATAAAAGTGAATTAGAAAATGAGCTTAACTTTGAAGACTGCCTAAAGTTTTTAAACGATTTTATTTCTACTACTAAAGAATGGGGGGCGCAAGGTAGTGTTCATTTTACTGGAGGAGATTCCCTACTTAAACCAGAAATTTATGGATTGATTGAATATGCAAGAAGTAGAGGTTTACTGGTAGGAATATTAGGAAATCCTAATCTTCTTACCTACAGTGTGGCAAATCGTCTGAGAGACGCTGGTTTAATAAGATATCAAGTGAGTATAGACGGAATGGAGGAAACTCACGATCGGCTTCGGGGTAGAAAGGGTTTATTCCAGAAAACCTTGGAAGCAATTCAAATTTTAAACGACAGCGGGATTCGCTCGGTGGTAATGTTTACTCTTAGCAGGACAAATTCTCCTGAGCTTATAGATGTAATTCGCTTAGTTTCTCAAATGAGAGTTGCTGCTTTTGATTTCGCAAGGTTGGTCCCAATTGGCGCTGGCGCTTCTCTTAAAAACCAAATGCTATCCCCTGAAGAATATAGGAAATTATTATTAGAGGTACTAAACGAATATACAGCCCTTCAAGAAAAAGGTTCTCAAACTCGTTTTGGAAGAAAAGATCACCTTTGGAAGCTTCTTTATTACGAACTTGGTCTTTTTAAAAGGCCTGATCAAGAACCGCAGAACTTAGTTTATGATGGTTGTGCAATAGGAATTAGAACCCTTTCTGTTTTAGCTGATGGAACTGTTTATGCCTGTCGAAGGTTGCCAATAGCCGTTGGAAAAGTCCCTAAGGAAAGTATAAGAGAAATCTTTATTAATTCTCCCGAGTTAAATAAAATGAGGGAGATAGAAAAAATGGAAAAGTGTGGGAAGTGTGAACTTTTAAATTATTGTCGAGGTTGCCCTGCCGTTGCTTATGGATTCTCAGGTAGTTATTTTTCTCCTGATCATCAATGTTGGAAGGAGGTGAGAAAAGAATGAACGAAAAGGAACAGGAAATTTTAGGCAGATATGCTCATTGGCAATCAGTTATAAGGAATCACGGTTTACGACCCCCCTCGACAATTGATGAATTTTTAGAAGTTGCTGGCTGTGATGGTCAAGGGGGTTGTGTGGTCGATGTTTGTAGTGGAGGTAATGGAGAAGGTTGTTTTGCAGACTCTTGCAGCGCCGGAAGTGGAGATAATAAGGTAAAAGAGGTGCACAGGGCTTATATCGTCAAATTGAGGGAGCAAAGACACAGGGCACATTTGGGACCAGTTCAGAAATAAAATAAAAATTCTTTATTTAGTTTAACCCGGTTTAAAATTTTTTTACACTTATTTAAAAATGGGAAGATTGGTTGTTTGTTTTCATCCCGACTCAGATATTAGAAATTTGGAGCCGGCAGTGAAAAAATATCAGGAGATTTGGAGGAAGGAAGGAAAAAAGATAGTTAAGGTAATAGAAAAGGTTAGCGGACTGAAATTCAAAGAAAGCTTTATTAACGCCATAGTTTTTCAAGCAAAATTTCCCTCCCAATCTTATCCCTTATGCTTAAAAGCAGATTATCCAGACGAGCGAAAAGTTTCTTTTTTAATTCATGAATTGACTCATCGGCTTTTGGCAGGAAACGGTATTGGGCCACAGCAGCAGAAGTTTAAAAGTGAAGAAGAAAAAAGATTAGCGGTTCATAAGATTTTATATTTAATTTTATATGATATTTGGGTAGAGTTATATGGAGAAAAATTTGCCAAAGAAAGCGTTAAAAGCGAGATTGATATTTCTAGTACTGGAGCTTACAAAAAAGCGTGGAAATGGGCATTATCTTTAAGTAAAAGAGAAAGGAAGGAGAGATTTTTAGCCTTGATGCGGAAAGCAAGGCTAAACCATCGATGAGCTCCTTTTTTCCTTGTTTTATCTCCGCCAAAAAATCCCCATGCATATCATTGTAATGGAGGGTGGCAAATTTTTTTGTTTTCACCTATGAAAGTATTTCCCTAATAAGATTCTCTTTCCCCAAAAAATTGTCCTTTTATTTTCTGGGGTGTACACCATACAAGCTAATCCACTTCCGAAGTGGTCTAGGTTGCCAGATCGGGATTTTGTTTTTGAACCAGAAATTGGAGAGATAAATGTGGTATTATTTATTAAATTTAACCTAAAAAAGATGGCTGATAATGTAACAGAGATAACCCCAACGACTGCTACTTATTATGCTCTTCCATGGTTTGCGGGGGCAGAGAAAAGTAAAAGCTCTGAAGGTAGTAATCAGCTTTCTTTGGAAGTTTTAGGGCCGGGAATTGATTGGATTAAAAGTGAATTTAGGCAAAGTTGGGTGGAAAGTCTGAAAAAGGTAGAGAGGGCCAAGCCGGGGAGTAGAGAAAAACTTGAAGCTTGTGTTGTTCTTGCTGATCTTCAGCGCGACCTTGCTTGTTACTTGTTTTTTGTTGGTCAAAACCCTGAAGCTAGAAAAGAGTTGGGTCCTGGGATCAGAGAAGCTATCTTTGGCGAGGGAAAATACTCACTTGCTAATTGTTTGGGTGAGGACGGGCGTGGTCGGGTCGAAGGATCTCTAGCAGGTGCGATTTCGAACCTGACTTTTTTTGACTTAATTTCAAGAGCTAGCCCTAATTTGGCAGCTCGTCCTGATTTTTCTACGATGATAGTTGGGGGGAAAGAGGATGCTGAGCTTAAGATCGATGTTGTTCTTGATTTTGGAACAAGAAAGAATGGTAAAAGGGTTTTGAGGATTATCCAACTCAAAACAGATAGAGCGGGGCAGGTAATTGTCGAGAAAGTTGATCCTAATAGTTTGAAAACATCTTACTCTGGAGGTAGTGTCTCAAGACGTGATGCCGGGATTATGGTAAGAGGAGCAAGAGAAACGTATCCTGATTGCGAACTTGAGTTTTTTGTGGTTACTGTACCAAGTTTTGATAGCCCTGCTGTTTATAATATTTTTGGTAGAATTAACCAACAAAATTTGAGTTTGGTGGGTGTTTTTCGAGAGGAAGCTCTAAGAACTGGTCTTTTGCCAAGTATAAAAAATAAAAATGGGTAAAGAAGTGGTTGGAAAAAATAACAATAGCGAAGAGGAAGTTTTTGTGGCTGATGGATCCCGTTGGAATTTTTTAAGGCAAGGTTTACCAGATTTTTTGAAAGACCCATGGGGAAAAGTTGCTCGTTTTGTAGACAGTCTTCCTTTCTCTGATGAAGTAAGATCTGAGATTCTTGATTTGATAAGAAGCAAAAGAGAAGATAAAGGTGTAGAAAAAACTGATGCGTCAAGTTAATCCACTTTGGGAGTGCCTGATTTCTTACTTGAGCTACTTAGACTTAAGTCTTTTTATAGCTTAGGTATTTGTGCCATTGAAGTTTCCTTGACTGGTATATTTTTGTTTGGAGGTCAACTTGGTTTTTATTAGTGTTTTCTTCTTTATTTCCTTTGCCATTTGATCCAAAAGTTTCTTGCCAGTAATTTTCTATCTCTCTTATTGCTTGTTCTTCAGGCGTTTCTAGCATTGATGACCAAGCTACTTCTTGTACATTAGCAGAGACTTTGTAGTGGTCAAGCAGTTTCTGATATTTTTCTAGTGCCTCCCAATAGATTTTATCTTGTTCCTCTTGATTAGTTGGCTTTTCTATCTCTTTCATATTCTTAAATTAAAAAACCTCCTTTTTGAGGAGGTTTGGATATTTTTTATTTACTTATCTTTTTTAAACCAAACCTCTCTCCTCCTTTTCTTTAAGGATAAAGATAAAGTTTGGTTTTACCAAAGATCGGTTTTCCATTTTGGAAAAATTTATCAGTCTATCTTCAGAAAGTCAATATCTTTTTGTATAATGTTGTTGATTGTTATGGATAAAAATATTGAAAATTCCTATTTGAACTCTGAAGGAGAGGTTTCAAACGTGCGTGACTTCTACCAGATATTTAGAAATTTTGAGATATTAGTCTTGAGTAAAAATAAGGACAAGCAATTTTCTTTGAATGAGGCCAAAGAAGTTTTGGAAAAAGAGAGAGGGGCTAGAGAATCTACAAGAAGGGTTTACCAAAATTTGGCTAGTTCTCCATCTTCGATGGATGAGTTTCTGGAGCCTTTTGATTTTTCGAATAAAATCTTGGAGACTTCTGTTAACTTGGCGAATAGATATGGAGACAGGATTAAGGATATTTCTTTACATCGTTTGTTTCTTGATGAATTTAGAGATCTGTTATTTAAATATTATAAAGATAGTGGTCCTAATTTGGGAATCGACCCTTTGGCAAATATTATTGCCGATTTTCAGCGTAAGGCTTTTGAAGTGAGAGTTGTTCCTAATAATCGAAGCCCACAATTAGAACAAGAGAGAGTGCTATCAGAAGTAGTGGAAAGGGGAAGAAGAGGGTGGGAAGATTTTACTAAGATTCTTTGGGAAATGAAGGATGATCTTGAAGGAGGTACTCAGAATGGATTAGAGGCATAATCCTCTTCCGAAGTGGTCTAGGTTGCCAGATCGGGAATTAGACTTTCTGAATTTGCAGGAAATCAAGTTCTACTGGAGTCTCACGGCCAAAGATTGAAACCAAAACTTTAACCTTACCTCTTTCTTCATCCATTTCGCTGATCGAGCCCAAAAATCCTGAGAAAGGCCCATCAACGATTTTAACCGCTTCGCCAGTTGAAAACCTGGTCTTAAATCTTTTGGCAGGAGTTGAAATAAATTTGAGAATATTTTCAACCTCTTTTTCGCTTAATGGAGTAGGGCTTTTGCCTGCGCCGACAAAGCCTGTGATTCCTGGGGTGGTGCGAACAGTAAGCCAGGTGGCGTCATCCATAATCATTTTGACTAAAAGGTAGCCGGGAAGAATTTTTTCTTTGACCGTTGCCTTTTTGCCGCTTCTTATTACCACTCTGTCTTGAGTTGGCACCATCAGCTCAAAGACATTTCTTTCAAATCCCATTGATTCAACTCTTTGGCGAAGCGTTTCAGCAACGCGCATCTCATGGCCTGAAGCCGTATGAACAACATACCAGCGGGCAAGAGGATTGTCCTCTTTATTAATGACAAAATGACCAACAACTTTGGTCGGTGTTTCAACTTGTAATTCTTCTTCTTTTTTCTCTTCTTTTATTTTTTTCATCTTACAAAGATTTTAGTCAAGATTGTGGTAAAAAGAAAGTCCAAAATCCCGACATAACCTGCTACTATAGCCGAAAAGACGATAACTGTCAAAGTCATTCTTACAGTTTCTTCTTTCTTGGGCCAGGTAACTTTGCTTAATTCAAGGCGAACTCCTTGTAGATATTTGATAATTTTCCTCACAAACGAGAATTTTATCAGAAAGTTATAACCAAAACAAGACTAGAATTGTCTGCTTGCGTGTTGTGTTATAATAAAGCTATGTCTGATGAGAGATTAATCTTTGCGAGTAGATTTGGAGATTTAATCTGGGTTAAGGGTAGGAAAAGAGAATCTATAAGTTTTGAACAGGAGAGAAAAACTTATTCTTTACCTGTTATTCCTGATAGATTACAGGGGGATCTGAGGAATGTGGCTGCTTATATTGCTTCTACTTTGAATGAGGAAAATCCGAATATTTTTAAAGAAATTGACACTTCAAACCCTGACCTAATTTCTGAGAGAACTCCAGAAGATTCACTAAAGATACTCCTAAGTCTTAGAGGAGCAGAAATTGAAAATCTGTCTCTAAGAATTGTTAAGGATTTTGGTGCAGGAGGTATGAGTATAAATGAAAAATTGAATTTAGCTGAAAAGGTCGAACATCTGCTCGAGAAGATATCTCCTAAAGATTAAGTTTATTTTGTGAGAAAGTTTCCTAACTTCTACTACGAAAAATTGGTCTTAAAGAAAGGTCATACTCTTATAGCTGGTCTTGATGAAGCGGGTAGGGGAGCTTTGGCAGGGCCTTTGGTTTGTGCGGCTGTTGTCTTTAAAGGCAATTTTTCTGAGATTATAAAACAAGCCTCAAAAGATGGAATTAAAATAAATGATTCTAAGAAATTAACAGAGGGCGAGCGAAAGAAAGCTTATTCTTGGATAAGAAAGAATGCCTTTTCTTTTGGGGTAGGAGTCTCTTCTGTTTCGGAAATTAATCGTTACGGTATTGCAAAAGCAACTTTTTCGGGTTTTCGTCGGGCGATAAGAGAAGTGGAAAAGAGAGCGGGAAGGCGAGTAAATTTTATACTCATTGATGCGTTTTATGTCCCTTATATAGAGGGTATTAGAATGCCTAAGAAAACAATAAGAAAAGCTAATAGAAGGACAAAAAAAGTGAAAATAGAAGGCAGACAGCTAGCAATTATTCATGGCGACGAAAAATCTTTTTCAATTGCTGCAGCATCAATTATTGCCAAAGTTTACCGCGACAAGATAATGAAAAAAATTTCTCGTCTTGCCGCTTACAAAAAATATAATTGGGAAAAGAATAAAGGCTACGGAACTTCAGACCATCTTTTGGCTTTAAAGAAGTTTGGTTTAACAAAAGAGCACCGCTCAAGTTTTATTCACCTTAAGTCTTAATTATTCTTGGCTCTTTTTCTTGCCAATTCATCCAAGAATTTGAGGCGGTATTTTTTCTCTTTTCTGATTTGAGATTTGGGTTTATATTCTTTCCTTTCTCTTGCTTCAATGACAATGCCCTCATCCAAAACCTTTTTCTTAAATCGGCTGATGAGTTTGTCTTCTGACTCGCCTTTTTGCTTTTTAACAACGACCATTAAAAATCGCCTCCTTTCTGATATAATCTTCTTAATTTTAACAAAGAAAGACAATAACTGCCAGTAGCATTGTGATAGAAAGAAAAAAATCACCGCAACTATCTTTTGGTATTGAAGCTGAAAAGGCCTTTATTCCTGAAAGTCTTTTAGATAAGTCTTGGGGAAAGGAAATTGTGAGTTTTTTGGAAGGTAGAAATAATTGGAAAGATAGGCCATTCGGTCCTTTTGTTTGCTTTGTATTTAGCAGTCAAGAGTTTGAGAGATTTATTTTTAATCCCTCAAATTGGCAAGTGCAAAGCGAAGAAAAGGACAAAAAATATGCTGGGTGTTTAGTCTTGGTAGATGACTTTTTTGATTTTAGTGAGTCTATTTTGGAGAATATTCCTCTTAGAAAGAAATCCCCATTTTATGTTTTTGAGAGAGCAAATGGTCTTCATCTAGATGCTAGAGAGAAAGAAAAGAGAATTGATGTTTTGAAAGGATTGGGATTGGTTGAGGTAAATATCCTTACAAAACAAGCGCCTGGTTTTTGGGTATGGGAGGCAAGGGTAGAGAAGAATAGAGTGGCACGAAAAATTAATCTTTTAGATAAAGAAAAGCGCCCTCGGGCTTACAATTGGGCAAGGAAGCTTTGGAAGGATATGGCAGATGAGTATGCAAGAAGTGGTTTTAAAGTTGTTTCCGGAGCCGATTCTGAAATAGTGGCGAGGTTAAAAGCGAGCAAGAATCCTCCTAATGATTTGGGCAGGCTCAAAATGGGTTGGGGGGTTGAGATTAAAAATCCTTCTTGTGGTTGCCATGCCAAAGTTTCTTTAAATGGAGATCTTGACTGGATTTATTTCTGTGGTGAGGAAACTCATCATGTTGTTAGGCAAACCTGAATTTATCTAATAGTCGAAGTTAGTTGGAGTTAGTCAAAAAGCTAGTAGAAAGTAGAAAGTAGTAAGTAGAAAGCAAAAGATTGTATCTAGTATCTTGTATTATGTATTATGGGAACAATGCATTTTTCTGCATAATACATAATTCATAATACTAAATTCAGAATTTTTCCCTTTGTTCTTTGTTCTATGTTCTAGCTTCAAGTTTTGAGTTAATTTGTAATTTTACTCTGTTTATTCTGTGGTTGAAAATGTGGAGATAATTTGGTCTACTTCAGGAGTTTGATTTGCATTAACCAAAGTTATATATTTGTCGCCGACCTTCTTGACGGTTAAGTTGGGCTCGTTTTTGTATTTTGCCTGATATTCAGCTACACTATCCCAAACTTCAATGGGTAAGTCATAAGATTGTCCGCCGCTATAAATCAAAACCACAGCTTTGGGCCAGCCGTAAAGATTGTTTTTATCAGTTAGTGCTTTGTAGGTTGGGGGATAGGAAATTTGAAAACCATACTTTTCATTTTTATAAGTCAGCCAGCCAGCTGGTATATTAGTTTGACTTTTGGGTGTGGCGCTAGGGGTTGAAGTTGTTTCTGGTTGGGAGGGTAATATTTCTGGGATTTCAGCCTCAGTTTTATTGGTGGTCTGATTATTATTGTTCTGAACTATTTTTTGCAATTGCAGATTTTGATACACCAAAAGACCAATGACGCCAAGAAGGAGGAAAACAACTATGATTAAAACTGCGCTTGCTTGTCCTTTTTCTTTCATCTTAATCTTTTTATACTCTTTTGTATTTTGAAAATCAAGCCCGAATAACCCATTGTTTGAAGCTAGTCAACACCCGGTGTTGACAGGGTTGTGTTGTATTTATAAAAGCTCTTGGAGTCAAGTGTGGGATTCTTTTTTCATTTCAAGGTATGATTTGCGAGCAGAGAGGAATCTTGTTACTCTTTGTTTCTCTTCAGTATTCAGATTGGCAGTGATTTGCCTTAGAAAGTCTGTGAAATCATGGCTTTTTATACTTTTGAGTGTCGTGTCAAGATTTTTTAGATTTTCTGAACCAGTGACTCTCAAGGATAGATTTAGTGACAATAAAACATCTTGTTCAAGTTCTACAGAGGCCATCTTTTAGCTAGTTTTAGAATTTTCTGTCAATTTCACTTGGTGCCGTGGGGCAAAGACGGGTGCCGAATGGTACTTGGCAGGGCTGGAGGGAATCGAACCCCCAATAGCGGTTTTGGAGACCGCTGTTATGCCATTTAACTACAGCCCTATGGGTAAATTATAGCAAAAAAGAGAATATAAATCTTTGTAAATATCAAGATGCCGTTTACTTTTTTTGATTTTGATAGTATAATACGCGCATCTTATAGTTTTATGGGAAAAGAGAATAATCTGAATTCTTCGGCTCGCAGTTTGTTAAAAGAAATCGGGATACCTTGTGGTGATGAGGATTGGAGGGACGCGGCTTATGATGAGATTTTTCGGGGTTGTCGAGCTAGATTGGCAAGGTATGGTAGCCCTCTTTGCCCAGCCACCAATCTGCCGTGTTCAAGAGAAGACTGTGAAGTTAGAGATTTTAATAGGTCTGTTGAGGGACTGCATGGGAGATTTGATGACGGTGCTTATAACAGAATAAACGGAAGACGCAGAAAATAATTTTTGTTGATTTTTGGTTTTGTCGGAATTGTTTCCTTTACTTCAATTTTGCATTCTCTTTGTGAAGAGTTACTTTTTTACAAACCTTGCAGTACTTTTTAAGTTCAAGTTTCTTCTCCATATTAATCTTGTTGCGGGTTGTGGTGTAATTTTGACTGCCGCATTCTTTGCAAATTAATCCAACTATTTCTCGAGCTCCTTTTTTCGCCATATGTTATATTTTAGCAGAGGAAAGTTATTTTTCAATCGCTCTTTTTAATTTAATATCTGAGAGAAAAACTAAAGGTCAGCTGTCTTTTACTTGAGCCTGGGTCGGGAATCGCCCCAGAACTAGAGCAAAACTCAGTTCGGGGCGCCCTGAAGCGAACCATATTCTACTTTATGGGCGAACCCGAGACCTCATTCTTTAGACGCCAGTCGCCGTAAGGCAAGAATGCGCTCTCTTGCGAATGCAAGCAGAAGAAGAGTGTGTAATCTGAGCCTGGATCGGGAATCGAACCCGAGACCTCATTCTTACCAAGAATGCGCTCTGCCGACTGAGCTATCCAGGCACTTTTCAAAAATTATAACAGACAGCCTTTAGATTATAAAGCAGGCGTCTCCAAAAGAATAAAAGCGATAACCTCTTTTTATTGCTTCTTGGTAAGCTTTGTCAATTAAGCTAGAACTAAAATCTCTAAATTTTTCTTTAGTTTGCGGGTAACTGACAAATGCTGAAACCAAGGCAAGAAGAGTTGATCGGGGAAGGTGAAAATTTGTTATCAAAGCATCTGTCATCTTAAATTTGAAGGGTGGATAAATAAAAAGGTTTGTCTTGCCTGAAATTTCGGGACAGGCTTCGTCCAGGCTTTCAATGGCGCGCGTCGTGGTAGTGCCGACTGCGATTATTCTTTTGCCAGCCTTTTTTGCATCAAAAAGCCTTTCTGCTACTTCTTTTTTAATCTCAAAATACTCAGAATGGATTTTATGGTCTTCTAAGTTTTCGCTCTTAATAGGAGCAAAAGTTCCCAGGCCAACATGAAGAGTCACGAATTCTATCTTTACTCCTTTATTTTTAAGCTTTCTAATTAATCTTTTGGTAAAGTGAAATCCTGCCGTTGGAGCTGCGACCGAACCTGTTTTTTGAGCATAGACCGTCTGATATTGTTTCCTTAAAAGAGATTCTTTTTGGTTTGTTTTAATATAAGGGGGTAGGGGAGTTTTGCCAAATTTTTGAAGAAGGTAAAAGAGCTCATCTTTTTTGAGTTTGGTTTTAATTAGAGTTTGATTACTATCTTGATTGAGGCAAGTGAATTCTTGATCTTTAAAAAATATTTTATGACCTTCTTTGGTTCGAGGTTTTGTTAAAACTTGCCATATTTTTGGTCTTATTTCTTCAAGGAACAAGACCTCGATTTTTCCGCCTGTTTCCTTTCTAGCAATAATTCTTGCGGGGAAGACTTTTGTCTTATTGAAAACTAGAATATCGTTTTCTCCCATAAAATTGGCGATATAGCTAAATTTATGATGGCTTATGGTTTTAGTTTTTCTATTAATTACAAGAAGTCTTGAGGCATCACGAGGTGAGGCTGGTTTTTGGGCAATTAGCGCTTTTGGAAGATTATAGTCAAAAAGAGAAGATTTCATAGTACAAATTACAATATACAAATTCCAAGCTCCAAATTCCAATATACAAACAAATTACAATATACAAATCGCAAACTCCAAGATACAAATTCTAATTTCTAAATTCTAATTTCTAATTTCTAAATCCTAAACAAATCACAAATTACAAATTAAATTAAAACTTAAAAGTCAAAAGTCAAAACTTGAAGCTAGAACAAAGAACATAGAACAAAGGGAAAAATTCTGAATTTAGTATTATGAATTATGTATTATGCAGGAAAATGCATTGTTCCCATAATACATAATACAAGATACTAGATACAATCTTTTGCTTTCTACTTACTACGTTCTACTTTTTACTGTTGTTAGTGCTGGGGCCAGGATTCGAACCTGGGTAGCCCGTTCGGGCGGCAGTTTTATCCCGGTAGTAATTTCGCTTCGCTTAATACTACGGGACAGGCAGACTGGTGTCAGGTGAGGGATTCGAACCCCCGAAGCCCATCCGGGCGGCAGTTTTACAGACTGCTCCGATTGTCCACTCCGGCAACCTGACAAAATTGAGTGCGTTTGCCTGCCCCGAAGTCAACTTTGTTGTACTTCGGGGGCCACTTGGCACCCCAGCATTTTATTTTTGTGAGCCGAGGGTGGGATTCGAACCCACGACTTGCTGTTTACAAAACAGCTACTCTGGCCACTGAGTTACCCCGGCTAATGGTAACAGAGAATATTATATCAGAAAGTGGTTTTTGATGGGAGAGTTTTCCAAAAGGTTGACCCCGCTTTCGGGTTTCCGGTTGAATTTTTCCCCGGAATTGATCCAGGTGGGTGGGCTCATCTTAAACCCGCAGGTTTAAGAAATTTGCCCTCCCTTAAAGAAAGCTGGTGAGGAAAAAGCTTCCCCGGAACTTCCCTCTAAAGCAGGGTCATTTTTATTATAACAGTAAAATCAAGTGTTTGGGAAGGGGCAATTTTAGATCAAATTGCCTTGTGGTAGAAGCAAATTAACAAGAAAATTAATGATTGGGCTCAAGAAAGCATTCAAGGGCGAAACGCCGCGATAAGAAAGAAAAATAAGCATAAAGATGATAATTAGGCCGTACTGGTTTAAAAATCTGTCTGTTTCTTCCGCTTCTTTTGCGGGCAAAATTCCTACTAAGATTTTTCCTCCGTCAAGAGGGTGTATTGGAATAAGATTAAAAACTGCTAGTACTAAGTTTATGACTATGATTAAGTAAAAAAGAGGCAGTAAAATGGCTAGTATTGAGAAAGGACCGCTAGCAAGTCTAACAACAAGGGCAAAGATAACGGCTGTTATAAAGTTGGCAACTGGTCCTGATAGAGATATTAAACCGGCATCTTTTCGCGGATTTTTAAGATTAAAGGGATCAAAGCCTACAGGTTTTGCCCAGCCGAAGACAAAAGGCGAGCCAAATAAAATGAGAAATAAGGGAACTATGATTGTTCCATAAAGATCTAAGTGTTTGAGTGGATTTAAGGTCATTCTGCCTTGAAGTCTTGCGGTTGGATCGCCAAGCCTGTTTGCCATCCAAGCATGAGCAGCCTCGTGGACACTGATCGCAATTAAGAAAGCAATGATCTTGTAAATAATTAGCATTTTATTTTTTCAGTCTTTCTAGTATAATACAATTTGTCTTGTTTTTCAGGTAGAATAAAAGATATGTCATACGTTTGCCAAATTTGCGGTAAAGGAAATGTGATGGGCCGTTCCCACACTCACAAGCGAGGTGTGGCGGGAAAGAGGTGGAAAAAAAGGACCACCAAGACGCCAAGACTTTTTAAGGTCAACTTACAGAGGGTAACAGTTTTGGTTAACGGAGAAGAGAAGAAAATGCGTCTTTGCGCAAAGTGTATCAAAAGGGTTAAGAAGTATAAGTCGATTGGTGAGTTTAATGATATCGCTTTAGCTTAACTTATAAGTGAGTTTTGGGGGTATCCTACTTTAAACTGCTCCCAAGTTACTGGGTTTTTGCCTTCAAGCTGAACTTCATCTAGAACCAGATTTTTGTCTGACAAGTGGGAACTTATGATTTTCAATCTTTTAGTTTCGCCATTTTCTTGCAATTTAACCTCGGTCCAAGCGCATGGCCAAGGGTTCATGGCGCGAATGAAATTGTTAATATTTCTTGGACTGGCTTTGATTTCTTTATCTTTCATAAATTGGATTCTAAAATTACCCCCTTTAAAGGCCTGGCCTTTAAAGGTAGCCTGAAGGATGGCTGGGTCGATAAAAGCGTAGTCTTTTTTTATCTCATAGCAAAATGTTGCTTTTTTGTGATCTTGTTCTTTAAGATTGATTTTCCCTTCAAGGTAGGCAGGCAAAAGTTCAACCAGGACTTGAGATGATCTTTCAAAGAGTCTTCTTCTTAAAGTTTCTGTGGTATCGTTTTCATCAATCTCCTCTTTAAACTGGCAGACTATCGGCCCATGGTCAAGAAGGCTATCAAGTTTAATTATTGAGACTCCGGTTTCTTTTTTGCCAAGAGCAATTGCTGCCTGAACTGGTGATGCTCCTCTAAATTTAGGCAAAAGCGAGGGATGGATGTTCAAGATTCCTTTTTTGAAGAAATCAATAACCCTTTGGGAAATTATCAGGCTAAATGAGGCTAAAATTGCCAAGTTGCTTTCAATGCCTGATTCGAGAAACTTATTCATATCATAAAAAACAGGAATTCTTTTCTGATAAGCCCATTTATCAACGGCTGAATAGGCAAGTTCTCCTTTTCTTCCTGCGGGTTTTGGA
>Ga0101944_10001702_pt1 | contig 42533 bp, 30 predicted proteins | sample DewCreD2012metaG_FD_75245 | JGI IMG/M metagenome (GOLD analysis project Ga0101944, IMG submission 75245) | Hot spring sediment bacterial and archeal communities from British Columbia, Canada, to study Microbial Dark Matter (Phase II) - Dewar... ... | reverse complement strand
CCAGGCTCCCGCTGAGCAGAATCGCCCAGAGACTTTGCCGGAAGAACTTCTGGCGGGTCTTGTCCAGTTCCGGACAGAAGCACTGCAGAAACCGCCGCAGATCGCGACGGCGGTTGCGGCAGAGGGCATCCTTGCCCAGCATCCGTAGCTCACCTCCAATCGGGCAAATCGTGTGTACCCCCACAACAATTCGCTCGGAGGTGCCGCTTTATCAAGTCCTTGCATGATCGTCCCAAAACGGGTAGTCGCGTCAAATCCTGAATGCGGGAAGATGTTGCCGGGGGCTTGGTGACGGGCGGCCAGTCGGGGATGAGGGAAGGGGATCAGAAGCTTGCCGGATTTTTCTTGACAGGGGATGGGTCGGCCGGTAAGAGTGATAGACAAGTGGGTTGTTGCCGCGAAGGCATTTCCCAACGGTCGGCCGGCGAGTGACGACGGGTGTTGCCGCTCCGGCGCGACGGGGATGGGCATGGATCAAAGCCAGGAGGCCCCGAGGTTTCCGGCATTGCACTTCTTTCAAACCGCTTGTGTGGGGTTTTGGCCGGGAACGCCGGGCCAACGGCAACGAGTCGCCTTATGTCAGGCCTTCTTTTGAGCGGGCGCGGCCGGGTGGCCGCCAGAGTGGATGGTTCGCGCGCAATGATTGAGAGACTGGAGGGCCGGTCGTTGCTGACTGTCGCCACCCCCACCAGTTTCGGGTGGGACAACCTCATGCGCGGCGAGATTGAGCTGTCGTGGGACGGGTCGGCCTATACGGCCGGCGAGTCCATCTGCGTGGAGCAGTCGACCAACGGCGGGAGCACCTACAGCGAGGTCGAGCGGGTGAGCGCCGCGGCTGGGCAAACGGTGGTGGAGGACCACTGGGCCGGGACATACTACTACCGCATCCGGGCGGTGGACATCGACAGCGCGGAGTATTCATCGTACGCCGGGCCGCTGAATTTCACGTTAAGCGCCGGAGATGTGGCGCTGCCGACGCCATCGATTCAGTCGCTGTTCAACCGCTACCGGGGAGACGCCCGGCTGACGTGGGATGAGGATTTGTATCGAAGCGGCGAGACAATGCACGTGGAGTTGAGCACCAACGGGACGAGCTTCAACGAGGTGGGCGGGACGCACGCGACGCTGGGGATGTGGGACCCATCGGGGCTGACGGCCGGGACGTATTACTATCGGATTCGGGCGGCAACGGACGCGAGCCAGCGGTACTCGGCGTACAGCGACACGGCGGGGATCACGCTGAGCAGCACGGACGTGGGGCCGCCGCCGCCGGGATCGCCAACTTGGAAATGGGACGTCACATGGCCCTATCTACTGTTCGCTTGGGAAGGCGCGTTCATCACTAATGAGTCTGTCAATGTGGATTGTTACGACAACGCGAATCAGCAATGGATCCAGTTGGGAAGCGCATCAGCATCGTCGCTGAGCCAGTACATCGATTCCCAGGAAGTGGTCCAATTCACTTTCCGAATCCGAAGCTATAACTCGGACTTAGATCGATACTCTGATTTCGTTGACGTCGCTTTCACCACATGACTTCTCGCGTGCGTGGTAGTGACAGAACCGGCGCGTGCTTGGCTGGTGGTTCGCTCCGCGATCTCTTGAGTGATATTATGTATATTCGTTTTTTTCGTACTGCGTTCACGCTGGTGGAGCTGCTGGTGGTGGTCGGGATCATCGGCATCCTGATCGCCATGCTGCTGCCGGCCCTCAGCGCCGCCAAAGGACAGGCCAACAAGATCAAGTGCGCGTCGAACCTGCGGACGATCGGGCAGGCGATGCAGATGTATGTTCACGACAACAGGGGCCTTATCCCGTGTGTCTACGGCGGCGACGGCTGGTACAAGGATGGAGCTATCTTCTGGGCTGAGGCCTTTGCGTTCTACCTAGTCAGGGGGTTCCCCCAGACGCCGGATCTCTCCAACGGGCGAGATCAACAACTCGCCAGGCATTTCCAGCGGATTCCGGCCTATCAGTGTCCTTCGTTTCCCGATCCGAGCCTTCCCGCGCCGCACTATGTTAACAACGGCTGGTGGGTTTGGTTGCACGCGAAAGTCTCGCCGCCGACAGTGCCGGTTCGACGTCTTGGACCTTCGTCCGAGATCATCTTCCTGACGGAGGTCAACGCCGCATGGATTCGCAGCCCGCCGACGTGGTACATGGTGAAGCACATTCGCGCGCCCGGTGGTTTTCCCGACGCCAGAGGCACTCGATTCCTGGCCGACATCGAGGAGAAGCGTCACGGGAAGGTGCTGAACAACCTGTATCTGGACGGGCACGTGGCCGAGAAGGCGTGCGACAGCTATCAGGAGTCGGATTTTTACAGGCCGTGAATTGGGCGTTGGGAGTTCACGCTTCAGCGTGCTCTGGAGTGACAAGCTGAAGCTTGAACTCCCAACGAGTCAGGGGCAGATCATGAGGGACAATCCACAACTGTCGCAGGCGGTGCGGCATCATCGGGCGGGACGATTGACGCAGGCCGAGGCGGGCTACAACCAGCTTCTGCTTAAGGACCCGCGCGACGCCAATGCCCTGAACCTCCTGGGTGTGTTGGCGCGGCAGCGGGGGCAGTTCGACAAGGCCATCGGGCACATTCAGCAGGCCATCGCCATCCTGCCGCGCGTGGGCGATTTCCACTTCAACCTGGGTGAAGCCTTGCGCGCGTCGGGCCGCCTGGAAGAGGCGGTTTGCGCCTATCGCAAGGCCATCGAGTGCCAGGGCGACGACGCAGAGATTCATCAGGCGCTGGCGGAGGCGTATCGAAGGCTCGGACTTCTGGAAGAGGCGGCCGCCGCGCTGGAGCGGGCCGTACGCCTCAATCCGCATTCCCCCGAGGCGCGGCTGGGGCTGGGCAACGTCCTGACCGGGCTGAATCGCGCCGAAGCCGCCCTGCCGCAGTATGCTCAGGCGATCGAGCTGAAGCTCGATTTGGCTGAAGCGCATCTGGCGATGACATCAGCGCTGGACCGCATGGGGCGCCGGGCCGACGCACTGGCGGCGTGTCGAACCGCCATCCGCATCAAGCCGGAACTGGCGGACGCCCACAACTTGCTTGGAACGATGCTCGACCGGATGGGACGGCTGACCGAGGCGGCTGAGGCGTTTGGCCAGGCGCTTGCCCGTCAACCAGCGCATGCGCATGCCCACAGCAACCTGGGCAACCTGCTGAAGGATCAGGGTCTGATCGATCGTGCGATCCAAACGCACCGACACGCGATCGAGTTGGCCCCCGACCTGTCGCGGGTCCACAGCAATCACCTGCTCTGCCTGAACTATCACCCGACGCTCGATGAAATGTTGATCTTCCAGGAGCATGTGCGCTGGGGGGCGCGGTTTTGCAGGGAAGCTTCGCCCGACTTTGATCGGCCCAATGGCGACCACCGGCGGTTGCGTGTGGGATTCGTCTCGCCGGACTTCAAGGAGCACTCGGTCTCGTACTTTCTGGATGCGATCCTCGGGGGCGTTGACGAAGGACGCTTTGAGGCGATCTGTTACAGCGATGTGTCCCGTCCCGATGCTGTGACCGAGCGTCTGCGCGGGCTGGCGCACCGGTGGCGGGAGACCTCGCACCTGAGCGATGAGCAACTGCTGGCCGGCATTCGCGAGGACCGGGTGGATGTGCTGGTGGACCTGGCCGGTCATACCGCCAACAACCGGCTTGCGGTTTTCGCGCAGCACGCCGCGCCGGTGCAGGTGTCATACCTGGGCTACCCCAACACCACGGGCCTGCCCCGGTCGTGCATGAGGTATCGCCTGACGGACGCGTATGCCGATCCGCCCGGCATGACTGATCAGCGGCACACGGAGGAACTGGTTCGCCTGCCGGGGTGTTTCCTATGCTATCGCCCACACGAGCAGAGCCCCGCCGTCGCCTCGCCGCCGTTTGAGAAGGCCGGGCACATCACCTTCGGATCGTTCAACGCGCTGGCGAAGGTCACATCGTCGTGGATCGAGACGGTCGGCGCGATGATGAAGGCGGCGCCGCGCTCGCGGCTGCTGCTCAAGTGCAGGAGCCTTGGCGATGTTGGCACGCGGCAGTTGGTGCGGGAGCGATTTGCTTCGCTGGACATTGCGCCGGACCGGTTGATGCTTGCCGGAGCCGATGCGAGGGTGCCGGCGCATCTGGCTCGCTATGGCGAGGTGGACATTGCGCTGGACACATTCCCCTACAACGGCACGACGACGACATGCGAGGCGCTGTGGATGGGGGTCCCGGTCGTGACGCTGGCCGGGACATCGCACAGGTCTCGCGTGGGAGTGAGCATTCTGCGGAATCTGGGTTTAGGCGATTTGATCGCTGAGAATCCCGAGCGATATGTTGCAGTGGCGGTGGAGATGGCAGGCGATGCCCAGCGGCTGCGGCAACTGCGTGTCGAACTGCGGGAGCGGATGAGGGTCTCACCCATCATGGAGAGGGACGATTTCCGTGAAAGTCTCTGGGGTGCTATAGGGTCCGGCCGCCGATGGTGACGGGGGTTGGTTGGGGCGCGGGGTTGTAGGTTGGCTCGATGGCGATGGCCAGGGGTCGGCGCTTGCCGGCGGGGGGCAGGCCGTGCTGATCGACGATCCGCTGAATGGCCATGATGCCTTCCAGGAGGGTTTCGGGGCGCGGCGGGCAGCCGGGGACATAGACATCGACGGGAATGAACTGGTCGATGCCCTGGATGGTGGCGTAGGCGTCGAACACGCCGCCGGTGCTGGCGCAGGCGCCCATGGAGACGACCCATTTGGGCTCGGCCATCTGCTGATAGATGTGCTGGAGGACGGGCATCATCTTGATGGTGACGCGGCCGGCGACGATGAGCAGGTCGGCCTGGCGGGGGCTGAAGCGCATGGCCTCAGCGCCGAAACGGGCCAAATCATAGCGGGAGGAGGCGGTGGCCATCAGTTCGATGCCGCAGCAGGCGGTGGCGAAGGGGAGTGGCCAGAGCGAGGACCTGCGGGCCCAGTTGACGACCTTCTTGAGCTGGGTGGTGAGGATGTTGTCGGGCAGAAGCTGGGTGTCCATGGTGTTTACCGGTGGACGATTGTAGTGAGGGTCGGCGGGGCAAGCCAGTCTTCAAGCGGCGGGCTGCGAGCGGTGGGGTTCGTGGCCGTTTCAGCGTTGGTTGGAGGACCGCACGGCGATGTTGAGGGATTCCTGAACGCCGGGGCCTTCAAGAATCTTGGGCGCGGGCGGGACGTCCGTGCTACGGGGTCCGCCGCCGCGATCCTGGCCACGGAGATTTTCGCGCACCTTGAGCGGTACGTTGCCTGCGATCGGTCAGGTTTCACAGGCCAGTTCGTCGGCATCGGGGAGATCGGAAACAGGGGAGTCAAGCCGGGCGAGGATGGTGGGAAGTTCGGAGATGCGACGGATGACGTGGTGGGCGCGGTGGTGTTCGGTAATGGAGCCGTCACGGCAGCGGAGTACAGCGCGCATGCCCATGCGGCGGGCACCGACGATATCGTTGGCGATCCGGTCGCCTACGAACAGGACCCGGTCGGCCGATACGTCGCAGGCGGCGAGGGCATCCTGAAAAATGCGCGGGTGCGGCTTGCGGTAGCCGATTTCGCTGGAGTAGATGCGGACGGGGAAGAACCGGAGCAGGCCGTGAAGTTCGAGGTGGCGGTCGAGGACGAAGCCGGGGAGGAAGGTGTTGGAGACGATGGCGAGTTTCAGTCCGAGGTTTTGGAGGGTGCGCAGGGTGGGGATGACGTCATCGGAGACGGTGCAGTGCTGACAGACGGGCTGGTACCAGCGCCAGGCCAGGTCGCGCATGTCGGCTTCGTCCAAGTCAAGGTTGAGCTTGCGGGCGAATCGCACCTGGACGTGGTAGGAGTTGAATTCGCGGAAGCGCAGGCGGGACCAGAAATAGGCCAGGAGAAGTGCGCGCCACTGTGAGTTGAGATAGCGTTTGAGCGGGGGCAGTTTGCAGCCGCGGGATTCGAGGTGGCGATAGGTCTGGGCGCCGGCGGCGAAGAACAGGGCCTTCGTGCTCATGGGCGCGAAGTCGAAGAGGGTGTCGCCGAGATCGAAGAAAATGGCCTTGAGCATCGCGGTATCGAGTTGGCGCCCAGTATACCACTTGGCGACAAGAAGTTGGCGAACATGTGCAGGGTCCGATAATCGGGGCGGTTTCAGTGCTGTCCCGCCATGCGCAGAACCTGCTCGACCATCTTCTCCGCTCCCTGGTAGACGGCCCAGGGGCCTGAACAGGTCATGTAGCAGGGGGTGGTGACCAGGCGGTTGGCCTGATCGACGGCGATGTCGGTCGGCCCGGTGTTCTGGTGGACGGCGTTCATGGCGGTGACGGCCTGGGCGGTGGCGGGGTCGGTGCCGATGGTGACGGTTGGCTTGAGGTTCCTGGCGCCAAAGACGCGGGCGGCCAGCACCGGCGCGATACAGGCCAGTCCGATGGGTTTTTTCTGCGCGTGCATTTCAAGCATGAGGCGTTCGACGTGGGGATCGACCTTGCAGTCGGGACCATCAGCGGCGAAAGTGCAGAGGTTCTTGGCCGCCCCGAATCCTCCGGGGAAAATCAGGGCATCGAGCTGGTCGGCCTTGACGGTGGCCAGGTCGCGGATGTTGCCGCGGGCGATGCGGGCGGATTCCTCCAGGACATTGCGGTTGTGGGGATCGGGCTTCCTGACCAGGTGGTTGACCGTGCCGGCCTGGGGGATGTTGGGGGCCATGCAGATGATCTGGGCGCCGCGTCGATCCAGGGCCAGGAGAATGCTGACGGCCTCGTGGATCTCGCTTCCGTCAAAGACGCCACACCCGCTGAGCACAACGCCGACTCGAGTCGCCATGGGACCTCCTGCGAGAAAGATGCGGACAGGATACCGCAGGTTCGGGGGTCAAGTGAAGCCAGGGTGCGCGGCCGTTTCGGCGTTGGGCAGAGGACTGCACAGCGATGTTGAGGGTTTTCTGAACGTCGGTGTCCGCGCGGAGTCTGGGCACGGGCGAGACGCCCGTGCTACGGGGTTCGCGCCATATTTGATGCAACCACTCCGGCACCGCGATCGAGACGCCGGTGCTACGGGGTTCGCGCCCGGCATCCAGGACAGCCGGCCGCAATAGGTGTCACGCACCCGTGAAGCCGGGGCACGCGCGGGAGAGGCTTTCGCGGCGGCGGGTTTTGAATTAGGGTATTGGCACGCCGTGGGAAGGATGGCCATGCCGAGCTGGCTTTACGACATCGTTTATCCGGTGATTCGGTGGCTGCACATGGTGTGCACGACGCTGATCGTGGGGGGCACGCTGTTTTTCGAGCTGGTGCTGCCGATCGCGACCGAGGAGTTGGCGCCGGAGCAGCGGTGGGCGGTGATGGGGCGTGCCCGGTGGGTGTTCCGATGGGTGGTCTACATCGGGGTTGCGGGGCTGTTGCTGAGCGGCGGGCTGGGGACGTATCGGATGTGGCAGGCGTATCGGACGGAGGAGTTCTCCTACGTGGCGCGCTGGGCGACGGCGCACATGATTATCGGCGCACTGGCGATCGTGATCGCACTGCTGCTGACGATCGGGCGAAGGCCGCCGGAAGACCCGATCCGCTGGATGCGGCTGAACCTGGTGATCCTGCTGGTGGCGATATTCCTTGGCAGCGCCACCCGGCACTTTCAGCTGGCGCTGCGCGAGCGGCAGGATGCCGGCAAGACGGGCAAGATTCCCGAGTCGATGCCGATGGCGGCGGAGCCTGCGGCGACGCGGCCGTCGCCATGAAGCCGGCGGGGGAGAACCGATGTGTGCGAGCGGCCAGGACAATTCGGCGGGCGGCGGGATCGAGGCGGCGCCGGGGGTGTGGGTGGCGCCGGATGAGCTGCGGTTCGGGTATGCGCGCAGCGGCGGGCCGGGAGGACAGAATGTCAACAAGCTCAACACAAAGGTGGAATTGTGGGTGAAGGTGACGGCGTTTCGGGGGCTGGCGCCCGATGCGGCTGAGCGGCTGCGGGGGCTGGCCGGAAGGCGGTTAACCAGGGAAGACGAGATCCACATCACGGCGGAAACCAGCCGCACGCAGGAGGCCAACCGACAGGCGGCGCTGCAGCGGCTGCGGGAGCTGCTGGTGGCGGCGATGCACCGGCCCAGGAAGCGTCGGGCGACGAAGCCCACGGCGGGGTCGCGGCGGCGGCGTCTGGAGGCCAAGCGACGCCGGGGCGATGTCAAGCGATCGCGCGGCGGCGTGGAGGGGGATTGAGGCGGGCGGGCGTTTCAGAGGATGAAGCGGCTGAGATCCTCGTCCCTGACCACTTCATCGAGCCGCTGGCGCACGTAGTCGGCGGTGATGACCACCTTCTTGTCGGGCAGGTCGGGGCCCTCGAAGCTGATTTTCTCGAAGACGCGCTCGATGATGGTGTAAAGCCGGCGGGCGCCGATGTTCTGCGTGCGGCGGTTGAGGGTGTACGCCATTTCGGCCATGATGTCGATGGCGTCGGGGCGGAACTCCACGGTGATGCCTTCCGTGGAGAGCAGCGCCGCCTGCTGGCTGGTCAGCGAGTTGCGGGGTTCGCGGAGGATGCGGACGAAGTCGTCGCGCGTCAGGTCCTTGAGTTCCACGCGGATGGGAAAGCGACCCTGGAGTTCGGGCATCAGGTCGCTGGGCTTGCTGGAGTGGAACGCCCCGGCCGCGATGAACAGGATGTGGTCGGTGCGGACCGGCCCATAGCGGGTCATGATGGTGCTGCCCTCGACGATCGGCAGCAGATCGCGCTGCACGCCCTGTCGGCTGACGTCCGGCCCGTGCTTTCCGTCAGTGCCGGCGACCTTGTCGATTTCGTCGATGAAGACGATACCGGATTGTTCGACGCGGTCGATGGCGGTGCGGTGGATCTTGTCACGGTCGATGAGCTTGTCGGCCTCCTGGTTGAGGAGGACGGGGCGGGCGTCGGCGATGGACAAGCGGCGGGTTTCGCGGCGGCTGGGGATCATTTTTTCGACCATGTTCTGGAGTTCGACATCCATCTCCATGCCGACCTGCCCGAACATGGCCACGGCCGAGGGTCTTTCCTCGACGGGGACCTCGATGAGGCTGGCGTCGAGTTCGCCGGCGCGGAGCTGGCGCAGGAGCTTTTCGCGGGCCCGCTGGTGCTTGGCCCTGGATTCCTCATCTTCCAGGGCGAGCTGGGGGTGCGGCAGCAGTTGATCGAGGATGCGCTGCTCGACCTGGGCCTGGGCCTGGTCCTTGACCTGTTCGAGCATCTGGGCCCGGACCATGCCGATGGCGTAATCGAGCAGGTCGCGGATCATGGAATCCACGTCGCGGCCGTGATAGCCGACCTCGGTGTACTTGGTGGCCTCGACCTTGATGAAGGGGGCGTTGACGAGGGCGGCCAGGCGCCTGGCGATCTCGGTTTTTCCGACGCCGGTGGGCCCGATCATGAGGATGTTGCGGGGAGCGACGTCCTTGCGGAGGGAATCGGGCAGCTGCTGACGGCGCCAGCGGTTGCGAACGGCGACGGCGACGGCGCGCTTGGCGTCGTCCTGGCCGATAATGTACTTATCCAGTTCCGCGACGATCTGGCGTGGGGTCAATTCGCTCATGGATGAGCATCATAGTCGGGCGCGGGGCGGCTGACAGCGCGCAATCGCGGAGCGCGAGCCGCAATCCTCGCCCGGTCCCGTCAAGGCGCATCCGGGTCGCACCGATGATGACACGTAGACGATGAACCACTTGACGCGGATCGTCGAGGCGATGGCCGGCTACCGGCTCGATGTGCTGGTATTCGCGACGGTGTGCGTTGCCGTGCAGGCTTTTCTGGCCTGGCGTATCCTGCGCGAGAGCGGCAGGGCGGTGTCGGCGGCGGCCTGGGGGATTCTGGCGGGGGCGATTGTGGCGGGGGCTGTGGTGGCCGAGTGGGCGGGAAACCATGAGAGGGATTCGATTCGCGGCGTGCTGGAGGGATATGCCCGGACCTACGCCGTGGAAACCGAGCGACTGGGCCACGCGCGGCTGGCGCTGGAAGGGTGTGAGAACGACCCGGTTTATCGCACGCTGATTGAATCGCAGGTGGCGTGGCTGGCGGCCAACCCGCTGGTCAATGACATCTACACGGTGCGCCGGAACGCCCAGGGCAAGCCGGTGTTCCTGGTGGATTCAGAGACCGACTACGACCGGGATGGGGGTTTTGAGGGCGACCGCGAAAAGCGGACGGCCGTCGGGACCGAATTCAAGGATGCCGACGCATCGCTGGAGCGTGCGTTTGCCGGCGAGGCGTCGTTCGACCTGGAGCCGTGGACGGACGAATGGGGGACGTGGGTCAGCGCCTACTGTCCGCTGCACGACGCGGAGGGACGGGTGGAGGCGGTGCTGGGCGTTGACTACGAGGCGGGGACGCTGATCCGGCGCGTGGCGCTGCATCGAGCCGGCGCGCTGCTGGTGATGGGTCTTGCGGTTGTCGGGCACGTGATCGGCGGCGTGGCGACGTGGCACCGTCGCCAGCGGCTGGCCGAGCGGACCTTCGTGTCGCTGCACGACCGGCTGACCGGGCTGCCCAACCGCACGTTTCTGTACGAGCGGCTGATGGACGCCATGCGGCGGATGAAACAGAACCCGCGGTCACAGACGGCGGTGGTCTTCCTGGACGTGGACGATTTCAAGCTCATCAACGACAGCCTGGGGCATGACAAGGGCGACCAGTTGCTGGTGGAACTGGCCAGGCGGCTGAGACAACTGGGAAGCGACAAGCCGGGGTGGACGGTGTTTCCCGCGCGCCTGGGCGGCGACGAGTTCGTGGTGATGCTGGAAGGAATCGGGGCCGACGACGACATCATGTTGCCGGTCCGGTGGCTGCAGGAATTGATCGCCGGTCCCTTCAGGCTGGAGGGACACGACGTGCAGGTGACGGCCAGCATCGGGATTCTCCGGTGCACGCCCGGCTACCGGGACGCCGGGGAGCTGTTGCGCGACGCGGACACGGCCATGTACCGGGCCAAGCTCGAGGGCAAGAGCCGCGCGGTGGTCTTCTCGGCGGAGATGCACCGGCAGGTGATGGACCGGATGAAACTGGAGCAGGACCTGCGCAAGGCGGTGGCCGGGGGGCAGCTGAGACTCCAGCTTCAGCCGATCGTGAGCCTGTTCAGCGGGCGGCTGGCGGGATTCGAGGCTCTGGTGCGATGGACACATCCGCAGCGGGGTCCGGTCAGTCCCGCGGAGTTCATCCCGCTGGCGGAGGAGACGGGGTTGATACAGCAGGTGGGCGGGTGGGTGCTGCAGGAGGGATGCCGCATCCTGGCGGGGTGGCAGGAGAGGTATCCGGACGAGGCGTTCTACGTGGCCGTCAACATTTCCCGACGGCAGCTCAACGCGCCCGGCTGGATCGAGTCGGTGGCGCAGACGGTTGAATCGATGGGGTTGGACCCGCGGAGGCTGCGGCTGGAAATCACGGAGAACGCGATCATGCGTGACGCGCAGGCGTCAATTCGCGCCCTGCAGCAACTGCGGAGCCTGGGGATTCGCGTGCTGCTGGATGATTTCGGGACGGGGTATTCCTCGCTGGCGTCGCTGCACGACTTTCCCCTTTGCGGGATCAAGCTGGACCGGGCCTTCATCGCCAACCTGCCGCGGAGCCGCGACTACACGGCGATCATCAGCGCGATCATTTCGCTGACGTATCACCTGAACCTGGACATGATTGCCGAGGGGGTGGAGGACGCCCAGCAGGTCGTGCTGCTCCAGTCACTGGGATGCCACCATGCCCAGGGCTACTACTTCGCCAAGCCCATGCTGGTCGAGGAGGCCGAGCGGTTTCTGGCGGCCGGCAGGCCGAGCCTGGCCCAGCGGCTGGCGGGCCTTCCGGGGGCGGAGGGGCCGATGCGGATCGCGGCCGCGTAGATGCGTTACAGCGTTTCCACCCTGATCTGGGTGTTGGTGTAGATGCACAGGTCGCCGGCGATGAGCAGGGCGGCTTCGACGATCTGCCTGGCATCCAGCGAGGAATGCGCCGCCAGGGCCTTGGCGGCGGCCAGCGCGTAGGGACCGCCCGAGCCGATGCCGATCAGGCCGTCGGAGGGCTCGATGACGTCACCGGCGCCGCTGACGATGAGGCTGGTGTCCCTGTCGGCGACGGCCAACATCGCTTCCAGGCGGCGCAGGACGCGGTCGGTGCGCCATTCCTTGGCCAGCTCGATGGCGGCGCGGCGGGTGTTGTCGGGGAACTCGCCGAGTTTTTTCTCGAATCGTTCCAGCAGGGCAAATGCGTCGGCGGCCGACCCGGCGAAGCCGGTGAGCACCTTTCCGCCGGCGAGTTTTCGGATCTTGACCGCGTCGTGCTTGGCGACGACGTTGCCGAGGGTCACCTGGCCGTCGCCGCCGAGAGCGACCTGGCCGTTTCTGCGGACGCAGAGGATGGTGGTTGATCTGGCCGGTTCAGTGGGCATCAGCTACATTCTCCGTCTGGACGCAGTTCTAATGCGTCTGACGCAAGCGAGCAAGGATGATTTGGGGCCACGCGAGTTTTCCGACACCGGTTCTGGCTGGGCTGTCGGTGTTGTCGTGGGGCATGCTGATCGCGGGCGCGGGGGTCTGCGCCGCCGCCGCCGGCATCGCGGCCGTGCGGGGAATCGCGCTGCACAGGTCGAGCAGGGTTTTGGCCGGGGCGGGGATGCTGCTGGCGGCGCTGGCGTGCGGGGAGATTCAGTGGGAGCGGCCCGATCCGCGGCAGGTGCTGGTGATGGTTGACCTGTCGCCGAGCACGCGCGGAGCGGCTTACCGCAATCCCGAGTGGCTGGTCCGACGGATCGACCGCCTGCTGGGCCGCGCGCCAAGGCGGGTGGTGTGTTTCGGCCAGGGGCCTGTGCTTGAGTGGAGCGGGGGCCGTCCGCTGGAGACGATGCCGGCGGAGAGGACGGAGTTTTCACCGCCGCCGGCTGGGGCGGTGCTGCTGTTCAGCGACGGGCAGTTTGAGCTGCCGGTTGGCGCACCGCCGACGTACATCGTGGTCGATCCGCTGCTGGAGTCGCCCGAAGACGTGTCGGTGAGGTGGATGGAGTTGCGCGGGTCGGAGGCGGCGGTGGGGGTTGCCAGCACCGCGGCGGAAGCGCGCGAACTGTCTCTTGGCGGGACGGGGAGGATGGCCGTGCCTCCGGGCGGGGCGGTATTGTCGGCGCCGATCGCCCCGGGGGCGGCGCGCATGGACGCGGTGGCGGTGGGGAAGGACCTGTGGCCGGAGAATGACGCGATGTCGATGGACGTGCCGCGCCCGGCCGGCGGTGAGCGATGGTGGGTCGGCGCGCGGCCGCCGGCGGGTTTTCTGGCGATGGAACTTCCGGAGGATTCGGCGGCGTATCTGTCGCCGGCGGTGATCGTGCTGGACAACCAGCCCGCGGCCGATTTCTCGCAGCGGCAGTTGGAGCGGCTGGAGCAGTACGCGCGGGACCTGGGCGGGGGGCTGGTCATGCTGGGCGGAGACCGCGCATTTGCGGCGGGGATGTATGCGGGGACGGCTCTGGAGCGCCTGTCGCCACTGGCGAGCGTGCCGCCGAAGCCGACGCTGCACTGGGTGCTGCTGGCCGACGCAAGCGGGTCCATGGCCGGCTCGGATGGCGGGCCGACGCGTTTCGAGCAGGTGACGCGGGCGATGGTTCGGCTGTTGCCGCGGCTGCCGGCGGAGGATGCGGTGACGGTGGGGAGTTTTGCGGAGACGGTGCGCTGGTGGACGCGCGGGCGCAGCGCCCGCGAGACGATGGGATTGTCGCTGCCGCCGGCCGACGTGCGTCCACACGGCCCGACGAATCTGGAGCCGGCGCTGCTGGAGGTGATCGGTGCGGTGGACGGGTCGGTCCAGACGGAACTGCTGCTGCTGACGGATGCGGACGCCCGGCTGGAGGGGGTGGAGGCGATCGAAAAGGGCTTGCTGGCGAAGAGGGTGCGGTTGCATTTGCTGGCATTGCGCTCGGATGGGCGGGCGCTGCGGCCGCTTGAGCGGCTTGTCGGCGCAACGGGGGGGCGGCTCGTGCGGCAGGATTCGCCGGAAGGGTGGACGGCGGCGATCCAGAACCTGTATGCCCAGGTCTCGCCGCGGCACCTGATCCGGGCGAGCATGTCGCTGCGGTACGAGGGGAACCTGGCGAGCCTCGGTTCGCGGACGATTGACCTGGCGAATCGCGTGTGGCTGAAGCGGGATGCGTTGAAGCTGGCCACGGGCGGGGAAGACCTGCCGCTGGCGGCCAGTTGGCGGGTCGGGAGCGGGATCGTGCTGGCGGCGGCGTTCTCGCCATCGGCCGGGGATGCGCTGGAGATGGCGCGGCTGGCGGCCCAGCCGCCGGCCGATCCGCGGCTCAGGGTGAGCTGGGAGTCAGGCCGGCAATTGCGGGTTCGAGTGGAGGCGGCGGACCAGGCGGGTTACTTGAACGGGCAAAGGCTGGCGCTGGAGATGAACGGGGCGGCGTGGGCGATTCCGCAGGCCGGTCCGGGGAGGTATGAGCTTGCTGTTCCCGCGCCGCGGGAACCGGCGCTGGCGACGGTGCGACACGGCGGGCGGGTGCTGGACCGCCGGGCGGTGGCGGGACGATACGCGGAGGAATTCGAGGCGATCGGCAACAATCGCCGGGCGATGGCGGAACTGGCCGGTCGCACCGGCGGCGCGGTGATCGGGCCGAACGATCCCGGTCCGATCCGGCCGGTTTGGCCGGGGCGGCGCGTGGCGCTGACGCCGTGGCTGGCGATGGCCGGCGGAATGCTGGTTGCGGCGGGGCTTGTCAGGTGGAAGGCGGGATAGGGCGTTGCTACACGGGCCAGGCGACGAAGCGCGCGCCGATGCGCTGGATGTGGCCGAAAAGTCGGCGGCAGTAGGCGATCCGGATGGGGATGATGCGCTGGCGGTCCATCGTGTCATGTATCTGGACGAAAAGCTCCTGCCCGCGTTCGAAGACGTGATCGGTGAGCAGGCCGATGCCCAGGCAGCTCAGGTCGTAGCCCCAGGCTGCGGCGATAGGCTCGAATGAGCCGTCGGGGTTGACCAGGCCCAGGGTCACCTCGGCATTGAAGGGATAGCGGCGGTCGGCCCGCTTGGGGACCACGTCGCCGGAGAGGCGGGCCAGTTGCGCGACCAGATCGTTGACGGTGGCCAGCACCTCGAGGCTGGGGGTGGAGCGGGTTTGCGCCATGTTCTTCATATCGACCGGGCCCGACGTGTGATTGAGGCCGGGCAGGCGAGGCCTGCGGGGCTGATAACCGGGCCGCGGCGGTGTTATCGGGCCCGGCGAGGCGGGATGAATGCGGCGACTGGCGTTTCCGCGGGGTGTGCGGGCGCTTCAGATGGGCAGGACGGAGGCGAGCGTGCCCGCCGCGCGGGCCGGTTCGTTTTCAGGACGGACGATCAATGCGGTGGCCCGGGCGAGGGTGAAGACGTCGGCGGAGCCTCTCCATTCGAGGGGATGGACGATGGGCCCGTCGGCGGTCTGCCGGAGTTGCGCCGGCTGGTAGAACTCGCGGGGGCCGTTGGGGGGAAGATCGGCCGAGAGCCGCGCGTGGAGCAGTTGTTCGCGGTAGCATGCGCCGGCCAGGCGCGGCAGCAGACGAGCGGCCAGGCGCACGGCGCAGACGAAAGCGCTGACCGGGTTTCCGGGCAGGCCAAAGACGTGGCAGGTTCCTTCGGCGGGGCACTGGAGGGGGGCGGCGCACTGGTTGGCGAAAACGGTCGAGCGGTCGGCCTGGCCGAAGACGAAGGGCTTGCCGGGCTTGATGCGGAGCCTGGTGATGCGAAGGTCCGCGCCGAGTTCCGCCAGCAGCCTGGGCACGTGGTCGTGGCGGCCCATGCTCATGCCGCCGGTGACCATCAGGGCGTCGAGTTGAAGGCCCTTGAGGAGTGCCGAGCGGAGCAGTTCAGGGCGATCGGGAACCAGGCCCAGGTCCACCGCGCGGCAGCCCAGGCGATGGAGAAGGGCGGCGAGCATGATGGAGTTGGAGTTGCGGATCTGCGCAGGGCCGGGAGAGTTGTCGGGAGGGACGACTTCGTCGCCGGTGGCGAGGATGGCGACGCGCGGCGCGGCAAAGGCGCGGATCGTGGTGGCCCCGACGGCGGCGGCCGCGGCAAGCTGGGGCGATTCCAGTCGCGTGCCGGCGGTGAGGACGACCTGCCCGGGGGGCATGTTGCTGCCGGCGCGGGAGACGTGGCGCTGTGCCGGGATCGCGCGGTCGATGCGGATCGTGTCTGTCCCGACGATGACTTCCTCGACGGGCACGACGCCATCGGCGCCCGGCGGAAGCGGCGCGCCGGTCATGATGGCAACCGCCTGGCCGGCACCCAGGGGGCTGGATGGACTTTGCCCGGCGGCGATTTCGCCGACGACCCGGAGCGTGACTGGAGGGCCGGCCATGTCGGCGCAGCGCACGGCGTAGCCGTCCATGAGGGAGCGGTCAAACGGGGGGTAGGGTCGATCGGAGCGGATATTCTCGGCCAGGATCAGGCCGAGGGCTTCGTGGAGCGGGACGGAGAGGATGCGGGGAGCGACCGGCGCGGCGTCGAGGATGCCGATGGCCTGTTGGACGGTCAGAAGACCTTCGATGGCGGTTGGCATTTGGTGTATCAAGCGCGTGTGGCCGCCGGGTGTCAACGCTTCGGGCGGGTTTGCACTCATTGCGGCAGTCTGCGCACCTGGCCCGGAACCTGGGGCTGGCCGGTTTCGGCCGACGCCACCGCCGCGAAGCACAGGGCGAGGCTGCGGAGGTTGTTGCGGGCGGAGTTGAGCGGCTCGCGGTTTTCCTCGATGGAGCAGAGCAGTTCGGCCATGGTGCCGTGGAAGCCGTCCGGGAACCAGTTTCCCTCCAGCCTGGGGCGGGCCACGCCGCGGGCGGTGAAGAGCGTGACCTGCTGGTGGGAGAGGTCGGGTCCGCAGCTCTGGATCGAGCCGTGGTTGCCGGCGACGAAGGTGCGGTCCTCCTGGCCGAACCTGGTGTCGCCGTCAAAGACAAGGCTTGCCTGGGCGTTGTCGTACTCGACCAGGGCCTGGCCCAGGAGGGGCGGTTTGGCCTTCTGCGACGGCGAGCGAGCCAGGCTGGCGAAGACGCGCCGCGGCTGGCGCTGGCCCATGAAGCAGCAGAGGATGTCGAACCAGTGGATGGCAAAGTCATGGAGGATCACGTGGTGCACCTGGTCGAACGCCGTTGCGACGATCCAGTTGTGATCCCAGTGGATGTCGATGTGGGCCGACATCGGCGTGCCGATGAGCCCTTCGGCGATGGCGTGCCGCATGTAGGCGAAGTGGGGGGCGAAGCGCCCGTTCTGGTTGACGGCCAGGCGCAGGTTCTTCTTCTCGGCGAGTTCGACCAGTTCCAGCCCGGTGTCCAGGTCGAGCACGAAGGGTTTCTGGCTGAGCACGTGCTTCCCGGCGTTGAGGGCGGCGCGGATGATGGGATGCCGCTGGGGGGCGTGGAGGGCGATGTCCACGACGTGCACATCATCGCGTTTAAGAACATCGCGATAGTCGGTGTAGACGCGGGCCTCGGGGTAGAAATCGCGGCGGCGCTCCTCGGCGCGTTCGCGCATGCAGTCGCAGAGGGCGACGACGCTGTAGCCGGCGGCCTTGTAGGCCTGGAGATGGGTTGTCGTGACGGCGCCGCAGGCGATCAGGCCGATGTTGGGCCTGTAGGAGCGCGGGTTGGACGGGCGGTAGGGGAGTTGCGGCGCTTCGACCTGCTCGCCCGCGGGACGGGCCTGGCAGGTGTAGTCCGGGTGCTTGTCGGACATGGTGGCGTCCTCCGACTTCCGATGCGGGACGGCAAGGTGGGCCGACCCTTGAAAACGCTGCGGTCGGCCGGGCCAGTCGCCCGCACCGGCGCAACGCCGCCTTCGCGGTCGCGCGTCTGAACGCGGATCGTCCGCGCGGGATTATAGGTGCCGATCCTACCGCGGGTGCCGCCAGGCACAACGCCGCGCCCCTGGGCGGGGTTTTGATGGCGAGGGTCCGCCCCCGGCGATGCTGCGCCGGCGGCTCAGGCGCAGCCCGCCAAGGCCAGCTCGCGGCTGGCGAATCGTTGGCCGGCCCGCAGGACGCGGCAGGGTTGATCCAGAATCCGGCACTGGCTGACGAATTCCTCGGGGGAGGCGGTGTTGAACGTGAACATGTCGTAGTGGCAGGGGATTGCCAGCTTCGCCCCCATGTCGCGGGCGAGCTGCGCGGCCTCCCGGCCGGTGAGATTTCCCGCGACGCGCCGCTGCGGCTCGCGGCCGTTGATCGGCAGCAGCGCCACGTCGATCGAGAATTCCGCGAGCCGCTCGGCCAGGCCCTCGTAGCGCAGCGTGTCGCCGCTGTGGTAGATGGAGAACCGTCCGAACTGCACGACATAGCCCAGGTGCTGGGTGTGCCCCTGCTCGTCGGTGGTGACCTGTTCGTGGGCCGAGGCGATGGCGGTGAACTCGAACGGGCCGACCATGGTGAACGATCCATCGTCCATGCCGGTGAAGCGGGCGGGGGGAATCTGGAGCCGCTCGGCGGCCAGGCCGCGGCAGGCCTCGGGGATGATCAGGTGTATGGCCGGGTTGGCGCGGTAGATGGGTATGAGGGTATCGGGGTCCAGGTGATCGGTGTGGCCGTGGGAGGAGGTGATGGCGTCAACGAACCTCAGGCGGCGGGGTTCGATGACCCGCGCGGTCATGCGGATGTGCGGCTTGTCGGTGTTCGCGTACTTCCTGGTCAACGAGTCGGACAGGTAGGGGTCCAGGAGCAGGAAGCGGTTGTTGTGGTGAACCAGGAAACCGGATTGGCCCAGCCACCAGAGGTCGAACGAGCCCGGATCGCGGGGAGCGGCGGCGATATCCGCAAGGAGGGCGTCGTCTTTAAGGGCCGGTTCGATCATGTCCAATCTCCGCCGAAGTGGCGGGAAATTGTAGGCAGCAAGGCGGGACTGGGCTGGCGCCGGCTTGCGGAGAGCACGCGCCGGGGCGGTCCCTTGTCTGGGCGCGGCCGGGCGCTAAACTCTTGACTCCATGAGCGACATCACCCTGGAACCGATTCGCAAGCCTTTCTTGGCGCAATTCACGCCGCCGGGATCCAAGAGCCTGACCAACCGGGCCATGGTGCTGGCGGCAATGGCCGAGGGGACCAGCACGCTCTCCAACTGCCTGTTTGCCGATGACACGCTGGTGATGATCGACAGCCTCAGGCGGCTGGGGTACGGCGTGGAGGCGGACCCGGGCAGCCGGCGGATCGCGATTCGCGGCCGGAAGGGGTGCGTGCCGGCTTGCGAGGCCGAGTTGTTCTGCGGGAACTCGGGGACGAGCATCCGGTTCCTGACGGCGCTGTGCGGGCTGGGATCGGGGCGGTACCTGCTGGACGGAATCGCCCGCATGCGTCAGCGTCCGATCGGCCAGCTGGTGGACATGCTGCGGAACCTGGGCATGCGCGTGGAATATGAGCAGGCGCCGGGGTTTCCGCCGGTGCGGGTGCTGGGCAGCCGGGGGCTTCCGGGCGGAATCGTTCAGTTCGGCAACGCCCAGTCCTCGCAGTATCTGTCGGCGGTGCTGATGGTCTGTCCCTACGCCCGGCACGAGGTGAAGGTGGACCTGGTGGGCGAGTTGACGAGCTGGCCGTACGTCGAGATGACCATGCGGCTCATGGGCGAGTTCGGGGCTTGGGTGGAGGTGATGAAAGACCCGAAGACCTCCGTTCCCAAGCAGATCATCGTGCTGCGGGACCCGTACGGCGCGACGGATTACGCCGTGGAGCCGGACGCCTCCAACGCCAGTTATTTCATGGCGGCCGCCGCGTTGCACGAGGGCTCGAAGGTGCTGATACAGGGGCTGGGCCGCGGGAGCCTCCAGGGGGACGTGAAGTTCGCGGAGGTGCTTGGTCGGATGGGAGCGGCGGTGAAGTGTCGCGACCAGTGCATCGAGGTCGAGGGGACCGGCGAACTGGGGGGCATCGACCTGGACCTGCGCGACATGCCCGACATGGCCCAGACGCTGGCGGTGACGGCGGTGTTCGCCGACGGGCCGACGACGATCCGCGGGCTGCACACGCTGCGGGTGAAGGAGACGGACCGCATCGCGGCGCTGGCCAGCGAGCTGCGCAAGCTGGGCGCGGGGGTCGAGGTCGAGGGGGACGACCTGACCATCGAGCCGCCGGATCGAGCGAGGCCCGCCGCGATCGACACCTATGACGACCATCGCATGGCGATGAGCTTCGCGCTGGCGGGCACGAAGGTCGCCGGCGTGACGATCAGGGACGCCGAGTGCGTGAACAAGACCTACCCGGGGTATTTCGAGGATCTGCGGCGGGTCACTTCTTTCTTGGCCGGGTGACGTGCTCTACCGTGGTCTGCACCGTATCGAACGACGAGGCCTTGATCTGCGGTTCCTGCACGGTCCCGGTGACGTGAATCGTCAGCAGTTCCTTGCGGATTCCCTGGATCAGGTCGTCCAGACCCGGGATTCTCCAGCCCTCGTTTTCGGTCACAAGGTCAAGGCTCACGGTGCGCGAGGCGAAGTCCAGCTCGCCGCTGCCGCTCATGAGCATGTTGGAGTTGCGCAGCTCGATGCGGCTGAAGACGACGCGCTGTCCCTGCACGTCGTAGCGGGTGGTGGCCTCGGCGTAGGGGGTCTTGATGGGGATCGAGAGGTTCGTGATCTGGATCAGCCCCAGGAAGATGGGGATGCGATAGAGATCTCGCCCGCGGACCAGCACGTCTCCGGTGCCGCGGCGCGAGGCCGGGTCGGCCCAGTTGCCCTGCAGGAAGAGGCTGGCGCTGATGACGCCCCTGGGGTTGTCCGGATCTCCGGTCAACTGGCGCACATCCACTTCGCGCATGCTCGATTCCAGGCCGTAGGAGGACGGACCCTTCGCCGGCACGAGCAGGTCGATTCTGCGGGCCTCGAGCTTGCCCCCGCAAAAGTCGGCACCCAGGTCGTTGAAGCGGTAGAGTGTGGCGCTGCCGTGCCGCTGGGCCCGCAGGGTTGCCTTCAGGCTCGAGGCGGGTCGTCCGGCCGCCTTCAGCCCGGACGCCTCGATCCCGGCGCTGATGCCGTTGATCGTCCCGTCCAGGAGGTCGATCTTCAACTGGGCGCCGCCGCGAATCTCCGACAGCGGGATGCCGATATCCAGGCTGCCATCGGCCAGTTCCAGCAGGCCGTCGATTCTCGTTGTGGCCGGCCTGCGCTGGTCGCCGGTCCCCGCGGCGGGAGAATGCTCGACTTTCGTCTGCGAGAACGATAGGACGCCTGCCACCTTCATGGCCGTGAAGAAGTCGCGCAGGCCGGCGGGCAGGGCCTGCCGCAACTCGTCATCCACCGGGATGGATGTGCCGGAGGCGGTCAGTTCCGCCGCTCCATTCGCGGTGACGTTGCCGCTGATCGCCATTCGGGCCCCGTCGTGTTCGATGCTGACATCGCGCAGGCGGATGTTCCCCGGCGTGATGATCGCCTGGCCGCCCAGTCTCTGCATCTGCCATGGGAAATCGGCGGGCTTCATCGACAGGATGGCCGGGGTGATGGTGACGGTGAACGGTTGGCCGGCGGCGACCTGGGGATCGATACCGGTGGTGGAGGTGAGGCTCATCAGTCGCGCGACTGCCCCTTCGATGGAGGGCCGGTCCGTCGCGGGAGCGGCGGCCGGTTCCAGTCCGCCGCTGTAGGTGATCTCCAGGTGGACAGTGCCCTTGGGGCGGAGCCGGTTCCAGATGCCCTGGGCGGCCACGGGGGCAAGGTCGTAGAGGGCCGAGTCCACCGGCAGATCGGTGGCGGACGCGGCCAGCGCGAAGACGGGTTTGTCGCCGGGGAAGAAGATCTGGCCGCAGCCGACGAGCTTTCCTCCGCCGCGATTGCCGCGCAGCTCCAGCACTTCCACGCGATCGCGGGCGACCAGCAGGCTGGCCGTTGCCTGAGTCAGAACATGGGTGTCGCCGGTCTTTCGCACGGCGGCGTCGCGCAGCGTGATCGGCAGACGGAAATCGACCTGGCCGGTATCGCGTGCGTCCGGGGGCAGGAAGACGCGTCCCTGGGCGACATCCATTTTTCCATCCACGCCCAGGTCGATCAGCCACTGTCGCTGTTGCGGCGGCAGGGCGTCGAGCAGTTCCTGGGCCACGGGGATGTTCCTCGCGTCGATGGTCAGTTCCGGCATGACCGGCTCGCCGCGTCGATACCACACGAAGCCGTTGACGGTCAGGGTTGCATCCTGGTGCGATGCCCGCAGGTCCCTGAACTCGACATGATCGTTGCGGATCAGCACCTGCCCGGAGGCGTTGCGAAGCGGGTAGGGGAACGCGAAGAAATCGCCGCGTGCGGAATCGATGTTCAGATCCACCTCGATGTTCAGCCGGCGCCTGGGGCCCGGGTAGCGGCGCACCCGGGTTTCAAACGAGCCGTGGATCTGCACCGGCTGCAGCTTGTCGGGATTCCGGCCCGCTTCATCGGGGGCTTGGCGGCGTGTGTCGGGCGGGCGGATGTCGAACATGGCGACGGACCGGCGGGCAGGGCGCGGCAGCGCCGTGCGCAGGTGGTCGTCCAGCCAGATGTCCGAACCGGCCACGGTCAGGCGAATGTCCGCCCCTCGCTCGACGAGGATGACCTTGCCGTTCAGGGTGACCGAGGCGTTTTCGTTGAGCGAGCCGCGCACGCCCAGGCCCCGGAGATTGCGCAGCTCCAGGTGTTCCAGGCCGGTTTTTTCGTCGGTGCGGAGGGTGATGATGCCGGTGGCGCTGCGGACCGGGTAGGGGAAGTCGTCGAACGTGAAGGCGCCGTCGAGGATGTGAACCTCTCCGTCGAGCAGAACCCGATCGCGGGGTTGACGCCGCACCGCCTCGACAAAGGCGTTGGCCGTGCCGATCGGGAGGTATTCGCGATGCAGCTTGCGTACGGCGGGCGGCATGGAGGCCATGTAACCGGGCAGTTCCGGGATGCGCAGGTTGGTGGCCAGCACATACAGTTGGAACGGCGACTCGGGGGAGTAGCCTTCGACGGAGCCGAAGAAGGTGACGTTGTTGTTTTCGACCTTTCCCTTCACCGGGCAGAAACGAATTCGATCCGGGGTGAAGATGACACGGCCGCTGACGTGCGAGAGGGCCACCGGCTGGGGTCGCAGTATCCTCTCGGTGGCGGCGAATCGCGTGGTCAGGCCGATGTGAGCCAGTCCGTCAACCGGGACACCTGGGCGGAGGCGGGAGGCCTTTTCGTACTCGACCCGTCCCATGAGCTGTTCGGGAAGCAGGACGAGGCTCACCTGCTCAAGCTGCACATCGACGCGCCAGTTGTGGGCCTGTTCCTTGCCGGCGGGAGTGTATTCGAGCCGCGGAATGCGGATCCGGCCGGTGAGCTGGTGGGCGGACCACCACTGTTGAACCTGAGAGGGCAGCATGACGCGGATGGAATCATCGAATTCGAGGTTCTGAAGGGTGGCGGTGATCGTCGGGCCCTCCGTGTTCAGCAGCCCGCTGAGGCGCGGGCCGGCCGGTTTGTCCAGCGCCCGGCTGTCCAGATCGAAGGAGTAAACGCTGCCGCCGGCGTGGTTGAGCTGGCCGTCGATGGCCATGGTGTTGACCGACTGAAGCGCGCCGTCGTGGATGCGGCTGTACTCGATCAAGCCCGCTCGCAGGAGGATCTGGGGGAGAGTGCGCGGGGTTTGCAGGGGCCGTCGGGGCTTGTCGGGGTCCCGGGGCTTGGAGAGGCGCTGGTAATTCCACTGTTTCCGGTCCAGGTCTTCGCAGAGGCGGACGTGGGGGTCCAGGGCGATGATCTGGGTTGGTTCCAGTCGGCCGCCCAGCAGGGCCCGGGGATTGGCACGGAGAATGAGGGTCCTGGCGGTGAAGATGGTCGAATCGTCACGGTCGGCCGGACCGGTCAGCACGCGCACGTCCTCGAGCCGCACTCCTTCAAAAATCGTGACCCCGACTTTCCGCACGATGACCTGCCCGCCGACGAGCCGGGACAGATAGTTCTGGGCCAGTTCGCGGACGTAGGCCGAGCGGGTGAAGTAAACGTAGGAACCGATGATCGACAGCAGGAAGAGCAACAGGGCGGCCATGCAGATCTGGCGCACCAGTCCGACCGGACGGGGTGTGCGCGATGCGGAGGCCACGGCGGGCTTTGGAGGGTTGTTGATATCCTGTGTTGGCGACATGAAGGAACCAATAGTCCGACCGGACGGTTGGCCGGACGAACGCGCATTCTATCTGGCGATAATCCTATCACGAATCCGCGTCAGCAGGCTCAGCATACCTGCGGCCGCCAGAACCGCCAGCAACGGCTCGACGGGCACGCGGTAGCGAAGGGAGCCGACCGAAAGGGCATGGACCGCCGTAAAGTATGCCGCTGGAATCAGTAAGAACACCTTCGATCGTCGGTCCGGCAGCGATGCAGCGCACACACCCAGTACGATCAGCACATCAAAGGGGATCGCGTAAAGAGCGGCAGCCCATCGGTAAATGGGTCGGCCAAACTCCTGGCTCAAGGGGATCGGACTCCAGGTGCGAGCGAGCTTGTTGGCCGTCAGTTGTATGAGGATGTCGGGCCGGTTCTTTCCAACGTGGGCAATCCAATGATCGGCCTTCTCCGACAGGTACCTGTCGCGGGAGACTTCATCCATTTGCCGCAGCATCGTCATCTCGGGGCTTTGCAGAAAACGCTGGTCGCTGGCGCCGGTTGCATCGGGGTTAAATCCGTCATAACGGGTGATGCCGCTGTTGGTTGTGAGAAGCACCCAGTTCCCGAGTACCGTGCGGTTGCGAATCGCCCAAGGGGTTAGGACCAGCCCGGTCAGCAGCAGCATGGAAGCGCCGACCGGCAGGGGCCAACGTGTCGGCTGCGGAAGTTGGTCGCGCTGGTGGTTTACGAAGCTGGCCGCAATGCCCATGATCAGGGGCAGGAACACCGCCGACGGACGGACCAGAATTGCCAGGGCCAGGACCAAACCTCCCCAAAGGTAGTTCATCCGCCAGACCAGAAGGACCGCTCCCCAAGCGAGCATGGCGGTGAAAAGAGTCTCGCTGAGGACCAGGCCGGTGAAGTAGATGAGGAAGGGATTGAATGCGACGGCCAGGGCGGCCAAGAGTGCCGCCCGATGTTCGAGCCATCGGCGGGCCAGCAGGTAGACGGCCAGAACGGTGCTGGTGTCAAGCAGGGCCTGGAGCAGGCGCACGGCGCGGGGCGACGCACCGGCCGCTGCGACAAACAGCGGATAGCCGGGCGTGCGGAAGGCGCGAATGCTCTGGTTGAAGCGCGGATCGTCAAAGACCAGGCCGTTGCCGGCCAGGAGGTTCCTGGCGAGTTCCAGGTATTCATGCTGATCGGGGAGGCGCGGGTCAACCTGGCCGGGCTGCAGCAGGCACCAACCGATGCGCAGCAGCAGCGCCGGGACCAGCACCAGCAACAGGGAGGCAGTGGGGGGATGCACGGGCACGCCAACAAGGTAGATCGGGGGCGGGTTGGGGGCAAGCGGGCGTGAGATTCAAGCCATGCGCGTCTGCGCAGCGGGTGACGTGCCTTCTTTCCGCCGTTATGCTCGCGTTTCATGAATCCCACCGTCTACATCGAGACGACGATTATCAGCTACCTGACCGCCCGGCCCACGCGCGACCTGATCCGACAGGCGCAGCAGCAGATCACGCAGGAGTGGTGGGAATCGCGGGATCGGTATGATCTGTACACCTCGGCGCTGGTAGTCGCCGAGGCCAGTCAGGGCGATGCCAATGCGGCTGCTGCCCGCATGGCGGTGCTCCGCACGCTCCGGCCCCTTCGCATACTGCCGCAGGCGGATGAGCTTGCCGAGTCGCTCGTGACCGAACTGGCGATTCCGCTGGCGGCCCGTCGTGATGCGGTCCATGTGGCGATTGCCGCGACCAATGGCATAGACTATCTGCTCACCTGGAACTGCCGCCACTTGGCAAACCTGCATCAGCGTGCAAGAATTGAACGGGTCTGCCGCGAGCACGGCTATCAGCCCCCGCTGATCGGCACGCCCAACGAGCTTCTGGAGGATGTGCCATGAAGGACGACCCGATCGTAGCGGAAGTGCGTGAAGCCGGTGATGCGTACTTCCGAAAGTTCAACCATGACCTTAAGGCCGTCATGGACGACCTGCGCCGCCTGACCGAAGAGCAAGGCGACCGCGCCGTTTCTCTTCCTCCCAAGCTCATCGAGCAGCCTGGGGCGAAGAAAGTCGGATGATGGGTTGGGGCAACGACTCGGAAGGGTGACGTTGCACAGGGCCGGAACAGCGGAATGGACAAGTACGAGCTGCTCACTTCCCGAACGCAGAGCACTCTGTGACGCCATCATTCGACAGATGATGGGACTGTTCGCCATATCGGAAGCCGAGGCTATTGGTCGCGTTAATCGCCACTGGAAAGGTCGACGTGTCACGTCGGACCGTGATGCCATCTTCCATGAGGACGCGGACTACCGGGCACGTCGAATCTATTATGAAAGCGATGTGAGGTGGTGGCTTCAAGGTGCTCAGTTGCGGGCAAAGCCGTATCCTTGACGACAGCGATAGGGGTTCGCGATCACAGCTTATGGCATCGCAGGGAGGATGCGGCGAAGGCGGGTGGATTTGCTCCGTTCGCGCCGACTTTTTGCTTTCAACGTCCTTTGGGCGTATCCGGTAAACAAGACGGGTAGCTCGCGTGCGGTTGATCTGTGCCCCGTCGCGAGTGATTTTGCAGCCAGCAGCCGGACGTACACCCAGGAGCAAGAGTAACGTCCCCCATACAATGCCAATGGCAGCGGGCTCTTGCAGGAGATTTGACGATATGGCTACCGCAGCATCGACTCCCACCGTTCCCCAGTCCGCACACCCCCCGGAAGTCAGTGATCTTCAGGCCGTTGAGAACCTCAAGACGGCCCGGGCCACCATCAAGAGCGAGTTGTCCAAGGTCATCGTCGGCCAGGAGCAGGTCATCGACGAGATCCTGATCTCCATCTTCACGCGGAGCCATGCGCTGCTGGTTGGCGTGCCGGGCCTGGCCAAGACCCTGATGATCTCGACGCTGGCGCAGACGCTGGACCTGTCGTTCAAGCGGATTCAGTTCACGCCGGACCTGATGCCCTCGGACATCACGGGAACGGAGGTCATCTACCAGGACCAGGCCACGGGCGAGCGGCAGTTCAAGTTCCTCAAAGGCCCCATCTTCGCCAATATCATCCTTGCCGACGAAATCAACCGCACGCCTCCCAAGACGCAGGCGGCCATGCTGGAATCGATGCAGGAGCGGAAGGTGAGCGTGGGCGGCCAGAGCTATCCGCTGCCCGATCCGTTCTTCGTCCTGGCCACGCAGAACCCGGTCGAGCAGGAGGGGACCTATCCACTGCCCGAGGCACAGCTGGACCGGTTCATGTTCATGATCCTGGTGGATTATCCGAGTTCGGCCGAGGAGCGGGCGATCATGAAGATGGCCACGGGCGTGAGCCACGGGCAAGTGCAGCCGATTCTCAGCGGCGGGGAGATTCTGAGCCTTCAGAACACGGTTCGGCGCATGCCGGTGAGCGAGCACGTGTACGCTTACGCGGAGAAGCTGGTTCGCGTGACGCGGCCCAAGACGCCCGAGGCGCTGGACTTCTGCAAGAAGTGGCTGACCTGGGGCGCCGGCCCGCGCGCAAGCCTTAACCTGATCCTGGCCGGCAAGGCCAGGGCGATCCTCAACGGTCGGTATCACGTGAGCTGCGATGACGTGGCGGCGGTGGCGCTGCCGATCTTCCGTCATCGCCTGATCCCGAATTTCGCGGCCCAGAGCGAGGGGATCACGACGGACGACATCACCAGGAAGATCCTGGCGACGATACCGAAGGATGCGAAACTGGAGGCGTGACTCGGACGTTGGCGAAGGGTGAAATCCGAAACTCAGACAAGATGAACGCAGAGACACAGAGACGCGGAGAAAGACATTAAGGGAGATCCTTCTCTGTATCTCTGCGCCCCCGCGTTGGTCTTTCTCCGGCCGTCACACGAAGTATGGCCAAGCACAGCAACATCCTCCTCGACCCTGTCGCCATCCAGCGCGGCGAGGCGCTGGGGTTGCATGCGCGGTTCATTGTCGAGGGGTACATGGCCGGCGAGCACAAGTCGCCGTTTCGGGGTTTTGCGCTTGAGTTCACGCAGCATCGGGAGTACTCGCCGGGCGATGACATTCGTCACCTGGACTGGAAGGTCCTGGGCCGGACGGACCGGTATTACCTCAAGCAGTACGAGCAGGAGACCAACTACGTTGCGCACATTCTGCTGGATGGCAGCGAGTCGATGAAGTACGGGTCGGGGTCGCTGACCAAGCTGCAATACGGCAAGGTGATGGCGGCGTGCCTGAGCTACCTGATCCTGCACCAGCGGGACGCGGTGTCGGTGGGGCTTTTTGACACGGTCGTGCGGCAGATGGTTCCGCGGACCAGCAACATTGCCTCGATTCACAACATCATGAACGTGCTGGCGGCGTTCGAGCCGGGGGAGCAGACGAACATTGCGCAGGTTCTGCACGACATGGCCGGGCAGATCCGCCGCAAGGGGATCGTGATCCTGATCAGCGACTTTTTCGACGACGAGGAGAAGATCCTGGCCGGCATCCAGCACCTGCGATTCGGCGGCAACGAGGTGGTCGTGTTTCACACGATGGACCCGTTTGAACTGGAGTTCCCGTTCACGGGGATGGTGGAATTCGACGGCTTGGAGGGCATCCCGAAGATCATGACCCGTCCGCGCGAGATCAGGAGGACCTACCTGCGCGAGGTTGAAGCGTTTCGCCGGCGGATCAAGGAGGGATGCGAGCGGAACAACGTGCATTACGTGCTGGTGAACACCGCCCAGGCGCTGCACGAGGTGCTCAGCGGGTACCTGGCGTTCCGGTTGAGGACAACCACGAGGTAGGAATATGGTGAATGAATGACCGATTCCCAGGTGCGGATGGCCGGTGAAAGGGCAGTGTTCAAATATCCAGTTGGCCATTCGATCAGGGAAGCCTGACTGGTCGTTCCGGCTTGGTCGTCGGGAATTGGCTGGCCGGTTGGAATTGAGATTGCGTTGACAATGCCGTTCTTGAACCCCGTCATGCTCTTCGCCCTGTCGGCCGTCTCGGTGCCGATCATCATTCATTTGCTGAATCGGCGCAAGTTCGACCGGGTGATTTGGGCGGCGATGCGCTTCGTGCGGATCAGCGTGGAGCAGAACCAGCGGCGGATTCGCATCGAGGATCTGCTGCTGCTGTTGCTGCGCTGCCTGCTGCTGGCGCTTCTGGCACTGGCGCTGGCGCGGCCGGTGATGCGGGCGGCGGCCGCGGCGTTTTTGGGTCCGGCGAAGGTGACGGCGGTGATCGTGCTGGACAACAGCTACTCGATGAGCCAGACCGACGGGGTGACGTCGCGTTTCAGCCAGGGCAAGCAGGCCGCCGGAGAGGTGCTCAAAGGATTGCCGGTGGGTTCCTCGGCCGCGGTGTTTCTGGCCAGCGACACGGTCAGCAAGCTGATCGCCTCGCCGACGTACGACCTGACGCTGGCCGACCGGCAGATCCAGGATGCGCCGATCCACGACCGGGCGACGAACCTGCTGCCGGGGATCAAGGCGGCCATGGACGCGCTGGGGGCGGAGGCGGCCGCGCGAAAGGAGATCTTCGTCATTACCGACGGCCAGAGCCTGGCCTGGCGGCAGATGGACCAGATCAAGCAGTTGATCGCGGACAATCGCAAGGAGATCCGGACGCATTTGGTTTTTGTGGGCGAGCCCGAGGAGCGCAACCTGGGCATCACGCAGGTGCGCCTGGACACGGCGCTGGTGCCAGTGAACGTGCCGGTGCGGCTGGAAGCGAGGGTGAAGAATTTCGGTCGGAGCGAGGTTTCGGACGTCAACGTTCGCATCGCCGTGAACGAGGACCCGCCGATGGACCAGGCGACGATCAGCATGATTCCGGCCGGCGAGGAGCGGAGCATTTCGCTGTTTGCGCGGCTCAGGAGCGCCGGGTATCACACGATCACCGCGAGGATCGATTCCGACCATCTTCCGGCCGACGACGCGCGGACGCTGGCGTTGCGGGCGGTGAAGGACGTGAAGGTGCTGCTGATCGACGGCGACTCGGGCCGGGAAGCCAGGGAGAGCGAGATGTTCTATCTGCGGGCGGCGCTTCGGCCGGTTCCGCGAGCGGAATGGGAGGACTATCACATCAAGGTCACGACCAAGGTCCCGACGGACCTGGACATGGTGCGGTTCGAGGACTTTGACGCGGTGATGGCGGGGAACGTCACCGATTTCGGGGCCGGCACGCTGGCGCAGCTTGTCAATTACGTCAAGGGGGGCGGTTCCGTCCTTTTCTTTCCCGGCGACAACATCAACGCGACGTTCTGGAACGAGCAGCTTCACAAGCGTTACATGCTGCTGCCGTCGCCGATCGGACCGGCGCGCGGGGATGCCAGGGACCAGGAGAAGTGGTTCAGCCTCCTGGATCGGAACCTGGAGCACGAGATCGTGGCGCTGTGGAAGGACGCGGCGGCCGGGTCGCTGGCGTCGGCGAAGTTCTTCAAGGCCGTTGAGCTGACGGAGGAAGATACAAAGCGACGAGGCGACCAGGCGACCAAGGGGGATGCGGCGTCGGCCGGGCCGGCGCGGGTGGTCGCCCGCTTTTCCGACAACAGGCCCGCGCTGATGGAGCGCAACTACGGGCAGGGGCGCGTGCTGCTGTTTGCGAGCACGGCGGACACGGCCTGGAACGACCTTGGCGCCCGCGCGGGCATCTGGGTGCCGCTGATTCACCGCACGCTGGGTTACATGATCGCGCGGCAGGACGAGCATTTGACGATTCGCGTGGGACAGAGTTTCGTGCACACGGCGCCGATCGAGCTGATGGGCAAGGACGTGCTGATCCGCAAGGCCGCCCGCTCGTACGGCGGGCGGGAGAAGGATGATCTGGAGGAATCGCGCAGCGTGGAGATGGTGAACAACACGCCGACGCTGCAGTTTGACGACGCGCTGTTTGCCGGGGCGTACACGGTGACGATCGGCGATTCGGCGCCGATCCGGTTCGCCGTCCAGTCGGACCCCGAGGAATCGAGCCTGGCCGCGCTGACCGCCGAGCAGGTCAACGACCTGAAGGACATTGCCCACGTGGTGCAGTGGCAAAGCGGCGGCTCGATCCGGGAAGAGCTTGAGCGTGGCCGGATCGGCACCGAATTGTGGATGCCGCTGGCGATGATCGCGCTGGCGCTGGCGACGATGGAGACGCTGCTGGCGCACTGGTTCAGCAAACCCAAATGAGTTGACAGTCGGCAACCGGCAACTATGGACGCGCTCCTGAAGATCTTCGGCATCCGCGCCACCGACGCCCAGAACATCGCGCGCAGCGACGTGCAGTTTCACGGCGTCAACCCGGTGTACGTGATTCTGGCGGCGCTGCTGCTGGGGGCGCTGGCGGCCTGGATGTACCGGCGGGCGGGACAGGACGTGCCGGCCTGGCGGCGTTACGTGATGGCAAGCCTGCGAGCGGCGTTCCTGCTGCTGATCCTGGGACTTCTGCTTCGGCCGGTGCTGTCGGTGACGTTTGAGTCGAGCATTCGGCGATCGGTGCTGCTGTTGCTGGATACCAGCGCCAGCATGAGCCAGATCCTCGACCAGCGGACCGAGGCCGACGATTTGAAGCGACTGGCCATCGCCCGCGACCAGCTCGATCCGGCCCGCGGCCTGAACCAGGAGTTGAACTCGACCCAGGGGCTGGTCCAGACGCCGCGGATGGACGTGGTGAAGGCGGCGTTGAGAAACAGGCGGCTGAATCTGCTGTCGCGGATCGCCAGGGGGTATGACCTGTCGGTCTTCACGTTTGACAAGACGCTGGAGGAGATTCCCGGCGCCGCCTATCGAGCCGAGGGCGGCGGAAACGGCGACGGCCAGGAGCCGCCGGCGCTGAGCACCGCGTGGGTCGAGAAGCTGGCGGCCCGGGGGGAGCAGACGGCGATCGGCGACGCGGTGCGCGAGGTGATCTCGCGGAAGCGAGGCCAGCCGATCGCGGGCATCGTGCTGGTGACGGACGGGGCCGGCAATCGCGGCGTGCAGCCGCTGAGCGCCGCCACCCTGGCGGCGCAGGACCGCGTGCCGCTGTACGTCTGGGGGGTGGGCATCACCAGCCCGCGCGACATCGTTGTGGGCAACATCTTTGCGCAGGAGGTCGCCTTCGCGAAGGACGAGGTGCCGGTGACGGTGCGTGTGCGGTCGACGGGGATGGCGGGGCAGTCGGCCAGGCTCGTGGTGACGCTGGGGGATGAGAAGGCCGAGCGGAACGTGGAGTTCAACGCCGACGGCGAGCAGGTCGTCACCGTCAGTCTCACCCCGAAGGGTCCGGGCAACTTCGAGATCAACGCCGAGATCGATCCGCGCGAGGACGAGGTATCGCGCGACAACAACAGGGCGATTCCCCAGCCGATCCGCGTGGTGGACGGCAAGATCAAGGTGTTGTACGTCGAGCAGTACCCGCGGTGGGAATTCAAGTATGCGCAGGCGGTGCTGATGCGCGATCGGCGCGTGCAGTTCAAGTGCGTGCTGGTGGAGGGCGATCCGGGGATAGCACAGGGCGAGAATTCGCCTTACCTGGCCAGGTTTCCCGAGACGCGCGAGGAGTTGTTCAAGTACGATCTTCTGATCCTGGGCGACGTGGACCCCAGGTATTTCACGCCCGGGCAGCTCGATGCAATCAGCGAGTTCGTGGGCAGGTTCGGCGGGGCGATGGTGGTGCTGGCGGGGAAGCGGTCGATGCCCAACGCCTACCGCCGCAGCGCGATCGAGAAGATGTTGCCGGTGGAACTGGAGTCGCTGGCGGATTCGGGCGGGACCGGGCCTGTTTTCTCGCGACCGGTGAGGCTGGAGCTGACCCCCGCGGGCAAGGCCAGCACGATGCTGAGACTGTCCGAGCGCGAGCTGGACAGCGCCGGCCGCTGGGCGGCGATGCCCCCGATCTACTGGGCGGCGAAGGTGGCCCGCGCCAAGCCGGCGGCGGAGGTGCTGGTGGTCGATCCGGACCCGACCAAGGCTTCGCGCTACGGCAAGATGCCGGTGATCGCGCTGCAGCAGTACGGCCTGGGGCAGGTGCTGTACATGGGCACCGACAATCTCTGGCGATGGCGCAAGAATGTCGGGGACCGGTATCACAGCATGATCTGGGGCCAGATCACCCAGCGCATGGCGCTGCCGCACCTGCTGGGCGCGACCAAGCGCACGCAGCTCACCAGCGACCAGAAGAGCTACCCGACCGGGGCCAAGGTGACGATCTTCGCCCGGCTGTACACGGAGGGCTTCGAGCCGATCCGCGAGCCGATGGTGCGCGGCGCGTATTCCGATGAATCCGGATCGGCGCGGCGCGAGGTGCAGCTTCGGCCGATTCCCGATCAGCCGGGAATGTACCGCGGGGAGCTGGTGGCGCCGGCCGTGGGCAACTACACGTTCCAGGTCGATCACGACAAGGCCGCCAGGCTGGAGTTCGCCGTCACCGATCCGAAGGTGGAGCTCGCGGAGACGGCGATGAACAAGGCGGTACTGACGGCGATGGCCCAGCAGAGCGGCGGGGCATTCTTCCGCGAGGAGGATTTGTTCTGGTTGCCTGACAAGCTGGGTGAGAGACAGGAGAAACAGCAATCGACGCTGGAAGTGGAATTGTGGTCCAGCCCGTTCTACTTTCTGCTGATGCTGCTGGTGGTGACGCTGGAATGGGTGATGAGGAAGTTGTCGCAGTTGAAATGAAGGAGTTGGCGGTTTTCAGGCGGCGGCGCTTGCTGCCGGCTGCCGACCGGGAACTGCCGATTCATCCGCTATGAGTGACCTGCTTGCATCCAAGATCGCGGCTGTTCGGGCCCGGCACCTGGCGGTGGCCGTGGGCCGGGGGGTCGCGGCGATGGTCGGCGCGGCCGTGCTGATGCTGGCGGGGGGGATGCTGCTGGACCTGTTCCTGGAACTGCCGCGGTGGGCGCGGGCGGGGCTGCTGGCGATCGACCTGGCGGTGCTGACGTACCTGTCGCTGGCACACGTGCTGTTTCCCGTGCTGTTCGGCCCGGACGATGACGAGCTGGCGCTGCGGGTGGAGCGGGCGATTCCCGAGTTCGGCACGCGGCTGATCGCGTCGATCCAGCTGGGGCGGCCCGGGGCCGTGCCCGCGGGGGCTTCCGCGCAGCTTGTCCAGGCCGCGATCCGCCAGACCGAGCAGATCGCGGCGCCGATGGATTTTGCGAAGGTGGTGCCGGTCGAGCCGCTGGCGAGAATGATCGCGGTGTCGGCGCTGATCGTGCTGGTGGGCCTCAGCGGTTTCATTTACGGGGGCGAGGTCAGTTCGGACCTGCTTCAGCGCGCGTTCCTGGGTGCGACGCCCGTGCCGCGAAAGACGCGCGTCAACTGCCTCAGCGGGGACATGGTCATCGCCATCGGCGACCCGGTTGAGCTGAAAGCCGAGGCGCGGGGCGTGGTACCCGCCGCGGGCACGGTCGAGGTGAGATACGCGTCGGGTCGGACGCAGACTTTCAGGATGGAGCCGGCGGAGGGGAGCCGGCCGCTGTTTTCGCGGACGATCGAGAACGTGCAGGAGTCGTTTTCGTATGTTGTGCGGCTGAACGACGGACGAAGCGAGCGGTTCAAGGTGCAGGCGGTGCAAAGGCCGGCGCTGGTGAACGTGAGCTTCACGCAGGTCTATCCCGCGTACACGCGCCGCACACCGGAGGTGCGGTCGCCGGGCGACCTGTCGCTGCTGATCGGCAGCCAGCTGCAGGCGAGGATTCGCGCCAACAAGCCGATCAGGCGGGCGGCGGCGCGGCTGGTGGGGGTCGCGGAGAAGGAGATCGAGCTGGTCGTGAGCGGCAATGATCGCAAGGAGATCGCGGGCACGATTCCCATTGCCGAGAGAGGGCTCAGCGGTTTCTCGATCCGCCTGATGGATGACCATGGCATCTGGTCGAAGGGGGAGACGATCTACCCCGTGGACCTGCTGCCGGACAAGGAGCCGGCGGTGCGGATTCTCTGGCCTGATCGCAAGGAGGAACTGGCCACCCAGCAGGCCAAGCTGCTGATTTCCTTCGAGGCGACGGACGATTTCGGCGTGGATAAGGTTTTTGTGAGGTATATTCTTGAGGGTGTGGGCGACGGCCGGGAAAAGTCGCTGGAACTGGACCTGGGGTTGTCGCCCTCGGAGGATCCGCGGCGGGTGAAGCGTCGCCATGAGTTTGACCTGGCGAAGCTCAAGCCCATGCCCCTTGAGGGCAACGCGGTGGAATACTGGATCGAGGTGCACGACGGGAACAACGTCACCGGTCCGGGGAAGGTGCAGAGCGACCGGTATCGCGCTAAGATTGTCAGCGAACTGGAAAAGCGAGCGGATCTTATGAACAGGCTCAGCGACCAACTGGGTACGATAGACGTGGTGGCCCAGGACCAGGAGAAGCTGAATCAGAACCTGGGCTCGCTGGTGCATGAGAAGAAGTAGGGGTGGGGTTTCCCCGCTCTCTGCGGGCCTTGGGTTGGCGTTGTGCCTTGGTCCGGTGTTTTGATGCCGGTTGCGTGCGTTGATGCAAAGAGAGCCGGGTACTGAAGTGCCCGGCCGCAACACGATGTCCCTTGGGGACATACATTGATCGCCCCTCCCGGGGCAATCCCGGTTCGGAAGGAGTCGTCCGATGACTCGTCCTCTCATGAACGTCCTGATCATCGCGTCCCTGGCCGCATCGGCGCTGGCCCAGACTTCCGCCGACCGCATTCGCCAGGGTGAGGCGCGGCAGCAGCAGATCAAGACCCAGACGCTGATGGTGGCCGACCAGCTTGGCGGCATTATCGAGGAGTTCCGCCGCAACGGCCTGGACGGCGATGACGTGAACGTGCTGGTTGCCATCCGGACGGTGTTGACCAAGCTCTCGGACAAGGAGATGCAGCGGGTGATCGACCTGCTGCAACTGGCGCGAAGCACTCCGGACGCCAACGCCTCGACGAAGAACCTGGCCGGTGCCGTCGCCGACCAGAAGACGATCATCGTCCAGATGCGTCAGTTGCTGCTGGAGTATCAGCGGCAGCAGGCGTTGTATGACCTGTCCCTGCGGCTGGCGGCGCTGGCGGAGCGACAGAACGGGAACCTGAAGGTTGCCGTCGAACTGGCGAAGGCGACCAATGGCAAGACCGGCTCGGCATTCGATGAGAACCAGCGGGCCAGTCTCCAGGTTCAGCAGGCCGAGCAGCAGGCGCTGAAGGAGGAGGTCAATCCGCTGCTGGAGAAGCTGCAGGTCATTGCCCGCGACGCGGAAGGTCCGACGCGCGATCGCCTGGAGAAGGCGATGCAGATGGTGAAGGAGGGCGGGCTGAGGCCGACGATGGACGCGACCATCGAGGACCTGAAGGCGGCGAACCTGTTTCGCGCCGCGGGCGGAGAGAAGTCGATTCGCGACCAGCTTCGGGATCTGTCGCGGCAGGTGGCCCCGCCCAAGGACAATCTGCAGACGCTGCGGCAGGCGGCGGCGGAGTTGCAGAAGTCGATCGATCAGCAGAGGCAGCTTCGCGAGCAGACCCGGGAACTGGACAAGAAGGACCACAGGGAGAAGCCGCAACTGGCCAGTGAACTGGAGAGCAGGCAGGCGGACCTGGTGGACAGGACCGACCAGCTTCGCAAGGACCTTGAGAACGTGGCGCCCGATGCGGCCAACTCGCTGAAGAATTCGACCAACGAGATGCAGGAGGCACGTGCCGACCTGAACGAGAGAAAAGGCAAGGAGGCTGCCGAGGATCAGCAACAGGCGCTGGACAAGCTGGAGGAAGCCAAGCGGCAGGTGGAAGAGGCGATCGCCAGGGCCGAGCCGAGCGAACTTCCGGCCGATCGGCTTGCCGCGCTCAGGCAGTTGCAGGAACGGACGCGCGAGCTGATCAGGCAGGAGGATGGAATCAAGGCCGAGACGGTAGCCAACGAGCGAAAGCGGGATGAGCTCAAGAAGCTGGCGCCGCGCCAGGATGATGTCGAGGCGCGGACACGCGAGTTGCAGAAGCAGGCCGTGGCCGAGGCTCCCGAGGCGGCGCAGTCGATGGGCGATGCGGCCAACCAGATGGACAAGGCCGAGAAGACGCTGACCAAGCCGGATGATCCGCGGCTGGCGCAGGAGGCCGCCGCCGCCGCCGTTGCCGCCCTCAGGCAGGCCGACGAGCAGATTGGCAAGCGAATTGCCGACCTGGAGAAGGCGGAGAAGGATCTGGCCGAACTGCGGGAGGCGCGCGAGAAGGTGGCCCGGATCATCAACGATCAGCAGCAGGTGGAGATGGCCACGGGCAAGGCCGCCGATCGGCAGCAGTCGTCGCGGAACGACCAGAACCGGCAGAACGGCGAGAACGCCGAGCCGTCGCCCAGGCAGCTTGCCGGGCAGCAGGAGGAACTGGCCAGGAAGACGGACCAGGTGAAGAACGATCTGCAGGACCTGGAGAAGTCGGCGGCCGGGCCGCTGGAAGATGCCAGGCAGGATATGACGCAGGCCAGGAGCGACCTGGCACAGAACAAGCCCGCGGCCGCTCGTCCAGAGCAGCAGGAGGCGCTGGCGAACCTGTTCAAGGCCAAGGATGCACTGGACCGCCGCATCGAGGATCTGGAAAAGCGGCTTGGCGAGCAGCCGATGAACGCCGACGCCATCGCCAACGCCCTGGCGCAGGTGGAGGAATTGCAGCAGGACACGGCCATGAACCAGGAGGTGATGAGCGGCGAGCCGCAGGCGATGCAGAAGTCGCTTGAGGAGCAGCAGCGCGACATTGCCGAGGCCCTGGAGCAAATGGCGGGTCAGCCCAACACGCCGCAGCAGGTGGACCAGGCCAGGCAGGCCGCCAGCCAGGCCGCCGAGCGGCTGGCGCAGAACCAGCTCAAGCCGGCGGCGGAAGCGATGGCCCAGGCGCAGCGGGGAATGCAGGAGGCGATGCGTGCCCAGCCGGCGTCGCAGCAGCCGACGACTCCCTCCGGCAAGCCGCTGATGCCGCAGCTTTCGCAGAAGCAGATGCAGTTGCAGCAAGCGGTGGAGCAGATGTTGCAGGGTCGGCAGCCCGACCCGCTGGCCGAGGCGTCGCAGGGCTTCGAGGCCAGCGCGATGGAGGCCGGCGAGATGGCGGCCTTCGACCAGGGCCAGTTGCCGAACAGCGCGGCCAGCGCGATCCAGCAGGCGGCACAGGCGCTGTCGCAGGCGTCCAGCGCCGCGGCCGCGGGCAACCAGTCGTCGGCCCAGGCCGCCGCCCAGCAGGCCCAGGAGAAGCTCGCCCAGGCCGCCGCGGCACTGGCGCTGGCGCAGGCGGGGCTGTCGGGTCAGCTCGGTCAGCAGCAGATGGCATCGGCCCAGCAGGGACAGCAGCAGGGCCAGATGGGTCAGCAACCCGGCCAGGGCCAGAAGGGGGATAACCAGGGCAATACGCCGGGGCAGGGTCAGAAGGGTCAGGCCAATGAGAACAAGCCCACCAAGGGTACCGGCAACCGCGAAGGCACGCAGAGCAACGTTCAAAACGGCGGGCAGCGGCGCACGGAAACCGCCGCCGGCAAGTTCATCGGTCTGCCGCAGCGCGACCGCGCCGCGATCACGCAGTCGCAGAACGACAAGTATCCCGAGGAATACGGGGCGCAGATCGAGCAGTACCTGAAGAACCTGGCGGACCAGGAAGAGAAGTGACCGTCGAGTCATGCCATGAATCGTCTTGTGCCCATTGTCGTGTGCCTCTGCGTCGCCTCGACCGCCCTGGCCCAGGCCAGGCCTTCCCTGGCCGGGCTTGGTCAGGACGCCGTGCGCGTGGATGAAAAGACCGACCAGATCATTCGCGGGGCGCTGAAGTGGCTGGCCTCGCGGCAGAACGGCAACGGTTCGTGGGCCAGCGGCGAGGGCGAACGCCACGAGGTGGCCATGACCGGCTACGTGCTGGTCTGTTTCCTGGTGGCCGGGCACCTGCCCGACGAGGGCGAATACGGCAAGCACGTGACTGCCGGGATGAACTTCCTGCTCAACTGCGTCAAGCCCGACGGCTTCATCCAGTCGGGCAACACCAACATGTACGGCCACGGCATCGCCACCATCGCGCTGGCCGAGTTGTACGGCCAGACGAAGGACACGCGCATCAAGCCGAAGCTCGAACTGGCCATCAAGCTGATCGTGAACTGCCAGAATCGGGAAGGGGGCTGGCGTTACGCTCCGCGCGTGTCGGATGCGGACATGTCGGTGACGGTGCTCCAGGTTGTGGCCCTGCGTGCGGCCAAGAATGCGGGGATCGAGGTGCCCCAGCCGACGATCGACCGCGCCGTGGCCTATGTGCGCACCTGCTATGACGAACGTTCCGGGGGATTCACCTATCAGCCCAACAATCGATCGCCGGGCTTTGCGCGCACGGCGGCGGCGATCTACTCGCTGCAGGTTTGCGGTCAGTATGACGATCCGAAGGTGAAGGCCGGCTCGGACTATCTGTTCAGGAACAAGGACGATCGCCAGTGGTTCACGTACGGCCATTTCTACGCCGCTCCCGCGCAGTACATGATCGGCGGCGAGACGTGGCGAAACTGGTATGAGCAGACCCGCGCGATTCTCGTGGAGGCGGTGATCCCGCAGGGGGAGTTGTTCTACTGGAAGCCCAAGTGGGACGGGGGCCGGGGCGTCGGCGAGGTTTACTGCACGGCGGTCTACACGACGATCCTGGCGATGCCGTACCACTACCTGCCGCTGTATCAGCGGTGAAGCCCCGGTCTGCGGGGGCATTTCAGTTGTGCGCGAGCGGAGCGGCACAAATGCGGCGGCTTGAAACGATCCGGGCGGTCGAGCGGCAGATCACCACCGCGCCGCACGGGCACATCCTGACCAACGCGGCCGTCTGGTCGCCCGACAGCAACTGGATCGTGTATGACACGCGCAGCGATCCGGCCGGCGACGTGTTCGACGGCAACGCGATCGAGATGGCGCACGTGGACACGGGGCATGTCCGGGTTCTGTATCAGTCGAAGAACGGGGCGCACTGCGGTGTGGCGACGCATCATCCGGCGCGTGGGCAGGCGGTGTTCATTCTTGGCCCGGAGAATCCGACGCCGGACTGGTCGTACAACGCCTGCCACCGGCAGGGAGTGCTGGTGGAAACCAGCAGGCCGGGGGTTGTCACGGCGCTGGATGCGCGGGACCTGATGCCGCCGTTCACGCCCGGGGCGTTGCGCGGCGGGAGCCATGTTCACGTGTTCAGCGCGGACGGCGGGGCCGTGAGTTTCACCTACGAGGATCATGTGCTGGCGCAACTGGAGGGATCGTCGGCGGATCACGATGTCAATCTCCGCAACGTGGGGGTGAGCGTGCCGGCCGGGCCGGTGGTTGTGCCGAAGAGACATCCGCGCAACCACGATGGCGAGTGGTTCTCGGTGCTGGTCACGCGGACCACGGCCGATCCGCGGCCCGGGTCGGACCAGATCAAGCGGGCCTTCGAGGAAGCGTGGGTGGGCGCGGCGGGATACCTGCGGCGCGACGGATCGCGGCAGGCGCGCGCAATCGCCTTCCAGGGACATGTGGTGACCGAGAGGGGGCAGACGATATCGGAGGTGTTCATCGTCGATCTGCCGGATGACCTGACGGTTCCCGGCGACGGCCCGCTCTGCGGCACGGCCAGCCGCGCGCCATTTCCGCCCAAGGGCTGTATCCAGAGGCGACTGACGCACACGGCCGGGCGGAGGTATCCGGGACTCCAGGGTCCGCGGCACTGGGTGCGGAGCAGCCCGGACGGTTCAAGAATCGCGTTCCTGATGAAAGATGATGCGGGCGTGGTGCAGTTGTGGAGCGTGTCGCCCAACGGCGGCCCGATGCGGCAGGTGACGCGGAATCCGTGGGGCGTCGCGTCGGCGTTCACATGGGGTCCCGACGGGCGGCGGATCGCCTGCGTGATGGACAACAGCGTCTGCGTGGTGGACATGGAAACAGGCCAAACCGCGCGGCTGACGGACCGGGCGGAGGATGAAACGGCCCCCCGGCCCGAGGCGTGCGTGTTTTCGCCGGACGGTCGAAAGATCGCGTATGTCAGGCCGGTGGCGTCAGCCCAGGGCGTGTTCAACCAGGTGTTTGTGGCGAGTCTGGTGACGGAAGGGCAAGCGAGTGCGGCGGCGGTTTAAGCTGGGCGATAGTTCGCCCCTGCGGGTCACGGCAGGCCGCGCCGCTCGGCAGCGGGCCTGACGAAGGCGATCAGGGGGACGCCCAGGAACAGCACCGCGACGCCTATCCACGCGCCCATGCCCGCCGCTCCCAGGCTGTAGGCATACCGCAGGCTCGACTGGAGCATGTAGACGCACGCCGCGCAGAACAGGATCGGCGTCAGCGGATACAGCGGCACGCGGAAGGGCCTTTCGGTGTCGCGGTCCTTGAATCGCAGCACGAACAGGCACACGCCGACCAGCAGGAAGAACGTCCAGAAGACGGGGGAGGTGTAGGCCACCATCGTGTCGAACCCCTCGCGCGTGAACGCGCCAAGCAGCACCAGCGCCAGCGTCAACAGGCACTGGAGGAGCAGGGCGTTGACCGGCGAGTTGGATCGCTCGTGCCAGCGTCCCAGCGGGGCGAATGCCGGGTAGTCCCGGCCCATGGCGTAGGTCGTTCGGCCGCCCGTGATGATTGTTCCGTTCATCGTGCTCAGCGACGCCAGGACCACCACGAGGCTCATCGCGAAAGCGGCCTTGTCACCGAAGGTTTGTCGCAGGACATCGGCGGCCACGGCCTGGCTGCCGGCCACGCCCGTGAGGCCCAATCCGGCGATGTAGCCCAGGTTTGTCAGCACGTAGACGCCGGTGATGATGACGGTTCCCCAGATCAGCACGTGGAGGATGCCGCGCCGGCCGCCTCGCACCTCGGCCGACAGATACGCCGCCTCGTTCCATCCGCCGTAGGTGAGCAGGACAAAGACCATTCCCAGCCCAAGGGGCAGGAAGGGCGTATGAGTCGCGGGCGAGGTTGCGGGAGCGGCGGTCGCGGGAGCGATGATACCGATGCTGGCGATTGCCAGCAGAGCGGCCACGACGCCGAGGGTCATCAGGTTCTGCGCCCACTTGCCGATCACCAGGCCGGCCACGTTGACCAGGGTCAGGATCAGGACGGCGGCGGCGGCGTAGATGGCGGCCGAGTGGGTTCCCAGCGAGGCGATCTTGGTGGCGTAGGCGCCGAAGACAAACGCCTGCAGCGCGATCGACCCGGTCTGGATCACGGTCATCCGCGCCCAGGCGAAGAGGAATGCAAACGGCGATCCCAGTGCCCGCTGGAGATAGAAGTAGTCCCCACCCGCGTGGGGGTAGGTTGTGGCCAGTTCAGCGTAGCACAGGGCACCGATCAGGGAAACCAGGCCGCCGATGATCCATAGCAGGATGAACATGGCGGTGCTGGGAACGCTGTTGGCCACGTTGGGCGGCGTACCGAAGATGCCTGCCCCGATGACGATCCCGACAACGATGGCGATGGCATCCAGGACCGAGAGACTCTTGCTGGGTGCGGCGAGTTGATTTTCCATTCGTCCTTCCCGGAGAGATGGCCAAACCATGCCCGCTGGCGGCGTATTCGTCAAGGCGCGGTCCGTCTGGAGTCTTCCCTGTTTCGGGTGGTGCGTAGAAGGAGAGTGTCGGCGACGGGAGCGTCGTCGGGCGGAAGTCGAGCCATCGTTAGCGGCGCGATCGACGGCCGGGCGTGGCACC
>Ga0101944_10001700_pt1 | contig 42583 bp, 42 predicted proteins | sample DewCreD2012metaG_FD_75245 | JGI IMG/M metagenome (GOLD analysis project Ga0101944, IMG submission 75245) | Hot spring sediment bacterial and archeal communities from British Columbia, Canada, to study Microbial Dark Matter (Phase II) - Dewar... ... | reverse complement strand
CAAACTGTTTTTAGAAGTATTGAGTTATTTCTTGAAAAATATTGATGAGAGCAGCCTGGCGAAACTGCCAAAGGAGATAAAAGGATATAAGGATGTAACCCCTGAGAATTATGTGTTCTCTTTGAACAGTGATGATACAAGAACAAAAATTCAGGAAATTGCACAATATCTTTTCCGCATCAAAGTATTGTTCGCCAATGATTCTGTGAGCGAGAGCAAGGCATATAGAATACTTGCACGGCTGGTTGATGAGCAAATAGACAGTAGGGGGAAAGGGAAGCAGGTAAAGCTGAAAGAGCAAAGCGAACTGGCAAGCAGCTGTCTGCAATCACCATATGATCCTGACGCAACCTATCGGAAAAAAGGAAACCATGCATATCAGGGGTATTCTGTAACAATAGCAGAAACATGCGATCCTGATAATGAGGTACAGATAATTACAGACGTGATTACCGAAGAAAATAATGTGGACGACAGTACAATTCTTGAAGATAACATAGAAAGGATAATGGGGGAAGAAACAGAGGAAATCATTGCCGATGGGGCTTATGCGAACAAAACTGTACAGGAGAAGCTTACAGACTCAAAGAGATGTATTGTTACAACTGCAATACGAGGGAGGATACCTGATAGTGACAAAGTACGTAGCACCGATTTTAAGATTGAAAACAACCGCATCATACGATGTCCCTATGGGATGATTCCGATACATCAGGAATGTGTGAATGATAAAATTGTAGCAAGGTTTTCCCATGAAAGCTGTAAAGCGTGTCCAATGAAATGCTTCATTCGAAAAAATAAACGTAAACCGCATGTGTTAGAAATTACACAAGAAAGACTACAGATTGACATACAGCGTGAAAGATACAATGACAGTGAATACGTGAAGAAATGCAAGCTTCGTCCGGCTATAGAAGGTACGATGTTCCAGATGAAACTGCATTTGAGAAATGGCAAGAGCAAGTACAGGGGAAAGATTAAGGTAAAATGCAGTTCAATTGTGAGATCAATAGCAATAAATTTCAAAAGGATGCATGCATATAGGCTTAAAAATGCCTTGTGTTATTTTATTTTGAAAAATATTTCGCTTATTAGGGTCATTTTTCTTAGAAAAAATAGTTTCATTTTGTGTAATGCTTGATATAGCATGTTTGTGCAGGAGAATCATATATATTATTATGAACAAATAATAATAAATGTACACTCCCGCCGCCTTCGGCGGCGGGAGTGTACATTATTTTTATAGTATCTTATTTTTAAGTAATAAATACTGATAAAAATTATTGATTAATAAAAAAAATACTTGCTAAACAACAAGCTAAGTAGTAGAATTATTTCCAACTTAGCTAATAGTATATGCAGGGATGCTAATACAAAATAAATGTTAATTTCAATTAAAGGAGTGATACAATGAAAAAGAAAAGCATACTTTTTATTTTGGCAATTGCATTGGTACTTTCACTGCAATTTACACCTGTAGTAAAAGCACAGCAGGCTCAAGCACCTGAAAAGCAGCAGTTTACTGAAGCAACACGGCCTGAAGAAAATTATTTGGCACGGTTCCATGCATTGGAGCGAGTTGAGTTTTTAAAGAAGTCAAATTTAGACAAAATATATATGTTAAAGGTTATTATAACTAATTTTAAAGATCAGGGTTGGGACAAAGATTACCAGTCAATTTATGAAGGCTATAAAAAGGGAATGGATTATTATTATAAGCGCGATGTCATTTATGCCCAGGTAGAACTGGAAAAGAACCGCAAGGACATTTTTGAATTGTATAAAAAAATAGCTGAAGTCTATAAGCAAAGAGTACAGGCGTTGCTCAATGAATGTGCTGGGAAAATTCTTGACCTGGATCTGGATGAACGTAGCAGGTCAAATCCTGACAGGAACAAAGTATTATTCAATAATATTGCACGTCTACGTATAGCCTATAGCCAGTTTGATGATGGGCAGAATATGATGGATGACCATGTATATGACATAGCAGTGAAGCATTTCAGGGTAGCAAAAACGTATGCTATACAGATCCTTGAAGACATTGACCCGGAAAATGCAAAAGGCAAGTATGATTTGGAAAAAGCCGACAATTTAAACAGAGTGTTGAATCCACCACAGCAGTCAGCTAAATAAGTATTGTTGTAATTATCAAGGTATACTGCTAAAAGGCTGTCTTAATAAGGGCAGCCTTTTTCATGAAAAAATTCTGTTTTTGAGAGTGTTAAATCAAAGAATGGCATGGGTTAAATATCTAAAAAAAATAGTAGTATATCCTGCCATAATTATTATTACTATTTTTTCATTTCAGATTTCCACAATTAAATTGGAATTTCCTCTGTACCGCGTTGTGCTTGATCCGGGACATGGTGGAAAAGCAATCATACCAAAGGATGAGTATGGTGACAGGTTTGATGTGCTTTCCATGAAATATCTGGATACATATCGTGAAGGGGCATCATATAAGGATTATCATGAGCATATCTATACGTATGAAATTGCAAAACGTGTTGAGGCACTTTTACAGTTACTATCGCCTCAGGGAAATTTTGAAAAATTTTATTTAATACTGCAAAAATATACTGATAAGCCTGTGAAAAGGGTATATATACAGGCATTTATCAGCCGTGGCCCTTCATTGAATTCACATCTTATTCATAAAGACCCAAACGCACCATACAGGCTGTTTGATTTTATTGGTAACGATGGTACGCTTAAGGAAGGAAGAATAAGCTACATCAACAGCCTTCACCCACACCTGGTGCTTTCAATACATTTTGCGTTGAATTCCTCACCATACTTTCGTGGCATGAATGCAGTCATCGCAGCGCCATATAGTATTCTGTATAAGGGGCTACAGTTCCTTCAGGGCACTATTGCTGACAGGTCTTTTTTTTATAACAGCATGTATGCGGACTGGTTTACTGAAAATGAAAATAAATCAGGATTTTACTGGTTTTGCAATGATGTGATGATGTATTTCACGGGGTACCGAATAAAAAATGATTATAGCATTGATATTGATGAATTTAAGGGCTATCGCTACAACATGGTACAATGGGCTTACAATGACCCACCCGGTTGGGCACATATAGCAAAACATCACCCACCCAAAACACCGTATGCAGATGATATTCAACAATTTATTCCCCAAAATGCCTTTTTTATCCGTGAGCAGAGTACATATGAACAGTATCGCCGGGATGGTGGGTTTGAAGGGTATGGTGGCGACAACCTCTATGCGTCAAATGAGATTATACGGTTTGTCCTGTACAATCTTTATGCAAAAGGGATACGGCATAAAGACCAGCGGCTTGCCCCACCGTATATATCAATATGGTCAGTGCCACTACATGTTAACGCTATTAATGCATTCATTGAATTTGGGTACCTGGCACGGCCGTATACCCGCACTATTATTAATAATCATTTAGATGATGTTGCTGAGGGCATTGCGGTTGGGATATATTCGCTTTTTGCTGGTGTAGAAGTTACTAAAAAGTATCCCTATAAACCCTTGGGAAAAAAGATTGACCTTGATAAATATTCAATTGATAAAAGTAATGATTATTTTACAATAGTGCGATAGTTCATAATATTAGTTCATTGGATTGGAAGAACTTTTTCATGTGAATAAATCCTATTTCCTCTGGAGTGATTGTGTGAAAAAAATATGTGCAATTATCATAGTAATTTTTTGCTTATCATCGGCTTATGCACAGGATGCAGTCAGTGAAAAGTTTGTCTCAGCTGCACAGAAAGCAAGCCCATCAGTGGTGAGTATACAGGTGTTTGTTGTTGAAAAGGGGCATTACCGCAAGGTTGGGTATGCTTCAGGTACTATTATTTCATCAAAAGGGTATGTTATAACCAATTACCATGTTGTTTCAAAGGGTACTGTATACCAGATAAATTTAGCGGATGGTACCGAGTGTGAAGTTGAATCATTTTCTGATGGGAGTACCTACAGGGTGGATGAAAAAACTGATATTGCACTGTTGAAGGTACGACATCCTTCCGGCAGTCCATTACAGGCAATAGAGGTAGAAGATGAAAAGGTATATCCCGGCCAGTGGGTGCTTGCAATAGGCAATCCGTTTGGATTGCAGCAATCGGTAACAGGTGGAATTGTATCCTCAGTTGGGCGCAGTGACATTGGCTTTGCTGACATAGAGGACTATATACAGACAGATGTGCCAATTAATCCCGGAAATTCAGGTGGACCACTTGTGTCACTAAATGGAAAGCTTGTTGGCATTAATACAGCAATACGCACGCAAACAGGCGGGTATCAGGGGATAAGTTTTGCAATTCCTGCTTCCATCGTTAAGCAGGTTGCTGGCGAGCTCATACAGTATGGCAGGGTACGGCGAGGGTGGCTTGGCTTTTTGGTTCAGGAAAAATTCATAAAAGATGGCACGCAAACTCAGGTTGAGGTTATATCGGTTGTTGACGGCTCGCCTGCTTCTCGCGCAGGTATAGAAGTTGGCGATATTGTACGCAGGGTTGATGGTGTGCATGTAAAAAAGATTTCAGATTTGGTAAAATCAATACATTCAAAACAGGTCGGATCCTCCATTGAGTTGGTTATTGCACGGGATGGGCAGCTACAAACATTTAATTTTGTGTTGCAGGAAAAAACAAAAGGCAAAGAAGGAAACTACTGGCTCAACATATTACAGTCCAGGTATGGAATTACAATGGATGATTCACGTAATGGTGTGGTTATTGTAGAAGTGCTACAGTTTGGGCTGGCATATAATGTATTGAAAAAGGGTGATATCATACAATCAATTAATGGGGTACACGTTACATCGATGCGGGATGTGATTGCACTGTTAAAAAAAAATAATGGCGTAATGGAAAATTGCATTGTGCTTAGAGCTGGCAAGGCTATACGATGTTACTTTGATTCACAGGAAGTGGAATAAACATGAAGTGGATATATACTGCTATTATTATATGTGCGATAGTAACTGGTAATGTTATGGCTGATGAATCAAAAGAAGTCATATTGGATACTCAATGGTATGCGTTGTTGCAAAATAGTGATGCAATTAAACGATTACAGGTACTTGAAGCATTGAAGGATAAAGTGGTCAAAGCTCAGGGTCAGGTTGTAAAAGTAGAGGAATCAAATCTTTTAAAAAAGAAATATAGAATTATCCTGTCTGTAAGTCTTCCAAAGGTAAAGATACTGTATTATTGCTATACCGATAAAGCAGATTATTCAGACCTTTTACAGCCACAGGATACCTTTGAGTTTAGTGGCCAGTTTGTTGTTGCCACACCGCTAAATACAAAGGTAGATTATATAGTATGCGATATTATTCTTGAAGATGGTGCTGTTGTTGTACAATGAGGAATTATTCCCTATAAACGGTGAATATATAATCTAAGATTGCAATTCTGTCAGTGTCATCCAGCCCTACAAACGAAATATCGTAGTGGGTACTGTTAATGCCGGTTACTTTGGCAGTGATATCGACATCTTTTGTGTCTAAATGCAGGTGGCCCTTGACAAAATGTTCAAGCTTGGTTGCTGTATGAAGTACGGCTTCACGGTCAGTAAGCTCTAGAATAGTCCCTTTATGCCATTGTATATCCTCAGAAGAAAAGCTCTTATTGGTATTAATAGAAAAGGTGAAGAAAGTAAAAGGGATAGTAACCTTGGCCTTAAGGCACTGGCGTGACGGATTATATATAATAGAATCTGTGTGCTGTAGTAAAAGTATGGGGAATGGTGAGGAAATTTTTCCCAGTACTGTAGTGGTAAAATCATACGAACCATCAGGATACGGCCATATATAACATTCTACAGTTTCATTTTCCTGGATATGATTAAAAAAATCATCAGGTGATTTACATATAAGGAATAAATCGTTGTTTTCAATTAATGTAAGCAACGAATATCCATACCCTTTTTTATACACTCTGATTGGAGTATTAGTTTTGATGTCATTTGTTTTTGTGATTTTTTTCATTATAAACATTTCCCCTTAACAAAGCCGGTCAATATCTGACATTGCAAGTAATGTGACCAGAAAAGTCAGAGTAAAAATACAAAAGGGAATCATTATAGTCAAGGTCAAATTGTTAACAACAGGTAAAATTATTAAATAATATACTCTACAACCGCCTTGGGCGGTGTTAGAGTATCTGTACTTTTGTAATAAACGATTTTTTAGCAATTGCAGAAAAAAGTATTGAAAAAAAGTTGTTGCAAATTATATTATGTGCAAAAATAGTGGTAGTCCTTCTGCTGCACGCGTTTGCAGTGCAGCTACTATTATCCATAGGGGGTAACAATGAACAAATACGAATTAATAGTCATATTGCGGCCTTCAGACAAGCTGGAGTCACTTAAAGAAAAGGTCCGCGAAATTTTAAAGAAAAATCAGGTTGTCATTGAATCTGATGAGCCATGGGGTATACGGAGTTTAGCGTATACTATCGACAAGGCAAATGATGGGTACTATGAATATTTCATTGCCCAGATAAATCCATCATCGGTTAGCAATATTATTGCCGAATTCAGATTGCAGCCTGATATCCTCCGATATCTTTTTGTCAGACTTCCAAAACTTAGCAAGACAGCGTAACGTCTATGGCAGGTGATTTAAATAAGGTTATACTGGTTGGAAGAGTTGTCAGGGATCCTGAGTTGCGATACACTCCGGGTGGGTCAGCTGTTGTTTCCTTTTCAGTGGCCAATAACAGGATTTATTTAAAGAATAACGAAAAGCAAGAAGTGGTTTCGTTCTTTAATTGTGTTGCATGGGGCAAGTTGGCTGAAACAGTTGCTAATTACTGTAAAAAGGGCCAGCAACTGGCATTAGAAGGAAGACTGCAGCAGCGATCGTGGCAGGATAAAGAAGGGAATAAACGTTCAACTGTGGAAATAGTTGCCGAATCCTTACAGTTCCTGGGTGGCAAGTCCCAGGCTGATTCACAGGCTACTATCGAACATGATGAACCCGTTGATATAAATAATGATCAGCCCTTTGCTGATGACGAAATACCATTCTAAAATTGACATTAGTTATAAGGAGTAACATAATGAGTGAAGAAATTAAACGTGATGAAACTATAGAGGCACAGGAAAATATAAAGCCCCAGGAAGTAAAACCTGAAACCGTTGAAGCTTCCGAGGATGACGACAAAGTGCTGGCAACAGCGGTTCAGGTGCAGCGAATACCCAAATTCAAGAAAAAAGTATGCCGCTTTTGCGAAGATCCAAACCTGGCTATTGATTACAAAAATCCGGATTTATTGGTCAGGTTTATTACCGACAGGGGTAAAATACTTCCGCGGCGGATTACGGGAACCTGTGCAAAGCATCAGCGACATCTGGCACGTGCCATTAAACGTGCACGTATAATTGCATTGTTGCCGTTTGTTGTAAAATAATTTTTTAATGTAACATTGTGGAACTGCTGCTTCATTTTATACTTGGTACAGCTTTTAGTGTTGTTATAGCTATGCTGGTGTATAGGCTGCGATCACAGTTGGGTGCGATAGCTCTTATTATTATTGTAACTGGTAGCTATATAGGCCTATCATACCTTTTTAATGAGATGATTGGCATTCAATTTATCATTGCAGGCGCAGTTTTTGGGTATACAGCACAACGGTTTTCATTTCAGCGATATTTTATAGCCAGTGTGCTAGTATTGTGGTTTTCCCTTCTTGTTGTCTACTATCTGCAATATTACCTGAAAGGGATAGATGTTGTTGCAGACAACCAGAAGATAATACAGCAGATGATTGAAAGCTCATCGTTAGGTGCAGCAGAAAAGTCGGTAATGCTGCAGCAACTTGAAAACTTTGTTCCAACAATGCGTATTCTTATGCCGTTTTCATATTTTTTCAGTTCAATTGTTATTTCGCTTTTTATTTATGTGCTTGTGTATGCCTTTTTTATACGTTTTAAATTTTTAAAAATTTCTGACAGCAGGTTTACTCTTTTCCGTGTTGATGAGTGGATTGTTTTTTTACTCATTGTAAGCTGGGCAACAGTATTGTTAGGTAACAGTAATCATATATTATGGGCGATAGCTCTTAATATTGGCCTTATTTTGTGTGTAGTATACACCATACAGGGATTGTCCATAATAAGTTTTTATTTTGAGAAAAAGCAATGGCCTAAACTTTATGGAATGGTATTGTTATTTGTGGGCATGTTATTGGGGTTTCAGGTTCTCTTTTTTATAATAACGATGTTAATGGGTTTGGGCATCATAGATTTCTGGATGAATTTTAGAAAGATTGTTTAATTTTTTTTCAAAGGAGTTTGACTATGAAGGTTATATTACAGAAGGATATTCCAAATCTGGGTGAAGCAGGAGATGTAAAAGAGGTTGCAGAAGGATATGCACGCAATTTCCTTTTGCCAAAGAAACTTGTTATACCGTATAATGAATCAAGTGCAAAAGCGATAGAACATCAAAAGAAGCTTGTAAAGATAAAGAAGGAAAAACGCAAAAAAGAAGGGCAAGAACTTGTGGAAGCGTTATCAAATGTTGCGCTGACTATTGGCGCACAGGTTGGCGAAGAGGATAAACTGTTTGGTTCAGTTACTGCAATTGATATAGCACAAAAGCTTTCACAGATGGGCTACTCAATTGATAAAAGAAAAATAATGCTGCCTGAGCCAATAAAGAAGGCAGGGGAGCATGAAGTAAAGATTAAATTAGATGAAGGGTTATCTGCAACTATTAAGGTTACTGTGGTGAAGGAGTAATAGCATGCTTGATGTTGGCATGCCACCTCATGATGTTGAGGCCGAAGCTGCGTGCTTATCTTCTATATTATTAAGCAAAGATGCCTTGTTAAAGGTTATTGAAATCCTCCAGGTGGAGGATTTCTACATTGATGCCCATAGAATGATTTATGAAGCAATCAGGGAATTGGAGATAAAAGCCATTCCCATTGACCTTATTACCATAAAACAGCGGCTGATTGACAAAAAACAGTTTGAAAAGGTTGGTGGTGACTCCACACTGGTTAACATATACCGCACAGTTTCAACATCAGCCAATGCTGAGTTTTACGCCAACAGGGTTAAGGAATTAAGCCTGCGGCGAAAGCTCATTGAAACATGTACTACCATTGCTGAAAAATCATATGATACTACGCTGGATACAAAGGTACTCCTTGATGATGCAGAAAAGGATATATTCTTAATTACTCAGCGCCGCATAACAAGCGATTTTGAAAGCCTTGCCAGTGTCTTAAAACAGACACTTGAAGATATAGGCAAAATGTACGAAACAAAGAGGCCTGTTACCGGTATCGCAAGCGGATTTACGGATCTTGATGCCATGCTTACCGGTTTTCATGATTCAGAGCTTATCATCATTGCCGCCCGTCCATCTATGGGGAAAACTGCACTTGCATTGAATATTGCCAATCATGTTGCCCTGCGCGAAAAGCAGCCGACGTTATTCTTTTCGCTTGAAATGCCTGCAACGCAGCTTGCAACGCGTATCTTATGTATTGAATCTATGATTGACATGCAGCATGTACGAACTGGACAGATTAGCAGCGAACAGTTGCGAAAGCTCGTTGACGTTTCTGGCAGGTTAGAGAAATCTCCCATGTTCATTGATGATACACCGGGCTTAAGTATTTTTGAACTCAGGGCAAAGGCACGACGTTTTGCACAGAAACAGAAAGTTGGTCTCATAGTTGTTGATTATCTTCAGCTTATCATTTCTAATAACAGGCTGGAACGCCATCAACAGATTGCTGAAATCAGCAATGCCCTAAAGCAGCTTGCACGTGAGCTATCAGTGCCGGTTATTGCACTGTCACAGCTATCTCGTGCGGTGGAATCACGTACTGATCAGAAACCTCAATTATCCGACCTGCGTGAATCAGGTGCAATAGAACAGGATGCTGATGTTGTGTTATTCATATACCGCGAGGAAAAAGTTAAAAAAGAAACTGAACGTATAGGTATAGCTGATATTATTGTGGCTAAACAGCGTAATGGCCCAACCGGAACTATTGAGTTGCGTTTCTGGGACAAGTACATGAAATTTGGCAATGTTGAAAAATTCCGTGAAGACTGATATGAATGGCACTGAATTAACAACACCGCGTACGGTTATTCAATTTTTTGAATCGGTTGGAAAGCATTCACTTTTTTTTGCTCAAACAATCAAATGGATTTTTAAACCGCCATTTGATGCAAAAAATATTTTAACGCAGATGCTTGAAATAGGGTACAAGTCTTTACCGGTAACATGCATCACACTCTTCTTCACCGGCATGGTCATGGCATTACAAATAGGCAAAGCCATGGATTCGCTTATGTCAGGTTCCTCAGTATTTATTGGCAGTGCAGTGTCAATTGCCATGTTTAGAGAGCTTTGCCCGGTACTAACAGCTTTGCTTTTATCAGGGAGGGTTGGGTCAGCAATAGCTGCTGAAATTGGCACCATGCGTGTAACCGAGCAGATAGATGCACTTATCACACTTGATGCCAATCCAATTCAGTATTTGTCGGTACCGCGTTTTTTAGCCTGCCTGATTATGACGCCGGTACTGGTTGTTGTTACGGATGTTGTTGGATCATTGGGTGGTGCATTTATAGCCTACTTTAATTTAGGGATAACTATCGACAAATATGTTGAAAATGTTTTTAACTATTTAGGTGTCATGGATTTTTTAACAGGAATATTCAAATCAGTGTTCTTTGGAATTGAAATTGCAATTATTGCCTGTTATCAAGGATTTAATACATTTGGCGGGGCGGAAGGTGTTGGCAAGGCCACAATACGGGCGGTTGTTGCCTCATCCATGACAATACTTATTTCGGATTATTTTCTTACATATCTTTTACAATTTATTGAGTAGTGCCTATGAAATCGCTGAAAAAAAGAAAAGAGGAATTTATTGTATTTTTGCAAAAAAATAAAATTCCAAAAAAAGTATTGGATGCATTTGCAGCAGTCAATCAACAGGATTTTTTTGATGAAATTTATGAAGACCGTTTATATGGAACAGAGCCAATTCCGATAGGCCGGGGCGAAATCAGCGATGAACCCCTTGCACTTGCCCGCATGATACAGTATTGCGGTATAAAGAAAGATTTCCATATTCTTGAGGTTGGTACTGGTTCAGGCTATTCAACTGCTGTGTTAGCACAACTGGCAAAATCTGTAACCACCATTGAGATAGATGAAACATTGGCGTTGCTTGCTAAGCAGCGCTTTAAAAAGGCAGGATTGTCAAACATTCGTATTTTTTGTGGAGATGGCACTGATGTTGATGAATCATTAGGTTTTTTTGACAGTGTGATAGTCTTGGCAGGTTGCAGAAAACGGCCATTGTTGCTTTTGCATGTTGCCAAGCCTGATAGCATGATAGTGTTTCCCATGGGGCCTGCACATCAACAACAGATATCGCTGATGCTAAACCACAGAGATGAAAATGTTGAGGGGTTATATCCGGTTGTTTTTAAAGAGTTCTGCAGTTTTATGCCCATCATTGGTATTTATGGCTAATATACTATATAGAAAATTGCTGCCGTAAACAGTAGGTTTGCTATATATCTGACTTCTTTTTCTTATCCGGATCTTCTTCGGGTTTGTAACAATAGCGGCAGCCATAAATTAATATCTTTGTACTACCCTTGACAACTTTTGAGGCATATAATGCTTCATAGCGGCTTAGTTTTGATCCGCATACGGGGCATGTCCTTTCTTTTAAATGAACAGGTTCGGTTGTTGGTTGTGGTGTAATTTGTATTTTGTCTTGTATTGTTTTTGGTACTGGTCTATTTTTTCCTGGCTTTGCTGGCCTTTCTTTAAACTGGTGATATAGCGAAAGTAAATATAAAAAAACTGCAATGCCTATCCCAAATGACAGAATATAGAGAATTGTTTCAATCATTGCTGTGCCCGTTTTGTAATAAAGTTTACCATAATTGTTTCGTCATGGGGCGGCTTAAGTGTATAATCCCCAACAATATCAACTACTATAAGGCCACATTGTTCAATGAGTGGCAATACTTCATCAACAGTATATAATCGCTGAAGATGTTCCTCTACCAGTATATTTTTATACGTTGCAAACGTCAACTTTGAATACAATATTTTTGAATGTTCATCATATTCATTGTACCACTGGATATCGGTGTTTTTGATATGAAATGTTAATAGCTTGCTGTGAAAATTTTTTTTGATGTTATGCTCTGTGGTAAGGTCAAACAGAAAAATGCTGCCATTGTTCATGCAATTGCGTACACAGTGTAATGAGTGTACAAAATCATCATAATCTAGTAGATAGTTAAACGTATCATGAACAGAAAAAATAAAATCTATTGTTTTTGACAGCGCAAAGTTTTTTATATCTCCGCAAAAAACATGATAGTTTTTATATGCACGAAGTTTAGCTATTTTTAACATTTCAAGTGATTTATCCATGCCATATATTTCATAGTCATCCATAGAAAACTTTGGCCCAAATTTGCCGGTACCACATCCCAATTCAAGCACTGTTCGTGGATTGTTAATGTACCTGCACATTATCATTCGAAGGTAATGATACCATATGGTGTAATCCACATGTTTGAGCATATAGTCGTAATAGGGTGCAAGGTAATGGTATGATTTCATTGTATTTTTCTATTCAATCGATTAATTCTATGAGTAAAGCGTGCTGTATAATGTTCAATGAGCTTTTGGTTGTCTGAAAGTGTAGTACTATGAGCTATCGCCCAATTACAGTACTCACGTGCTTTATGATAATCTTTGATTTTATGCTCATAGTGTTTTGCCAATTCTTCAAGTGAAAAAAATGTGATATTTTTTTCCCAAAATTTCAAAGCGCTGCCAATGTGGCCCAAACGCTTTAATGCTGTTGAGTACTTTTTAAACAATGAGTGGTCATTATTTAGCAGCGCGTGGCCTGCGTACTCAATGAGTTCAACAAATAGTTGAATGTTACGCGAATACAGGTGTTTTGCAATATTTTTATACAGATTGGAAGGTACCTGGTCAAATTGTTTTGTGTGGATAAGCTTATACAGTGAGTTGAAAAAAACAAGCAACAAAACCATTGAGGTAATGTCAATACGGTTGTGTTCAATGACCGCTTTAAGTCGCGGGTCAAAGCCATTTTGCTGATAGGTGAAATACACGTCAGGGATTTGATAGCCCGGTATATCATCGGTGCGGGCAATGCCCAGTAAAAGCTCTTCAAGTGATTTTAATGAACAGCTGGTATAGATTGATTTAAAGATTGAGCGTGCAGGCTTGAGTAAATCAATAACCGGCATGGCAACAGGGAATCCCTGAATGCGGTTTATGCGATACCTGTTTTTTATAATAGGGATGTCAAAGGTTTTGCCATTAAATGTCACAATTGTTTTGAATTTATTTAATATTTCAGCACAGTGAAAAAGTATGGCGGGCTCATCGCTGTACTGGCGCATAAAAATTTGTTCAACGGTAAACGAGTTGCCGCTAAAATATCCTAAGCCAATGAGGAATGCATAATTGCCAGTGCCGCTGGTGAGCGATGTGGTTTCGATATCAAAAAAGACACATTGTTCAAGGTTTACTTTGTCGATGTGATGCATTGTGCAGTATGCTGCAATGTCAACTTTGGGGTCATCGATGTGTAGTGATGCAATGTCATAATGCTGCACAAATGTAATGGTATCACCCAGCGGTGTGGGAATACATGTGCCGCCTGCGTCTTTTATCCAGGAACTATCGGTTACAGGCTTACCGGTGTCAGTGTAATATATGTTGAGTTTGTCCTTCAGATTCATGGTGTAATGTTTCAAGTAGTGCTATCACTTTTTCTTTGATGCCTTCTTTTGTTATCATAGGGCCAATGCATGCAGGGCATCCGTGGCTACAGGTGCATGCGGCAATTGCTTCTTTTGACGCCTGTGCTATCAGCCCAAAAATATGATATATCCTTTCTGAAATACCAACGCCACCGGGAATAGCATCGTAGATGAATATTGTTGGCTGATTGGTGAAGTGTGAACGGTTTTCAAAGACAACGCGTATATCTGCATAATCTGACAATGTATACAGGGGTGCAATGTTACGCAAGATATATGACAGCCCTAAGAATACCTCACCTGCTTCCTCGCGTTCCATATTTTGCATCACATCATCGTTGAAGCTACACCACATGGATGTTGAATGCATTTCCAGTTCAGGGAGGTTAATCTTGCCCCACCCAACATTTTCATGGGTACCAAATTTTATCTTTTTAAACATAATGGCTTTGGTGCGTACATTTACCTCGCCTAAGCTTAACGTTGCAATTGATAGCGGTTTTGATTCAAATTCTTCAAGCACATGGATATCGGTCTTTTCTTCGGCGTCAGTGTAGTAATCAGATTCCACTTCATGGCAGTAGGCAATCCTGCGTTCCCAGTCCAATTTATCGATGTAATACTGTTGACCCTGATGAATGTAGATGGCATCATCATGAATCATGGTTGGCGCAGAGGGGAGGTCAATTTCGCCAATAACCTGTGCATAATTGTCTTTGTGAACTATCACCACATTATCATGTGAAGCGCTGCGCAGTGAAATATCATTTGCAGGATAGATATCACTCATCCAGTGGAATTTGCCGCCGGATTCTTTTAATATATTTTTTTGCGCTAAATATTCCAGCATTTCACGTGTAGTGCTGTGGCCAGGTGTAAACAGTTCATCAGTTGCAAACGGAATTTCAAATGCGGCGCATTTGATGTGGTCCATGAGGATAAGCAGGTTATCAGGATTTATGCTTGCCATTTCAGGGTTATTTTCAAACACAAAGTGGGGATTATTTGCAATATATTGGTCAAGCGGCGAGCTTGTGGCAACCATGATTGCCAGGGAATCAGTTCCACGCCGCCCTGCGCGCCCTGATTGCTGCTGCAGCGAAGCAATTGAGCCAGGATAGCCCACTGATATGGCACAATCCAGCATGCCAATGTCAATGCCTAACTCAAGCGCATTGGTTGATACAACTGCGTTAATCTTTTTTTCACGCAAGCCCTTTTCAATATGTCTGCGTTCATTTGGCAAATACCCGCCACGGTACGCAGCAACTGAAAACCCTGCACATTGTTCTTTTAAATATGTTGCAATAATCTCAACACGGAGCCTGCTTCGGCAAAAGATTATTGTAGAGACATTGTTCTTCACACACAGTGAGCCAACCCTTGCTGCTTCCTTCACAGCTGATGCACGTATTCCTAAAGCCTGGTCAACCACGGGCGGGTTATATATCACAAAATGCTTTTTGCCACGTGGAGCACCGTTATTATCGATAACAGTAAATGGCATTTCAAAAAGCTTTTCAGCAAGTTCTTTTGGATTGGCGATAGTTGCTGAGCAGCAGATGAACTGCGGATTACTGCCGTAAAATGAGCATATGCGCTTTAGTCTCCGTATGAGATTGGCAAAGTGGCTGCCAAAAACTCCTTTATAGGTATGTATCTCATCAACAACGACGTACTGTAGATTTTCAAACAGCTTAACCCAAATAGTGTGATGCGGCAAAATGCCTGAGTGCAGCATATCGGGATTGGTGATGACAATATTGCCTGCAGTGCGAATGGCTTTGCGGGCTGACTGTGGCGTATCGCCATCAAAGGTATATGTTTTAATAGATAAGCCTGTAAGCTTCATAATCTCTTGAAGTTCAGAAAGCTGGTCTTGCGAAAGTGCTTTTGTGGGGAAAAGGTACAATGCCCGTGCATCCGGATGTTTGGCCATAAAGTTCAGTACAGGAAGATTGTAACATAGCGTCTTGCCTGAGGCCGTTGGAGTAACCACTACAATGTTTTCTTTTCTTTGCACTGTATCATATGCTGAACGCTGATGGCTGTAGAGCTTTTCAATACCGCGCTGCACATATACACTAAGTATGCGTTCGTCTATGTCATCTGGATATGGTGCATAGACTGCCTGTTTAGCAGGTATAGAGTACCAGGCTGCAACCTGCTTCATGAAAGGTTCGTAGTTTTTAAGATATTCGATAAGCTGTTCAATAGTCATTGGTTTAAAGCACTCACACGGTATTTTGTCACAATCATATCGGGCTGATATGACTGCTTGGCAAAGCGCAGTGGCTGTAGCCCTAAATCCTGTTCAAAGTTAAAATATTTATAATTTGCTGGCAATGCTTTTGCACAGTGATTATACAGATACTGATATATTCCTTTGTAATCCGTTATTGCTTTTGCAAAATGGATTGCAAACATATCGTCGGTTATTGCTTCACCAATGATGAATGCTGCTGGCTTTCCGTCAACATAATATATACTGCCGCAAAGATTTAATTCATCAAGCAGCATGCATGCTTCAATACAGGCAGCAATATCGGCATCATTGCCGGACTCCTTTTTCCACGCGTCAAGCACATATAATGCATCGCTAATCCTTTGGCTTGTTAATGGGACTACTTCCACAGAATACTTTGCAGTGAACTGATACAGAAGATTCCTCTTGCCATGGAGCTTTTTACCGGGATACGTGGCTAACTTTTCTTTAGTATAGACATAGTCGGAATCCCCGTCATTGTAATAATATGTAAAGCCTTTTTGGGTAAAATAATGCAGCCAGTCATGATGAATGGGAAACAGGCACATGCCGGGCTGTAATAATTGTACCAGTTTTTCAGCATAATCCTCATCCAGAGGCATAACGGGCATTATATAGTGCATGCCATCGTAAGTTATGCCTTTCATTGCAGTGGTATCACCGGTTATAAGCGTGTATTGGTGTACTGTACGGAAAAGATATAGGTTGGCAAATGAATACTCAGATATAGGTATAGTTACCTTCTGCAAAAGAGGCTGTAGCAATAATTTGTGCGATAGTTCCAATGATTGTTCCTTGATTGTCATATAAACCTTTTTTTATTAAGAACACGTTTCTGCAAACATAGTATTTTTATATATTCTTTTTCAATCCATTTTTTAAATTTGTATAAGAGAATTCTTGTTATTCAAGATAAAAACATAGTACTTATTACTTAAAATTATTTTATGATTAATGGTATATGCCAGGGATGTTTAAGAAATTATCGTTGATTTAACTGTGGCCTTGTTACGATATTTTATGGATTGAGGATAAAATGATAACCTCTTAACTATTAATTACTTGCATTAATGTGGGTTATATATTAGTTATATGATAGTTTTGTATTATTTTTCACACATATTGCCTGATTCAAAAAGCAGCGTGAATAAATATACTGCTGACACTTCAAGTTAAGGAATGCTTAGATGGTACAATTTCAACAAGTGATAGAAGCATCACACATCTTTCCGGCAATTTTCTGTTCGGGTGTTTTATTCTTTGGCTTGCTGTTGTATGTATTAATGTATATCAAATCAAGAGATTCGCTACATTTATCTATGGTAATAATAGGCATCGCAGGATTTTCATTTGTATTGAGCGAGTCTATGATTCTTATTATGGGATGGCTTCTTAAACCTGATACTGGCATGCAGTTTCATCGTATAGAACAGGTAGGAGCCAGTTTACTCATTTTTGGTATTCCTTATTTTCTGCACCAGATGCTGGATATGACGCCTGTATGGAAAAAGTTTAATACCATATTGTACAAAATAATGATAATTGTTACACTATTGATTATCATTGTTGCCTTTATATATCCTGATGCATTTGTTTCGGTTACACAGCATCGCCATGATTGGCTGTTACGCCAGGCTGACCATGGGCGTGGAGTTGAAGGCCCTTTATACGTTGTGCGTGATGGTATACTGGCTTTGTTAATTCTATATGCGCTTTTCAGCTTTGTTATTGATATGGTCATTCATAAACGGATAAAATATCTTTTAATGTCATTTATTGGATTGTTACTAGCAATTTATGGGGCAGTGATTGATGTTATAAGTGTCTATACCGGCCAATTTTATGATTTTACTCCGGAGCTTAGGTATGCGCGTTTTGTTGTAGGGATAACCCTTTTCATACTATTGTCAATGGGAGCAGTATTAAGGAAATATTTTGATATTGTAAAGGAAACTGAAATATTGCATAAGAAAATGGCAAAAGAAGCAGAGATAAACAGGAAACAGAATGATTTTATAAAACACACACTCAAAATAAATTCGGAGCAACTGTATTCATTTTCAGGACAGCTTTTGCAAATACTATCAGGTTTTATGCAAAATTCTCAGGATCAGGCTGCTGCAATAGAAGAGGTGTCTGCATCAGTTGAACAAATATCTGCAGGGACAGAAAATGTAAAGTCAAGTACCGATCATCAATTTGATGGAATAGAATCATTATCAAAAGTAATGAAAGCCACTTCTGACATTATGAAAGAAATGGTAACGCTTACTCAGGAAGCTTTACACAAAATGCAGGATATTTCCGTAAATGCAAAATCTGGAGAGGAATCACTTGCATTGATGAATGAAACAATGAATAGCATTGGGAAAAGTTCTGGTGAGATAACCGGGATTATTGCAATTATTAACGATATTTCTGATAAGATAAATCTTTTATCATTAAATGCGGCTATTGAAGCGGCGCGTGCAGGTGATTATGGTAGAGGTTTTGCTGTTGTTGCTGATGAAATATCCAAATTGGCTGATCAGACGGCAACAAGTATTAAGACAATTGGTATCCTTATTGTTAATAATGAGCGTGAGATCAAGACAGGGATGCAAAATGCTTCACAGGTTATTAATACTATCAATACTATAATCAAGGATATTGATATCATTGTTTCACAGATAACAGCACTATCGGATACAGTTGACCGCCAAGCAAAGGAAAATTCTGTAGCTTTTGACAGCGTTGAATCAGTACGATTGCAGTCAGAACAGATAAAAATGGCTATGGATGAGCAGAAGAGAGCTATTGATGAGATATCAAACACAATTGGGTCCATTAATGAATTAGCACAAAATAATGCTACCAAAGGGCTTGATATCACCGAAACAGCTAAGATGCTTGTTACCCATGTCCAAAAAATCAACAAAGAAATTGATGAATTCCAGTCGGATATATAAAATTCTCACACATGCACAGCACTTTCATGCTGATTTATAATTCAGCAAGGGCCCATTACTCTTCCAATTACAATCGTGTAATGTCACTCGTTGGATACATCAAGTCAATGATATCTTTATATTTTTCATGAATCTGACTTCGTCTGAATTTAAAGGTTGGAGTAAGTTCTCCACTTTTAACTGAAAAGTCATGTGAAAGCAAAGTAAATTTTTTTATTTGCTCATACGGTGGTAATGCCTGGCAAATTTCATTAATCCTGGTTTTATACAGTGATTGAACCTGTGGATGGGACACCAGTTCTTCATCGGTTTTGTAAGAGATTCCATGTTCCCGTGCATATTGCCGCAAAAGGTGGAAATTGGGAACAATGAGGGCAGATAAGTATTTTCGCCTGTCACCAACCACACAGATATAATTTATTAAAGGTTCTGATTCAAATTTTTTTTCAATATTTAATGGGACAATATTTTTACCCTGTGAAGTAATAATTATATCTTTCAGCCTGCCGGTTATGCGTAAGTAGCCATCTTCATCTATAATGCCTATGTCACCTGATCTAAAATAACCATCATGTGTAAAAATTTCTGCTTTTTCTTCAGGGGTCATTTTGTTATATCCGTTAAAGACCATTGGTCCTTTGATAAGGATCTCCCCCTCATCAGAAATTTTAATCTCTGCACCAGGGATAGGACATCCCACAGTTCCAGGTTTGTTTTTTTCAATACGGTTGATGGTAACAACTGGCGATGTTTCGGTTAAACCATAACCTTCTATGATTGGCAATCCAATGCCACCAAAAAAGTATGCTACATCAAGTGGTAATGGAGCGCCTCCAGAAAAAAGGAGCCTGACCTGTTGCATGTGCATTAACTTCCGAATGCTTCTTTTAATTGGCGATAGTATCTTGTTAATTATTTCGGCACCTTTGGGAATTGCATTCCCAAAAGATTGAGCCATATAGCATTCTCTCCCTACATGTATTGCAGTTATATATAAAAATTTCTTTATTGGGTTGAAACGCCGAATAGTGTGAATAGTACTTATGTATAATTTTTCGTACATTCGTGGAACTGTTGCAATTACAGTTGGTTTTATTTCTATCATGTTGCGGTATATTTCTTCGCTTTCAAATGTTGATGATATTGCCATAGGCGCACCAGTATAGGCACTGGTTAAAAGGTCTGCTGAAAAGCCATATACATGGCTGAAAGGTAGGTGAGCCAGACGAATGTCTTTGTCAGTGAAATTAAACATTGGCACAACAACTTTCTGGGAAATAAAATTCCCATGAGTAAGCAATGCTCCTCTTGGTCCACCTGTGGTACCGGGTGTGTAAATTAATGCTGCATTGTCTTGAGGATTTATTTCAGGTATTATTGTATTAATTTGTTCATAGTTAGATTTTGCTTCACCAAATTTTAACAGATCGTCAATAGTAATAAGTTGATCATGTTTTGTGCGTGAATCAAAATAAGTGATTAATCTTCGCAAAGGAGATTGTATCTTATTTAAAATTGCCAATCCTTTCTGAAACTGAGCAACATCGCCAACAAAAAGAATTTTACATCCTGAATCACGTAATATATCTTCTAATTCGTCCTGTAAGATGGTTGGATATATGGGCATTACTACTGCACCTAATGACATTGCAGCAAATACAGTTGCGGCATAATACAGATTATTTCTGCTAAAAATGCCTACGATACTCCCTTTTTCTACTCCATAATCAAAGAGTGCAGAAGCTATGTTATACTGGATAGTTAAAAATTCTTTCCCAGTTATTGGTGTAAATTCATTGGGAAATTCTTTATTAATATTTTTTTCATAAAATACAGGTTTTTTGAGATGTTTTAGATAGGAATGTATTTCTATTGCGGGTATATTTTTATCTGGGTATTCTAACTTTTGAATTAAGTCTATTAAATCCATACTTACACTCCACACAACACATTATATCACAGCACTGTAATACATACATCGAAAATTATTTAAATTTGAATGTATCTTAATATACTTTTATTAGCATCAAACTTAATACACTCTTTGGAATGCATGCCTGTTCAAGTATATCAAATAAATTATACTATATATAACCTCATATTGTATATAACAATCATGCTAAATCGAGCGTATGCCATATACGATCACATTCCCTTAAATTCCATCAATTCTTTGAAAATCACACCTAACTGAGCACATTCTCAATACGCTAAGTCCTTATTAAACCCTCATGCATTCTTTGAAATTTATGCAATGAATAGTATATTTGTATATATAGATTTGCGTCAACAAAATATGAAAACTTTTGTTAATTATTTTACAATAGTTTTCAATTATTAACAATAATTGACAGAATGTCAGAATATAAAACTCTTGACTATAATCAGTATTTTTTTTTAGTGTAAATGACAGGAGAAAACATATGAAAACTGCCACCATCCCCGAATTAATTGAAGACATACGTAATGGGAAAATGATTATTCTTGTTGATAATGAAGATAGGGAAAATGAAGGTGACCTTATTGTTGCAGCACAATATTGTACACCTGATAAAATAAATTTCATGGCAACTCATGGCAAGGGCCTTATATGCATAGCAATGACTCAGGAACGGTTGCAGGAGTTAGGTTTGCCACTGATGGTGCCTGAAAATTCTGATAAATTCTGTACGGCATTTACTGTATCAGTTGATGCTAAAGAAGGAACAACAACTGGCATATCTGCCTATGACAGGGCAAAAACCGTACATGTATTGATTGACCCCCGTACAAAACCACAGGATTTAAATAAACCAGGTCACATTTTCCCCCTTGCTGCAAAAAAAGGCGGGGTACTGGTCAGAGCAGGGCATACTGAAGGGTCACTTGATTTAACCCGTTTAGCGGGGCTATATCCGGCTGCTGTGATGTGCGAAATATTAAATGATGATGGTACAATGGCTCGTCGCCCGGATTTAGATAAATTTGCCGAAAAGCATAATCTTAAAATTGGTACGATAGAAGATTTAATTAAATTCAGGCAGCATAAAGAACGTCTTGTCCGCAGAGTATCAGAAGCACATTTGCCAACCGAATATGGCGATTTCACCATTGTAGCATACGAAACGGAAGTGGATAATGCAACACATGTTGCTCTTGTAAAAGGGGAAGTAGATGGAAGGCAAAATGTGCTGGTACGGGTTCATTCAGAATGCTTGACCGGTGACGTGTTTGGTTCACATCGTTGTGATTGTGGTTCACAATTACATCAAGCGTTACGTATGATTGAAAAAGAAGGCCTGGGTGTATTATTGTATATGCGACAGGAAGGGCGGGGCATAGGTTTAAGCAATAAGCTAAAAGCATATCATCTGCAGGAGCAGGGGTATGATACCGTTGAGGCAAATATAAAGTTAGGGTTTCCTGCTGATCTTCGTGATTATGGGATTGGTGCCCAGATACTTGTTGATTTAGGGTTGTCAACTATCCGTTTAATGACAAATAATCCAAAGAAGGTGATTGGTCTTGAAGGGTATGGGCTTACTATTGTGGAACGGGTTCCAATAGAAATACAGCCAATTAAAGACAACTATCACTATTTGAAAACAAAGAAAGATAAAATGGGACATCTGATATTACAGTCTTCAGAGGATAAGAAGTCTTGAAAAATGGACAGTCGCCTACAATAGTTGTTGTTGATGATGATGAGGTGATTCGTTATAGCCTCCAGAAAAAGCTTTCACGATTGGGCTATAATATTATTTCCTTGAGTAAAGCCGAGGATGCGCTGTTTTTGCTTAAAAATGATGAACGTGATATTGAACTGATAATAACTGATATTAAACTCCGTAAAATGGATGGCATTGAATTATTGAGGCATATCAATTCCAGTGAAAATCCTGTACCAACGCTAATTATAACTGGGCAGGGCAACATTGAAGATGCCATCAAAGCGTTACGATACGGAGCAATAGATTTTATACGCAAACCTTTTGATATTAATGAGGTTGCTTCAGTTGTCAGGAATATTTTGCGCAGGAAGCAACAACATAGCCTGGAAAACAAATTAGGTGAGTACATCTTACATGATCAGAGAACACTGACTATACCAGTTGATGAAACAATAGCGGACATTGTTGCATATGAATTAACCAAGCATCTTCCGTATGCAGGATTTTGCAATCGTTCTACTGCTGAAAATATTTCCATGGCTCTTTTAGAAGCACTTTCAAATGCCATGTATCATGGGAATCTGGAAATACCATCAGAAGTTCGTGAAGAGCAGGGTATGAAAGGTTTTAATGATGAAATACAGAAGCGGTTGCAGGACCCTCAGTACAATCACAGAAAAGTAACTATTCATTATCATTACACCGGTGATTATGTGGAATATATAATTGAAGATGAAGGAAAAGGTTTTGATTATACCAATGTAGCAGATCCCAGGGATCCGGAAAACTTTTTAAAAAACAGTGGGCGTGGCCTTTTCATTATACAAGTGCACATGGATGAAGTTGCCTGGGAAAAAGGTGGCAGGCAGATACGAATGCGCAAATATAGAACAATACAGTGAGGAGGAAATAATGTACTATACCATACGCTGGGATGAGACAGCAGTTTCAATGTTAGATCAACGCATGTTACCAGTACAGGAGGTGTACAGGCATTATACCAACTACCATGATGTGGCAGATGCAATACGATCAATGGTGGTTCGCGGAGCTCCTGCAATTGGGATAGCTGCAGCTATGGGTATAGCACTGGCTGCGGTTAAAAGTAAAATAAATAATATTAATGACTTCAAATCTGAAATGCTTCAGGTATGCCAAATGTTTGCGTCAACACGGCCAACTGCTGTTAACCTTTTCTGGGCAATCAACAGGATGAGGAACATAATTGAAAAAGCAGAAGAAATTGATACGTGTAAAAATGATCTGGTAATTGAAGCAAGAAAAATTCACGAGGAAGATATTGAAACAAATAAAAAAATAGGAGAACATGGCCATAAATACATTGAAGATGGCTTTACTGTAATGACCTACTGTAATGCAGGAGCACTGGCTACAGGTGGGTATGGTACGGCACTGGGTGTAATTCGCAGTGCTGTGGAGCATGGAAAAAAAATAAAAGTGTATGCATGCGAAACCAGACCATACTTGCAGGGTGCCCGAATTACTGCATGGGAACTTATTAAAGATGGCATTGACACTACTCTTATCTGCGATAATATGGCTGGCCATTTTATGAAAAAAAGTGAAATTCAGTGTGTAATCGTTGGAGCAGACCGGATAGCAGCAAATGGTGATACTGCAAACAAGATTGGGACTTATGCCATGTCAGTGCTTGCTAAAAACCATGGGATACCTTTTTATGTTGCAGCGCCCATATCAACACTTGATCCTGATACTTCGGATGGCAATGGCATTGTCATAGAAGAGCGAAGCATAGATGAGGTTGCCTATATTCAGGGAGTGCAGATAGCACCTGAAGGGATTTTCATAAAAAATCCTGCATTTGATGTTACGCCGGCTTCAAACATTACAGCCATTATTACCGAGAAAGGTGTTATCGAAAATCCAGCTGCAACTGGCATTGCACATCTTGTAAGTATGCGATAGTTACTTATAAAGTTTAAGCTCTGACCCTTTTTACTTTTTTACACCCACTCAGCAATAGAATACCTTTTGCGGTAAGCTTCCTCATACTGCATAAATTTTGCCACCCTCTCAGCAAAGGTCTTTCCTAACTGCATAAAATACTCGTGATGATCTATGGGGACTCCAACATCTGCATTTTCATCTAAATATGCCTGAATGCTGCTATACCTATGCTTTATGGGACTATTACACATCCTCTTTCGTACCGGATTATATGCTAAATACCACAATAACCACAGTAAGTAATGTACGCCATTTCTTGCAAATTGCACTATGCTATCCTTATACCGCTCATTCCAGAAAGGCCCTGTTCTTCCAGTTATTTTGTTATACATCTCAGCAAATCGGGCTTTAATATACTGCACAATACGCGAAATAGGTGCTCCATCCTCTACCGTGTGGATAACCAGATGAATGTGATTGTCCATAATACAGTAGGCTATGAGCTTAAAATGGTATTTTTCTTTGGCTTTACGCAATATTTCCACAAAGATTGCCTTAAAATAGTCTTCTTGTAACATACCCCTCCATTCAATACAACGGGAAGTGACATGATAGGTAAGACCTGGTTGCTGTACACGCAATTTCCTTGCCATAGTATTCCTCCATGTTATAAATTTTATTTTTACTGCTTTTATATATACAACGCATGAGGGAGAAAAAATTAACAAGATTTGGAAAAATTTTTTTAATTTTGGTAAAAAAAATTATAATGTAGAGGCGCATCGTGATGCGTCCCGAAATGTAGGGTCAGAGCAGTTTTTTCTGTAGATGTGCATTGCGATGCGTTCTATTATAATAAATAGGGTCAGAATAAATAGGGTCAGAGCATTTGTTCCTCATTGAAATGGGTCCTAATATATGGGCAAAAAAAACAATCGATAAGCGATTGAATATCAATAACTATGGGTAAAACCCATGGTTAGAATGTTGCAACAGATCAAACCCTGGAGGGGTTTAATGTTACTGAAAATTAGGGCAAGAAATAAGAGGTCAGAGCCATATAACTGTAGTGGTGAATTGCGATGAGAATATGGGGTCAGAGCATAAATTTTATTTTGTCATAGCATTTGTAAATATATCTGTATAATATCTTTCCCAAACATTAACGCTAAAACAAATCCTAACGTTAAAAATGGTCCAAATGGTATGTGTACTTTGAGAGTTTTGCTTTTCAACACTGCATACCCAATTCCATACAATGCGCCAGTTACCAGAGCTATCTCCAATGCTACTATCGTTTCATGTAGTCCAAGGAAAAAGCCAATTGCACCTGCAAATTTTACATCACCACCGCCAAAACCGCCTTTGACTATCAAAAGTGGCACTAAGAAAACCACTACCATAAGTGCTAACCCCTGTATGTGGGCAAGCCACCCCCCTTCTATGAAACACACTATGATGCCTGATAAAAAAAATATTCCTACTAAAAAATCAGGGATTTCCATGGTGATGGTATCAATTATGGCAATGCAGATAGTGGTTGTTACGGCTATAAAATATACAGGAATGAGCGGCCAATAAAAAAAATATATGGAGGCGATAGCTATGCAGCCGCTGGCGATTTCAGCTATAGGGTATAAAAAAGAAATTGGTTTTCCGCATCCGCTACAGCGGCCTTTAGTAAGTAAATATCCAATAATGGGTATAAGATACACGGGTTTTATCATTGCTTTACAATGGGGGCAATGTGATGGAAAAGTAAGAGCATGTAGCGCATTTTTGGCATACATTCCGTTAGTATAGCGAATAATGAAGGTATATAAAAAGCTTCCCCAACTTGCGCCAAAAAGAAAGCCAAAAACATAGATAATCAGTGATGCATTCATGGGTTACATGGGTATGTAATAATTAACACCAAAAAGAAGGAAGTCACCTTTGACTGATATGGTTTGTGTAGTAGTTCCTGCTATTTCATCTTTAATGGGGATTGAACGGCCTTCCTGATGCATCCATTCCACTGAAAGTGTGATTTTAGAGGTTATGGGTGCTTCTGCTCCCATCATATAATGAAATCCAGGTATAGAATCAGCATATCTATATTTGGCTGCTGGTGAAGTCTGTTTCCACTCTAAATAAGCGTAGTTATACGTTATACCTGCGCCAATAAAAAAGTATGTACGTTGTTTTAGTGGCATTATTAAGCCCACAGTTGCGGGCAGGCCAAACTGATATGTTGAAATAGTCACTTTGTTTGCATCAGCTTTACCAGTTACACTATAGGGACTGGTAAAATGTGCGCCTATCCTGAAAAGGAAATAGTTGAACTGATAGCGCATGTTGATGCCCCAGGCAAATGAATACGGAATGGTTATCTGGTCAACTGATGTGGCTGTAGTTTTTGCCCCAGTGTTCCATTGTGTAATAAGGGGTTCTAAGTGGTTGGGGTCATAGGTAATCCCGGTATTAATTCCTAATGAAAATTCGCCAATTGCATGGGCATCTGATGCCAGTAAAACTAAACAAATAAGTATAATGCCTGCTAAAGATGTGATGTGGTATGTTTTTCTCATTCTGTTCATAGTTATATTGGTTTAAAATAATATGATACGCCTAAAAGAAAACGGTATCCTGAAAAGTCAATTGGTGCATAGTCAGTGCTGCCATCTCCTTTTTTTGAATCCTTGATTACGGTAGTTGTGCCACGGTAATACGCTAATGAAGTGGATATGGCAAACTTTTCGTTAACAAAATATTCGCCTTCTGTATTGATTACCAGTGGATAGGCACTTCCTTTAAATTCACCTTTATATGCTAATGGAGCATCTGACTCAAATTTATTTTTATACCGTCCCCACGCATATGCCACTCCACATGAAAACGTTATCTTCATATCTTTATAAAATGGTATAATGATGCCAATAGTAACCGGTATATCAAAACCATCAAAGCTGTAATTGCACTCTAATAGAGTGTCGGTGCCACCATCATTATACACTGTTTTCCCCTTGCCACCCCAAACGCTTTTAAAGTAATTTGCACCTACACGTGCCGTGAAGAAATCATACATGATTAATTTAAAGGTTACACCTGTTGTTGCACCCAGCAATCGATGAATGGGCGCAGTGGAAAACCCTGTCAGCGATTTATTTATTCCATCAATTCCTGTCGCAGAGCCAAAGGTATTTTCCTGCTCATACGAATAGAGGTTACCTCCTAATGATGGCATATACCCAGCATACAGGCTGATTGCCTGATTAAATGGCGAAGCCGGCAAAGAGGCTGGTACAAGAACTATCGCACAACAACATAATAATATTAAAATTTTATAAAACATAGTACATGACACCTATCATGATTCTGTGACCGCTGTAATCAATAAAAAGGTCTTTATAATTATTGGCATTATATGTTCCTGTAGTGGTAATGACTGGTTTTGAGCGGGCATCTACATATATCCATTCCATGTACAGTGAAAAAGAGCTGGTTACATGCAGTTGCATGCCAGCCAAAAAGCCTGCACCAAACGCAGTTGCATCTATATCCTGGGTTGAGTTATCGGATAATTTTACCGAGCCTGTTCCATAAAAGTATGACACTCCGCCACCTAAATAGAATGCACCACGGTCGCCCAGCGGGAATTGCAAACCTGCATATAAAGGAAGCATTGTATACTGGACATTGTATTCATTAACACCTACTGTTGCCTGGTCTTCTAAAACTTTGCCTTTATCAATGGTAAAGGAAGCATCACCACCAGTGCGAATAAAAAAGAAAGGAACAGACAAACGTATAGCTACGCCAAAAATGACACTGTTTTGTGGTTCGGTTTGTGCAGTAGGGTAAAAGGTGGTAAGGTCGCCCACATCGTGTTGTCCGCCAACGTGAATACCCACGCCAAAGTAACGCTGGGCAAATGCAGATGTATGTATGCCAATAAGAAAAATTAATAATGAAATATAAATAATAGCTTTTTTAAACATCCATAAACCTTCTGTATGATAATAGCATCGACAATAGATAATACAATCAAAAGAAAAAATGTCAAGACAGATTTTTATAATCTACATATTTTTAAATAAATCGGCAGCCTTGTTTTTGCTTGATAACCGTTCGTAATCATCATAGTCAACAAATGTTAGATGGGGCAGCTTTTTCTTTAACCGCATCACAACCTCAGCACTTTTCCCGCCCCGTGCATCTTTGCTTGTTACATATTTGAATTCCCTGCCACACGTTGGACATTTTTGCAAATCCTGAAGCTTTAAGCCCGGTGTTTTACAGCCTGGGCAAAATCCAAAAAGGTCATCAGCCATGAGTATATGTTCATGCACATCCCTGATGTCGGCTTCCTGCCATATCCTGAGTAAATCCATGGTGTTTACCTCATGCAATTTTTTACAATTGTGCGATAGTTACCGGGAAAAAGCAAACGTTTTTTAGTTGCAATAATATAAACGTATAAAGTAACTATGTCTTGAAATTATTTTATCAAAAAATTGAGCATATTACGGGCTGTCTAAATATTCGTTAATATTCAAATTTTCTGGCGCTTGTAGATTGAAATTGGCACAAAATGTTTAATAATTGTATTGAAATGAGCAAAATGTTTAACTAAATGTTTATAAAAATTCACTCAACAAATATTTTTAAGGCGTTCCCGGTGTACATTTAAAAAAATGTGTTAATCGATTTAGGATATTAATTATTAAATAGGAGTTAATCATGGATACTATCGCACAAAAAAATGAAAGGATGATGTTATTATTACTACTGATGTTTATTGTTATATATAAATTTTTCACATTCAGAATGTTTGATATTGGTGGTGATGCTATCAATTACTGGTTTGCTGCAAAACATATTTATTATAATATTCCTTACATTGAGCTTGACCACCAGACTGCACGATTTGGTTTAATTCTACCTGTCTGGTTTAGTCAATTAATTTTTGGAATCCATCCAGCTGTTTCACTCATAATCCCAAATTTATTTTTCATTATTCATATGATTCTTTTATATAAAATTGGCGTAAAAATCAAAAGCCCTGCAGTAGGTTTTATTACTGTGACCCTTTATATGTTGTGCCCATATATTATACGGTTTGGCACTCAGGTGGTTCCTGAAGCTGTTGGTGGGCCATTAGTTACGGCATCTTTTTATTTATTGCTAAAATATAAAGATGACAATACAAAAGAATTCTTGAATCTAACTTTATCAGCTTTTTTGTTATTCTGGGCATATTGTACGCATGAGCTGGATATTTTTCTTATGCCAGGCTTTTTACTGGTTATTCTGCTGTTTAAAAGAAATGTGAAACATGCGATATTCTATAGTGCGATTTTGTTTATATTATTTCTTTTTGAAACATCAGTATTTTATTATTATACGGGCGATATTATGGCCAGATACCATGCTATAACTGGCCATCATTTTACACTTGAGAAATTTGTTCCCATATCATTCTGGCAGCTTTTTGACAGATATACCAAAACACAATTATGGTGGCGAATACCATTTTATATATATCTTATCTTATTATATCCAGTCTGGAAAAAATCAGATATTACAATAAAATCGATTATTATTCCTGGCGTTGTTTTCTTTTTATGTATGCTTTTTGCGGTTAAGAGTATTAATCCCATTGTTCCTGCTCTTGCATATAAAGAAGTTCACTTGCTTTTTGCTTTGCCATTTATGCTATTTGTCATTGCAATTTTTATTGATGATACTGTACAATTTTTATACAAAAAAAGCAATCTGCTTCAAAAACTTGTTGCTCCATCTCCCGACCATGTTAAAGTTTGGAGTGGAATAATTGCATCGATTACAATTATATCGTTAATTATTTTTTCAACTGATTTGTTACCTGAAAAAGCATCGCCATACTATAATAATCCATTAAAAATAAAAGAACATAAGTTTCTGCGATTTTTTTCATACTATACCATATTCAATGGTGCTTATGAAAGTATGATACCTATAGTATCAGATTATATATATTATGTGAAGGATAAAGAAATTTATGATAATGTACAGAAATTTCGTTCACAGGGTAAAAATCTTATTGAAGCATTGCAACTGCTTGGTGTGGATTTAAAATATTATAATTCTATCCGGCCTAATATGCCCGTGAAAAGTTTAAATGCAGTCAGGAAGATATTCCTGAATGTAAATCCTTTGAACATCCCAATGATACGAACTTTGCAGGTAGGAGATAGGATTATTTATTATATTATTAAAGGTGATTTATCTGTATTGGAACAGAAAAAATTGTTTATTCAAGGTTCTCTCATAGTATATGCAACAGGGAGGGAATTGAAGGCTCAAATAGAAGCCTTTAAGATAAATCCGTAAATTTGTAATGATTGAAGATTATTACATCTTAGAAAATATACTTAGTTTATAGTTTGCTGCTACGCTATTTATTGAAGCAGCATCTAAAATGCTGTGGAAAATTACATAGCTGGGTAATTGTTTGTTCTTATTTCCCAAGAGATTATTATATTTTTCGGGATTTCTCTTTTTATATTCATCTGACATCCATATAAACATAGCAGGATTTGTTATTTCTTTTCTTTGTATTCCAGGTATATGTCCATAGTAGCCATCCTCTCCAAGAAATTCCCCATGGTCTGAACAGTATATGACAATTGCGTTTTTATGTATTAATCGTTGTATAACCTGTGATATGAAATAATCAGCATATAGTATTGAATTGTCATAATTATTAACCAATTCATCATGATTGCATCGTGATACATTGCTGGTTGTGCATATTGGAATAAACTTTCTGAATGCATCAGGATAATGTTTATGGAATTCCCAGTGACTGCCCATACAATGTAAAATGACTAATTTTCTATTATTAATTTTAAGCAATTGGTCAAGTTCAGGCAGCATGTTTTCATCTAAAATGTTTGCATTTGTTACACTAGAATTCTTAATGTTTTTTGTATTCCATATAATTTGCTTTTTGATTGATGCCTCATTTGCAAATGAAGCAATATTGGAATAGCTATTATCAATGACATCCTGATTGGAAATCCATGCAGTTGTAAATCCATGCTTATTAAATATTGACACAAAAGAAGTTTCCTTAAATGCAGTTTCAAATGTATGTTCTGTTGCACGGGTTACCATTAAGGGAACACATTTATTGGTAACCCCATAAATGGAGTTGATATTTGGTAAACTAACAGCTTTCAACTTCTCTATGTTGGGTGATGTCTTTCGTGGGTATCCATTTATTGAAAAATGATCTGCTCTGGCAGCTTCACCTATGATAAAAATAACATTAAGGTCATGATTTCTTTCTTCGTTAAATGATGATGGTAATTTTGATATGTCAGTACGGGGCTGATGTATGATTGTCTGGTATTTATTATACATATTAATGGCATAAATGAAAGCATATGGCATTACAGGTCTTGAAAAATATAACAAAAAAAGCACAGGGCTGAGTATTAGTATAAACGTGATTTTAATTCGTTTAGCAATTGTATTATGGTATAGTTTATTATAATAATATAAGAACAGAGCTGTTACAAGTGAAATACATAAAACCATAATTACCAAGTCAAAACTTATAACCCCACTTGCTTCATGTGGATTTGTTTGAAGAAGTAAAATAAAGGTGTCCAGGAGGTAGATTCTGATTTTATATACTATGATAAAATAAAGTACTATTGAGCTTAAAAAGGTTGTTAATAGTGTAATTATAGTAAAAAGCGTTCTATTTAGAGAGGCTACAAGAAAAAAGTAAAAAACCAGTGGGATTGATAGTATGAATAATAGTATGGTATTTATAATAGTATTACCATACTTGACGGGATATCGTATGAAATCAATGGCATTAAAGACTAACGAATAAAGCACTGAAAATATTAATAAAATTATAATATTGGCGTATTTAGTATTTTGAAAAGATGTACATATATTGTATAATTTTTTAAAGGTTGTTTTCATCCTTACCATGCCATCATTAACTGTAAATATTTCATTCGTTTTCATGCATAATTTAAATTGTAAAATATTATGTATTTTTAATTTGCTGGTTACAATTATAGCTCATTATTATTTGAAGCTCAATGATTCTAAAAAAATATTATATCTGAAATAAGTTCAATGATTTTTATTTTAAGGTATTAAGGAATTCAATTATTTTTTTGGTCTAATTGTGGTGCCAAATTCATCGGCAAGTGTATTATCCATATCAAAGACAATGTGCTTAATCAAAATTTATTCTTCTTTTTTTCCTTTTTATAATTCTTTATCATTTTCCCAAAATTTTTATCCTTTTTTCTACGTTCTGCAACTGTTGATTCAAAATAAGCCTTTTCTCGTACCATTTTCAGATAATTTTCATAGGATTTTCTGTCAATCTGGCCATGTTCAACTGCTTGAAGAACAGCGCATCCTGTTTCGCTGGTGTGTGTACAATCTTTGAATTTGCAGCTTGATGAAAGGAAATAAATATCATCAAATGTTGTTTCAATGCCATCTGCTGCATCAGCTATTCCCACTTCACGCATGCCAGGATTGTCAATTAATATTCCGCCATTTTCAAGTATTACCAGTTGCCTGTGGCTTGTTACATGCCGCCCCTTTTGAGTGCTCTGGCTTATCGTATCTGTCTTCATGATATCCTTACCGCAAAGATTATTTATAAGGGATGATTTACCCACTCCTGATGAACCAAGCATGCAATACGTTCTGCCCTTTTCAATAATTTGCTCCAATGTACTATATCCATCTTTTGTTACATTGCTGATTGCATATACATGTACATTTTTAATTCGCATTTGTATGCTCTGAATTATCTGTGAAATAGTGCCCTTATCTATCAAATCGGTTTTGGTAAGTATTATAATTGGTGTTACTTTTGATGAGTAGCAGATAGTCAGATATCGTTCAAGCCTGTTAATGTTAAAATCTCTATCGGCTGCTTGAACAATAAAAGCATAGTCAACATTAGTGGCAATAATCTGTTTTTGCCCCTGCTTATCAACAGCCTGGCGTGATATCATTGAAAATCGTGGCAGTATTGCATGGATGATTGCAAAATCTTTGTCAACAATAGTACATGCTACCCAATCGCCAACAGCGGGGAAATCCTCCCTGCCAGTGGCGGTAAAACGCAGATTGCCGGTTATTTCAGCGTCATATTCACCATAAGCTGTTTTTACCACATAGCGTTCTTTGTGTTCTGTGATGATTCTTCCTATCTCAAAATTATGCAGGTTGTGTTCAATCCGCAATGCTTCTAATGTTTCATTATAGCCTAAATCTTCAAGGTTCATTATTTAATTCCAGTAATTGGGGTTATGCGGCATGAAATAACTTGCCAACATTGCTCCGTAATGAAAGGATAACAGAGTGAACAAGTACATGAAATTACTCTACCTATTGCCGTATTGGTGTGTCAATATTTAAATTGCTATAAAATTTCTACATTGGTTTTCTAACGATATCATCTCATACTTTGCTACAATTGTATGTTTTGCTACAACAAATTTATCAATTTTTATTTGACACAATACACATTAAGCTTGCCATAATACAACACAAAAACATTCACTTTGTTATTGTGAAATTCTTTTAAAATGTGATACATAAGTAAATATGATAAAAATAGGAACAAGGGGCAGTGCACTGGCACTGTGGCAGGCTAACTTTGTAGCTGGCCAATTGAAAGAAGAGCATGCGATAGTTACCATTAAAACAAAAGGTGACCGTATTCAAAATGTATCCTTTGATAAGATTGAAGGCAAAGGCTTTTTTACCAAGGAACTGGAAGAAGCCCTTTTATCAGGAACTATCGACATGGCTGTGCATTCCATGAAAGACTTGCCAACCGATGACACACAGAGGCTTGTTATAGCAGCGGTCACAAAACGCGAGGATCCGTCAGATGTTATCATTATACGCCCCGAAGCATATCGCGCCAATCACTGGTTCCCGTTAAAAGAGAATTCAAAAGTTGAGACAAGCTCACTAAGGCGAGTGGCACAGCTGAAACGAGTCTTGTCTTCAGCGGAAGCTGTACCACTGAGGGGCAATGTGCCCACACGCATCAGACGTCTGCGCGAAGGCAAGTTTGATGCCATCATACTGGCTAAAGCGGGTTTGAAACGTTTGGGTGTTGACCTATCAGGCTTTTACAGTATGGCGCTGCCTTTCAGTTACTTTTTGCCCTCTCCGGGACAGGGGGCACTTGCTATACAGGTCCGCAGTGATGACAAAAATGCAATTGAAGCCGTGAAACATCTTCACGATGTGGCAACGGCAAAATCAGTTAAAGCTGAAAGGCAGTTTTTAAAAGCCTTTGGTGCAGGCTGCCACGTGCCTTTAGGAGCGTTTGCACATTGCGTTGATGAAACAGTAATACTAACCGGAGTAATACTTTCAGTTGACGGAACACGATATTTCCGACATACTATTGAAGATACAGACCCCATTCGTGCAGGCGACAGGCTGGCACATTTTATGATTGGGCAGGGAGCAGAAAAACTACTATGAAACAAAATGGATTTGTGTATCTGGTGGGAGCAGGCCCCGGTGATCCTGGCCTGATATCTGTCAAGGCAAAAGAGTGCATAGAAAAAGCTGACTGTATCATCTACGACTATTTAGCAAATCCAGTGCTGTTGAAACACACTTATGCAGAGTGTATTTATGTAGGAAAGCAGGGAAGCCAGCATACACTGTCTCAAGATGAGATTAACAAGCTTATTATACAAAAGGCACGCGAAGGCAAGGTGGTGGTGCGCTTAAAAGGGGGCGACCCGTTTATCTTTGGGCGTGGTGGCGAAGAGGCGGAAGAATTAGTAGCAGCAGGAATAGCGTATGCGATAGTTCCTGGGATATCGTCCTTTTACTCGGCATTGGCTTATGCCGGTATTCCCATAACCCACCGTGATTTTGCAGCAAGCTTTGAGGTAATCACCGGGCACAGGCGAGCTGATGGCACAGAAGACATCACGTTGCCTGATTACAGTCCACAGAAGACCTATACATTCCTCATGGGCATGAAGAATTTAGACGATATCTGTAAACGACTGATACAGGAAAAAAATTTCCCTAGCGATACACCAATTGCGGTGGTTACCTGGGGAACAATGCCAAAACAAAAAGTGGCAACAGGTACACTGGAAACAATAGCCTATGAAGTAAAAAAAACAGGATTAACTCCGCCAGCTATTATATGCATAGGAAAAGTGGTAACACTTAGAAATACATTGCGCTGGTATGACACATTGCCCTTATTTGGCAAAAGGGTGGTGGTGACGCGCACACGCGAGCAGGCAAGCGTTCTTTCCAAACGATTGTATGAATTGGGTGCTGATATAGTAGAGTTTCCTACAATAGCAATAACAAAATTGCAGGAGCTATCGCCACTACATGATGCTTTAAGGAAGTTACATGACTATGATTGGGTTGTATTTACCTCACAGAATGCAGTCAGCATTTTCTTTGATGAGATGTTTGCATTAGGGCTTGATGCACGAGCATTGCGGTGTAAGGTGGCAGCTATTGGGCCTGCAACGCGTGATGCCTTGCGTGCGTATGCTATTGTTGCAGACCTTGTGCCACCTGAGTATGTTGCCGAAAGTTTGGTAGATGCATTCAAGGGTGTGGAAATTGCTGGCAAAAAGATTCTTGTTCCCTGTTCAGCAAAAGCACGCAATACTTTAACGCAAGGGTTACAAGAGGCCGGTGCTATTGTCAATAGGGTGCATATTTATGATGCCCTTCAACCTGAGGTTATTGACACACTTAAAGAAGAGGTGAAAACAGCTGATATCATCACATTTACAAGTTCATCAACGGTGCGTAATTTTGTAGCCATGGTTGGAAATATAAAAGCCACTGTTGCGTGCATTGGGCCAATAACCGCACAGGAGTGCATTAAACAGGGACTATCGCCACATATTGTTGCTAAAGAATATACCATTGACGGATTAGTGCAGGCAATAGTGGAATATTATAAAAAATAGGGACAGGAAATAAATTTTTAAAGTTTTTTAACGTAAAAAATACTTTATTGACAATTGCTTTACATTGTATTAATTTGTATTAATAAGGATGACATAAAAATTCTTGTATTGCAGTAAAGGAGGACTTCAGTGCCCAAAACAGTAACACTGCGTATAGATGATGCATTAATGCAAAAGTTAAAACAATATGCTGAAATAGAAAATAGAACCATATCAAATTTTATTGAAACGGCTACCTTACGGTATATAGAACAAAATGAATTGGTTGATGAATTTGAAATGGCTGAAATTCTGAGCAATAAGGATTTATTACACCGTTTAAATCAAGGCAGAAGCAATGCCCATAAAAAGAAAGGCAGATTTGTGTAGCTATGCAATTTTTGAAACCAACCAATTCATTAAAGATCTTGAAAGTATTCAAAAAAACACCAGACAAACAATTTATAATAAAATTCAAAATTATGTATATCCGCAGTTACGTTTGAATCCTTTTTATGGGAAGAATATCAAAAAACTAGTAAATTTTAAACCTCCAACATGGAGATATAGAATTGGCAATTACAGGATATTTTATGAAATCAACCAAAAAGAAAAGATCGTTTATATCTTAACTATGGAAATACGTCACAAGGCATATTGAGGCTTTTTTAAGTAAATTAAACTGTATAAGTGTGAAATATTCTTTACTAAAAGCTGTCAAATTGCTGTTTTTAATTTAAATATTTTTTTATAAAGAGGTTTTAGGTATGGATAACACAAAAAAAGTAATTGATGCATTTAAAAAATCATCTGAGCCGCTGAATGCAGGAAAAATAGCACAAATAACAGGCCTTGATAAAAAAGAGGTTGATAAAATAATGGAAAAGCTTAAAAAAGATGGGGTTATTATTTCCCCCAAGCGATGCTACTGGACTTTGAAATAACCTAATAAGGAGTTTTTATATGCATCCCTATTATAGGCTCAGACGTCTGCGTGAGCATGAAATTATACGTAACTTGTGTGCTGAAACGCTCCTTGATTACAATAAACTCATCATGCCATACTTTGTGATTGAAGGCACACATATAAAAGAGCCCATTGAATCAATGCCAGGCGTAAGCCGGTTGTCCATTGATAATCTTTTAAAAACGCTGGAAGCCGATATTGCGCTTGGCGTAAAGTCTATTATTCTCTTTGGTATACCCTTGGAAAAAGATGAAAAAGCAAGTGGTGCATATGATGACAATGGCATTATCCAGAGGGCATGCAGAGAGATAAAAAAACGTTTTGGTAATTTATATATTATTACTGATGTATGTTTATGTGAATACACCAGTCACGGCCACTGTGGCATGGTGGTTGGAAATAAAATTGATAATGATAGTACATTAGATTTGCTGGCAAAGACTGCAGTGTCGCATGCAAAGGCAGGGGCTGATATGGTGGCACCATCGGATATGATGGATGGACGCATTGAGGCAATACGCATGGCTTTAGATGATGAGGGATTTACACACATACCAATTTTATCATATGCTGCAAAATATGCATCAGCATTTTACGGGCCATTCAGAGATGCCGCAGGAAGCGCACCGCAATTTGGCGACAGGCGCAGTTATCAGATGGATTTCAGGAATGCACGTGAAGCATTGAAAGAGGTGTATCTTGATATTGAAGAAGGTGCTGATATTGTCATGGTAAAACCTGCACTTGCATATCTGGATATTATACACCGTGTTAAGCAGGCAGTAGATGTACCGGTATGTGCGTATAATGTCAGTGGCGAATATTCCATGGTGAAAGCTGCTTCCACATTAGGTTTTGGTGATGAGGCACGCCTGGTGCGTGAAATCATGACTGCCATTTTCAGGGCAGGTGCAGATATGGTTATTTCATATCATACGGTTGACATATTAAAAAACAAATGGTTTGATTAGGGTCTATTTTTTTCTGAAGCCCTTTTTTTCAAAAGGGCTTCAAAAGTTGACATATTGAAAAACAAATGGTTTGATTAGGGGGTTACATGGTACTCAACACATCTCGTTCAAAAGAACTGTATGACGAAGCATGTAAATATCTGCCCGGTGGTGTTAACTCGCCAGTGCGTGCATTCCGTTCTGTTGGGGGCCATCCGCTGTATTTTAAATTAGGAAAAGGCAGCCATATCATTGATGAAGATGGCAATGATTTTATAGATTACTGCATGTCATGGGGGCCACTTATCCTGGGGCATGCTGATAATGATGTTGTTAAAGCTATTCAGAAAATAGCTGAAAATGGCACAAGCTTTGGGGCACCCCATGAAGGGGAGATAAGCATCGCACGGATGGTGGTGGAATCATTCCCTTCTATTGAAAAGGTACGTTTTGTTAACTCAGGTACTGAGGCAACCATGAGTGCTATCAGGCTTGCTCGCGGATATACCGGCAAAAGCAAGATCATTAAATTTGATGGCTGCTATCACGGTCATGCTGATCACCTGTTAGTTGCTGCTGGTTCGGGGCTTGCAACCTTTGGCATGCCCGATTCGGCTGGTGTTACCAAGGAAAATGCCAAGGACACCATAGTGGTAAAATATAACGACATAGATGCTTTGCACCAGGTACTATCGCACAATAATGATATTGCCTGTTGTATCATGGAGCCGGTATGTTGCAACTATGGATTAATACTACCAAAAAAAGATTACCTTAAGCAGGTAAGGGAACTATGCACAAAGCATAACGTGCTTTTAATATTTGATGAGGTTATCACGGGTTTTAGGCTTGCCCGCGGTGGTGCGCAGGAGCGCTTTGGTGTACAAGCGGATATTACAACATTGGGAAAAATTATTGGTGGAGGGCTGCCGGTTGGTGCGTATGGCGCATCGGCTGATATAATGGCAAAGGTTGCGCCGGATGGGCCGGTGTATCAGGCAGGCACACTTTCAGGAAATCCCATTGCTGTGGCTGCTGGTATTGCAACACTTCAAAAGCTTTTGCCTGCCGCATACCAAAAGTTAGAAAACTTAGGACAGTATTTTGAAGAATCGATGCGGCCTGTTGTAGAGCCTTTCAAAGGGCATGTGCTTTTTATGCGATTTGCTTCAATTTTTGCATTATATTTCACATCGGAAAGTGAAATATCAACTGTGGATATGGTGAAGGAATGTAATATGCAGCAGTTTGCTGTTTTTCACAGAGCAATGTTGGAACAAGGCATATATCTATCGCCATCAGGGTATGAGGTTGGTTTTTTGTCTTTATCACATTCAAAAGATGACATAGACAAAACAGTAAAGGCAATACGTGAATCGTTAAGCCTTGTGTTAGGTTAATCGCTTATCCTGAGGAAGTGCTATACGGAATACAATGGTGTTTTTATTCATTTCTGGCGTAATAATTCCGCCATGAAGCATAATGATGCGTTGGGCAATGCATAGATTAAATGTTTCAACATTTGAACGGGTTGTGTAAAACGGGTCAAAGATATATGGTAAATCTTCTTCGGTGAGTATATCCGTTGAAAATGAGAAAGTAATAACGAACTCATAGATACTATCATGGCAATGCATAGTGAAAGCTTTTTCTTTCCCATGCTGGGCAATAAATTCAATGATGCGGCTTAAAGCAAAACGCATACGGTCATAATCTATATACATGTGGTAGTGGTTTTCATTTTCAATTGTTATATGTATCTGTTTGTCAAATTGTTTAGCAGCTGCAATTAATGTTGTTTGTTGTTCATTTAAGAATTTTACTATATCATACGCTGATAATTGAACTCGTTTTAGGTCACCCATTTCTTCTATTTGTTGTGTCAGGTAATTGAGGCGTTCAGCATTTTCAACAATATAGGTTAAGAACTTTTTTGCTTCGGTATGGTCTATTCCTTCTTCGCATTTTCGTATAAGTAAATTGGCATATCCACCGATGGACACCAAAGGATTGCGTACCTCATGTGCTATTGAGTCAGCCAATTGTTTGAGTGATTCAAAGCGATCAAAATAATTTTTCCTAATCTGGGCAATGAGCTGTTGCTGCTGGCGATGCAGTTTAAATAACCGTGTGGTATCTGTTAATACAAATGAAATCAGGAAAGATTCATTGTCGGTTAAGGCCAATATATGTATTTTAAAATGATGGACTTTATTGTTAATTTTTAAGCTAATGTGTTCGGTAAGAGTTTTATCAGGTTGTATGGAGCGTACAATATTTTGAATTTTTTCATTGTTCATAATAATGGTTTTCCCATCGCTGGTAACAAGCTTTTGCGCCTTTTCGTTGTTAAATAGCACATTGTAATTATTACCATCCAGAATGAGTATACCATCATTCACAATGTCAAAAAGATTAATTAGTTGTGAGGAAGGTTTCAGCATGGAATATAGTATATATAAAATGAAAAGAGAGGTCAATTAAAAATAAATTAGGTTATCTATCAAACCGGTATAACCCCGCTTCTTTTGCCCATAGTACTGCCTGGTCAAATTCCTGTAGGGTAATGCGTCTGCCAAGGCTTTTATGGGTATGTGCCCTATATTCTGGGCGGTACTGTGCCATAATGTTAACATAAGTGTGATGTGAAATATTAGCTAATTCTTTAAATACAAGATCGGAGCGGACTATATTCTCGGGCAATACTAAATGGCGTACTAATAAACCCCGTTTTGCAATGCCTCTTTCAATTATAAGATCGCCAACCTGGCGATGCATTTCTTTTAGTGCTGCAATGGCTTTTTGCGGGTAATCCTTTGCACCGCTTAATTCTTTTGCAATTGAGGAATCCATGTATTTGAAATCGGGCATGTAAATGTCTATAATGCCATCTATTAATTGTAATGTTTGAACTGAATCGTAACCACCTGAGTTATAGACAAGAGGTACAGTAAGGCCACGTTCAATAGCAAAGGGAAGTGCTGCAACAATTGGATGCACAACATGTGTTGGGCTTACAAAATTAATATTGTGGCAACCCTTTTGCTGAAGCCGTATCATTATATCAGCTAATTCTTCAGGGCTTACTTCATGGCCATTTGGCAATTGTGATATATCCCAGTTTTGACAAAATATGCAGGAAAGGTTGCAATTGGCAAAAAAGATTGTTCCCGAGCCATATTTACCTACAAGGCACGATTCCTCGCCAAAATGTGCATGGTAAGAAGCAATCAACGCTTGTACTCCCGTTCTGCATTTTCCTGATGTATATCGCCGGTCAACTTTGCACTCATGGGGACAGAGCGTACAGTGGGTAATAATAGTGTTCAAGGCTTCAATACGTTTTTGAAGCTCTCCAGTTTCATATAACGCTATGTATGATGGATAGCTCATAGTAGCAACGCTCTGTCAGGGAGTTAATTATATTGTATAACAAAAACAAAAAATTTAATTCAATTAAATAAAAATTTTTCAAAATTTTTTAAATTTTTTTGCCCTCAAGCGTATTTATAGATAAACACACAAAAAAAGAGGTTATCTATGAGTACAATTCATGATAAGGGGTATAAGTATTTATTTTCCAATCCGCTGATAGTAAAGGAATTATTACAGTCATTTGTCAGTATGGATTGGGTACAGTATGTAGATTTTACAAAAGCTGAAACCATAGACAAAAGCTATGTTACCGACCAGTACAAGGAATATGAGGCTGATATCATCTATAAGCTGTATTTTAAGGAAAGTGAATTGTATCTGTACCTGCTTATAGAATTTCAATCAACCGTGGATAGGTTCATAGCATTCAGGATGTTACAGTATATTATGGAATTATACCGTGAGTTAATCTATAAGCATAAGTGTAAAAGCTTACCGGTAGTATTTCCCATACTGATTTATAATGGTGACAAAAAGTGGACAGCGCCGGTTAGTTTACAGGAGTTAATAGAAGTACCGCCTGTGCTTAAACAGTGTAAGCCTTATATACCGTATTTTAAGTATTATCCCATTATAGAGAATGCCATAGACAAAACAACATTACACAGCATGATGAATGTGATAAGTACGGTATTTTTGTTAGAGACAGGGGATAC
>Ga0101944_10001699_pt1 | contig 42586 bp, 45 predicted proteins | sample DewCreD2012metaG_FD_75245 | JGI IMG/M metagenome (GOLD analysis project Ga0101944, IMG submission 75245) | Hot spring sediment bacterial and archeal communities from British Columbia, Canada, to study Microbial Dark Matter (Phase II) - Dewar... ... | reverse complement strand
TCGCCTCACGGATGAGCCCCTCATCCGAAAGCTTTTTTACGGCGCGCACAACCCGCACATCATCGCCTTCGGGGAAAACGATCCGCTTCGGATTTTTTCGGACTCTTTCCTTAAATGCCGTTAAAATGATTCCCTCCCCGGCACCGGAACGACCTCACAATGATACCGTCGCATCCGGAAAGCCGGCACGCACATATTGTTTTCTTAAATGAAAAACTATCGTACATAGTTACTGTAACTACTGACTTTGAGGTTTCGCAATCGGGCATTCAAGCCACAACGGCGGAAAACCGTTCTCGAAGCTTTTGTTGGACGAATTGGGGAACAAGCGTGGACACATCGCCGCCATAGCTTGCCACTTCTTTCACTATGTTCGACGATATGAAGGAAAATTCACCTTTAGACATCATAAACACCGTCTCAATATCCGGCGCCAGTTTCTTGTTCATGAGCGCAATCGCGTATTCATATTCAAAATCGACGATTGCCCGAAGTCCCCTGACGATGAAATTGACGTTGCGCTTTTTGCAGTATTCCGCGAGTAAACCGTCAAACGTGACGATTTCAATTCCGTCCCGCTCGCACAAACAGCACCGCTCCAGCATCTCAAGCCGATCTTCAATGCTGAAAAGCGACTTTTTCGCGCTGTTTTTAGCAACGGCGACAAGAAGATGATCGCATATTCTTCTTGCGCGCTCGATTATATCGAGATGGCCGTTGGTCAATGGATCAAAGGACCCCGGATAAATTCCAATTCGCATAAAAAAGCTTTCAAGTCCGCAATTTACGAATACTATACAATTAGTATCGACCCTTTTGTCAAGAAAATATAAAAAAGCGGGGGAAAAATAGCGTGAATTGCTTAGAAAATATGTTATTATTCATTGATGCAGAGATTACGATACTTTACACTCATCAGGTTAAAGCATATTACTGTAATCCCTGCATCCCACACTAGTATAAACATAAGGGAACTTCTAAAAACTACCTTATTGGATGTTCCCTTGTAGGCACAATATATAGGATAAAACCGCTTTTTTTAATTGCTAAAATTCGGAAAAAAGCGGTTTTTATAGGTGCCCATAACTATAATTTTGTGAATTATAAGGAGCATATAATGAGTTTAGCCATAAAGGTATATGAAGCCTTTAAAGATGATGAAAATAAGGCAAAGATTTTAGCAGATGTTATTGAACAGATTGAGATGGTGTTGAAATCAAACCAGGTTGCAACACAACAGGATTTGATAAATACACAAGTTGCCTTAACAAAAGAGATAGAAAAAATTAGGGCTGATTTAACTATAAAAATAGAACAGGTACGTGCTGAATTAACCAAAGAAATAGAAAAAGTACGAGCGGATCTAAAAATTGAAATAGAACAGGTACGTGCTGAATTAACCAAAGAAATAGAAAAAGTACGAGCGGATCTTAAAATTGAAATAGAACAGGTACGTGCTGACTTAACAAAAGAGATAGAAAAAGCACGTACTGAATTGACTATAGTAATGCACAATAACCATGTATCAGCATTACGATGGCTGGTTGGCCTTATGATTACGCAGCTTCTGGCAATAAGTGGAATATTTGTAGCTTTAATTCAGCTATTTTTAAAGTAGTTATAAATTTAACAAAAAATAATATATCGCTTATACAAGGCTTCCTAAAGTGGTTTAGTGACCAAAGAATCCCTCTCTAATTGGAACCAGGAATGATAAATTTTCGATTATAGTTGAATGTTTCTTGACATATTTGAAAACTTAGGTTATAGTCGAAAATATGGACAAATCATATATTGATAGAACAACGTATCTCACATACTTAGAAAATTTCATAGATAAACCTTTTGTTAAAGTAATTATCGGGATGCGGAGGGTTGGCAAAAGCACATTACTGAAGCTTCTGATTCAAAAGCTCATAAACAAAGGGATAGATGAAAAAAGTATAGTGTATATTAATAAGGAGTCGCTGGAATTTGATTTTATTAGTAACTATCAGGAATTATATAAATATGTAAAGTCAAATTTAACTGCAGGAAGGACAAATTACATTATAATTGACGAAATTCAGGAAATACAAGATTGGGAAATGGCAGTAACATCTTTTTTAGCAGAGGATCTGGGGGATATTTTTATTTCTGGCTCAAATGCCCACCTTATGTCAAAGGAATTGGCAACCTATTTAAGTGGCAGATATGTAGAAATACCGGTTTATCCATTAACATTCAGGGAGTTTTTGCAGTTTAGAAAGGGGAATGATGACATTGACGAAGAGTTTAAAAAATATCTGCGATACGGCGGTATGCCGGCCATACACTACTTGCAGTTTGAAGATGAAGTTATTTTTGCATATTTAAATTCTTTGCTCAATACCCTGCTATATAAGGATGTGGTGCTACGAAACAGGATTCGTGATCCTGAAATTCTGGAAAGGATAGTTCACTATCTTTTTGATAATATTGGAAACATAACAACCGCAAAAAGTATATCTGATTTTTACAAAAATCAAAAGATAAAAATAAGTGTTGATACTGTTTTAAATTATTTGGGTTATATTCAGAGTGCATTGCTTATTGATATGATTAAGCGTTATGATATAAAGGGCAAGAAAAATCTTGAGTTTCATGATAAAGTGTACCTTACAGATATTGGAATCAGGCATGGTTTGATTGGGTACCGTGAAAAAGATTTTGGTGGGTTGCTTGAAAACATAGTTTATAATGAACTTAAATTCAGAGGCTACCAGGTAAAGGTTGGTGTTATAAGCGGTTTTGAAATTGACTTTGTTGCAGAAAAACAAAACGAGAAAAAATATATTCAAGTATGCAGCTATTTAGCTGATAAAAAGGTAAAAGAAAGAGAATTTGGCAATCTGGAAAAAATCCCTGATAATTACGAAAAAGTTGTTATATCATTGGATAAATTTTTCCCTGAGAATTTAAAAGGAATACACCATATTTATTTGTTAGATTTTTTGATGGAAAAAGTTTAATATGTTATATACTAGTCCCGGTTTTAGCTGAGCACTGAATTAGCATAAAATTTTGGATGTATGAAAAATAGGTTGAGGTTAAGGTTATTTAATGTTTATTTGTGGTTATACAGTTTTTTTAAAGTAGGTAATTTGTAGTAGATTGGTGTAGTGTGGTTGGAAGTGGTAAAGTGTGTTTAAGGTTGAGAGAAGGATCTCGTCTTTTTAAGAAAATGAGATTCTTCGTCCCGATGAAATCAGGAATCAGAATGACGATATTGCAGTGAAAGAGATACTTTGCACATGCGGCACTGGGAAACAAAACGGCGTGGTTTTAATAGTTAAAAATTTATTGACGCAATTGAGCGCAAAGTTTTTTATAGATAAAACTTTTTTATATTATTTAAAGAAAATAATTTTATTTTTGGGCGATAGTTACTGGGAAGAGAACAAAAGCGGTAATATTTTTTTACTGTAATTTAAAATTATTGAAAATAAAATCAGTGAATATAGTAGATAAAATTAGAAACACCATAAACACAAAAGAAAAGAAAACCCTGTTTGAAAACTTTGTTGCCCTATCGGTTTTGCAAGGTGCAAATTATATTTTGCCTTTGATAACACTGCCATACCTTGTGCGGGTGCTGGGTCCGGAAAAATTTGGATTGGTTGCATTTGCTCAGGCTTTTGTTGGTTATTTTCAGATTATAACAGATTATGGATTTAACCTTTCTGCAACAAGAGAGATATCAATACATAGAGAAGATAGCAAAAAAGTTTCTGAAATCTTTTGCTCGGTCATGGTGATAAAATCTTGCTTGCTTTTAGTTTCTTTAATTTTAATGTCTGTAATAGTATTTTCTTTTGGTAAATTTAGGCAAGACTGGCCAGTTTATTATGTAACGTTTGGTATGGTTTTGGGGCAGGTTCTTTTTCCTGTGTGGCTTTTTCAGGGAATGGAGAGGATGAAGTATATAACTTTTTTGAATATTTTAGCAAAGCTGATATTTACAATTGCTATTTTTGTATTTGTGAGGGAATCATCAGATTATTTGTATGTGCCTTTTTTGAATTCTTTGGGGTTTTTTATAGCTGGGGTTTTGGCTTTATGGATTGTGTTTAGGGATTTTGGAGTTGGGTTTTTTATTCCCGATATAAGAAGTTTAAAACATCAATTGAAAGAAGGGTGGTATATATTCATATCTACGGTTGCAATAAGTTTATATACAATATCAAATACATTTATTTTGGGTCTATTTACAAATAATACAATAGTTGGGTATTACTCTGCGGCGGAAAAGATAATAAAGGCAGTTCAGGGTCTTTTAGGTCCAATTTCACAAACCATATATCCGTATGTGAGTAAATTAATAAATGAATCAAAAGAGGCTGGTATAAGATTTATAAAGAAAGTTATAATGGTAGTAGGTAGTTTAAGTTTTATTTTTTCTTTGATTATATTTGTATTTGCTGATTTAATTGTAAAAATTATTTTAGGTAATCAATACATAGAATCAATAATTGTTTTAAGGATTTTGGCATTCTTGCCTTTTATAATAGGATTAAGCAATATTTTCGGAATTCAGACTATGTTGACGTTAAATTACAAAAAGGCATTTTCAAACATACTAATTTTTGCAAGTGTTATGAATATAATATTAGCGATGATCATGGTTCCAATGTTTAAGCATATAGGTATATCTTTTTCGGTCTTGTTTACAGAAATATTTGTTACTGGTTCAATGTTAATATTTTTACAAAATAAAGGGATAAAATTATTAGGGGGCTGAATTTGTTTAACTACCTCATCATAGGCTCAGGTTTTTCTGGCTGTGTCATAGCAGAACGAATAGCAAATGTATTCAATAAAAAAGTTTTAATAATAGAAAAACGCAATCATATTGGAGGTAACTGCTATGATTGTAAGGATGAAAATAATATACTAATTCATAAATATGGGCCGCATTTATTTCATACAGATTATAAAGATGTTTTTGATTATCTTTCAAATTTTACTGATTGGCAAATGTATCAGCACAGGGTTCTTGCCTTTATTGATGGCAAAAATGTTCCCATTCCTTTTAATTTAAATACATTGCATGAAGTATTTCCACAATCATTAGCAGAAAAGTTAGAAAAGAAATTGCTTTCAAAATATAGCTATAATACAAAAGTTCCAATACTTGATTTAAAAAAAGAAGAAGATTTAGATTTACAATTTTTAGCGGATTTTGTCTATGAAAAAGTCTTTAAAAACTACACTGAAAAGCAATGGGGTTTAAAGCCTGAAGATATAGATCCACAAGTAACAGGACGAGTGCCTATTTACATAAGCAGAGATAACAGATATTTTACAGATACATATCAGGCTTTGCCAAAAGAAGGATATACCAAAATATTTGAAAGAATGCTGTATTCCCCAAATATAAAAATTATGCTTAATACTGATTTTAAAGAAGTAATAAATATAGACTTTGAAAACAAAAAGATTTACTTTTGGGAACAGGAATTTAAAGGGAAATTAATCTTTACTGGAATGATAGACGATTTATTTGACTTTAAATATGGATATTTGCCATATAGAAGCTTGGATTTACACTTTGAAAGTGTGGAAAAAGAGTATTATCAAGAAGTAGCGGTTATAAATTACCCAAATGATTACGATTTTACCAGAATAACAGAATTTAAACATATTCATCCAGTAAAAACAGATAAAACTATAATATTAAAGGAATATCCAAAAGATTATCAACCAAATAAAGATATTCCATATTATCCTGTATTTACAAAGGAAAATCAGGAAACATATAATAAATACTATGAAGAAGCAAAAAAACTTGAAAATTTGATACTTGTTGGCAGGCTTGCAGAGTATAAGTATTATGATATGGATGATGTTGTTAAAAGGGCTTTAGAAGTGTTTGAAGAGAGGTTAAAATGAGCGATAGTGTTTGTGCAGTGGTTGTGACGTATAACAGGAAAGACTTATTAATGGAATGTCTACAAGCATTACAAAAACAAACAAGGCCTATACAAGCAATTTATTTAATAGACAATTTTTCTACCGATGGCACACCAGAATTGTTGCTAAAAAAAGGTTATATTAAACAATTGCCACCTCAAAACATAAAAGAACCCTGGGAAAAGGAATTTAAAATAAAAAATTTAAAAGATGGAAAACATATAAAATTTCATTATGTACGGATGCATGAAAATACTGGTGGGGCTGGCGGTTTTTATGAAGGAATAAAGCGCGGTTATGAAAAAGGGTATGATTGGTTGTGGTTGATGGATGATGATGCGGAGGCAAAAGTAGATGCATTGGAGAAGTTAGTGTATTATTCTTTTGATCCGGCTGTGATGGTCTTGGCAAATTTGAAAGTGAGCCTTGATGGTATGCCCCAAACAAACCATCGCGGTTGGAAAAATATTTATTCCATCGGAACCAAGGTCATTAAAGAAATATCAGTAAAAGATTTACAAAATGAAACGGTTGAAATCGATCATTGCTCATTTGTTGGGTTTTTGGTAAAAAAAAGGGCAATAGAAGCTGCAGGATTGCCATGCAAAAAGTTTTTTATACATTTTGATGATGTTGAGTATTCGTTTCGTTTGCGAAAAATAGGAAAAATTCTGTTGGTGACGAAAAGCATCATTGTGCATAAGGATAAATCAAAGGTTGAATTGTTGAATAAAAAGATTCTTTTCAAAAAAAGAAATCGAAAAAATTTTAATTCATATTGGTTATCATACTATGGCATACGAAATTTAATATATTTGAAACGAACACAAGCATCTTTTATGGTTGCACTTTTTTCAGCTTTCATTATAATACCAAGATTTATATTAGGAATAATATTATTTGATGATAACAAATTAAAAAGAATTAGGTTTGTTTTAAACGCTTTCTGGGATGGTATACGAGGTGTTTTTGATAATGGAAAACCAAGAAAAATTTTGTATGGTTAAACAATTTTTAATATATTAGTAAAAAATCAGTTATTTAAATTGTAAATGTGAGGTCTTATGCCCTTTGAATTTAAACCAACCTCATTAGAAGGAGTCATTATAATTAAACCAACAGTATTTGCCGATAGCCGTGGTTTTTTTATAGAAACGTATAAAAAATCAGAGTTTGAAAAATATGGTATAACGGTTGATTTTGTGCAGGATAATCATTCAAAGTCAACAAAAGGGGTGTTGCGGGGGTTACACTTTCAAAAGAATCCTTTTGCACAGGGTAAGCTTGTGCGCTGTATTAAAGGTGCTATTTTTGATGTAGCTGTTGATATACGAAAGCAAAGCCCAACATTTGGAAAATGGTTTGGCATGGAGCTAAACGAAGACAATAAACTGATGCTGTGGATACCACCGGGTTTTGCTCATGGTTTTTTGACACTTTCGGATGAGGCAGAAATAATTTACAAGGTAAGTGGTGCCGAATATACTCCCAGCCATGACAGTGGTATTATATGGAATGATCCAGCCATAGGAATTGACTGGCCTGTTGATACGGTAGGGGATATTATACTGTCAGAAAAAGACAAAAAGCTTGGAACCTTACAAGAATTATAAGCAATTGTTAGTGTATATAAGATGTTGACTGTTAGATTATATTGCAGTTTAATTTTGTTAAATGGCATACATTCTATAATTATTGTATTTTGATAATGCTTAATGTAAAAAAATATACAAAAGAAGATTACAAAAGAATGATAAGCAAGGCTTTGGAAAATGTGTTGGGTTGTGATTGTGTTATCATTTTTTTTGGCTCAATACTTAATGAAAGATTTAACAGAACATCTGATATTGATGTTGCTCTTTTTACAGGCAAAGAACTTTCTGGAAAGGAGTATTTAAAAATTTTACAAGAAATTGATGAGTTGCCGATGCTACGGGAAGTTGATATAGTAGATTTAGCTGCTGTTTATAATTATGATTATTTAAAATCAATCATGGCTACAGGAGAAGTATGGATAAGTACTCAAGAACTTATGAGCAGTTTAAGAAGTCATTTGCAAAGTTTGAAGAAATAATGCTCAATCAAAACTTTTTGAATTTTATAACCCATGACATGATTGTTGAAATAACAAGCAAAAGATTTGAATATACTTATGAATCAATGTGGAAAGCAGTAAAAGAGTTTTTGAGATTACGTGGGATAATTTGTAATTCGCCAAAATCTTGTTTCAATGAACTTATAAAAGAAGGATTAATTTCTGAAGATTATGAGGAAACGCTATCGCAGATGATAAAGATAAGAAATTTACTAGTTCATATCTATGATGAAGAAAGTGCAAAGAGTTTATATGAACAGTTACATGAACCTGCTATATTGGAAACATTTAAAAAATTAATAGATTGTTTAAAAATTGATAAAGAATTAGTTTAAAAGAGTTGGTTTAATGGAACAAAGAAGATTAAAGCCTCTTATTACAGGAGCAAAGGGCCAGCTTGGCACAAGCTTTCAGAAGCTTTTTAAAAGTTTAGAAATTAATTTCATTCCAACGGATATTAATGAGCTTGATATAACCAATTGCGATGCTGTCCTAAAATTTATTGAAGATAAAGATATTAATATTATTATTAATTGTGCAGCTTATAATAACGTAGATGGAGCAGAAGAAGACAAAGAAAATTGTTATGCTTTAAACAGCCTTGCTCCTTATTATTTGGCAAAAGCTGCAAAAAGTATAGATGCTATTTTTGTTACGTACTCAACAGATTTTGTATTTGATGGGAAAAAACAAGAACCCTATAAAGAAGATGATACTCCAAACCCTTTATCTGTATATGGTGCCAGTAAATTAGATGGAGAACATAGAGTTTTAACAACGTATGATAAAGTATTTATTATAAGGACATCATGGCTATTTGGCAAAGGTAACAATTTTAATTCACAGGTTATCAATTGGGCCAAGAAAAATACTGTGTTAAGGATTGTAGATGACCAGATAGGCGGCCCTACATTTTCAGATGATTTGGCTTTGTTTTCTTGGTTACTTATTAAAACCAATGCCTTTGGGTTGTATCATTTTTCAAATGAAGGCATAGCAAGCAAGTTTGAACAAGCACAGTATGTGCTACAAAAAATAGGTTGGCAGGGGACTTTACAAAGAGCAAAGACAGGTGAGTTTGCAATAAAGGCCAAAAGGCCTGCATTTAGTAAGTTAGATAGCAGTAAATTAGCTCGTGCGGTGGGGAAAGAAATTCCAACATGGCAGGATGGTATTGATAGATGGTTTGGGGAGTGGTGGAGTAGTGGAGTAGTGTAGTAGTAGAGTAGTGGAGTGGTGGAGTGGTGGTGAGTCATCCTGAATTCCGACAGGGTCGGGATGAAGGATCTCGTCTTTAGAGAAAATGGGATTCTTTGTCCCCCGACTTCGTCGGGGTCCTCAGAATGACGGCGATGTAATAAATGGGATTCTTCCCCCGATAAGATCGGGGTCAGAATGACGATGGTGGGTAGTGTCATCCTGAATCCCGACGGAGTCGGGATGAAGGATCTCAAATAAATGCAAAGTGGTTCAATTTTGCATAAACGATCTGTGTATTATCATTTACATATTTTATTTTTAAGAAATAGTTTATGAATAGCGATAAGCAATATTATGTATATTTGCTTACAAATAAAAGTAATTCTGTAATATATTGCGGTGTTACCAATGATTTGGTTAGAAGAGTTTATGAACATAAGTATAAATTGGTTGAAGGGTTTACAAAAAAATATAATGTAAATAAATTGGTTTACTATGAAATATTTAAAAATATTGAGGGTGCAATTTTACGAGAAAAGCAGATTAAGGGTTGGGTCAGAGAAAAGAAGAATGCTTTAGTTTTAAGTATGAATCCTAACTGGAATGATTTGTATGAAAGTATTCTCTAAAAGAAAAGAAGAGATTCTTCGTCACTGGCGCTCCTCAGAATGACGTTGGCAGTGTCATCCTGAGCCCCGATTCCTTCGGGGCGAAGGATCTCGTCTTTTAGAGAATGAGATTCTTCCCCCGATACAATCGGGGGAAGAATGACGGGGCTTCGTCGGGGTTCTCAGAATGACTAGGAGTAGGTGCCATCAGAATTACAAAGACATTATAGTGAAAGAAAGTAAATTAAATTATTTGGAGTACATGATTATGGATCGTTCAACTCAGTATAAATGCATTTTGGTAACCGGCGGGGCGGGGTTTATTGGGAGCAATTTTATCAGGTATTTATTTGAAAAGATACAGTATGAGGGCATTGTTGTAAATGTTGATAAGCTTACGTATGCTGGTAACCTTGACAATCTTATTGATATTGATAAACAGTTTGGCGGCAAGCACTATTTTTTTGAACATGTTGATATTTGTGACTACACGGCAATAGATACATTGTTCAGTAACTATCGCCCCGATTGCGTTATACATTTTGCTGCGGAATCCCATGTTGACAGATCAATTCATGGGCCAAAGGATTTTATACATGCTAATATAATTGGCACGTTTAATTTGCTTGAGGCAGCTCGCAAGTGGTGGGAAGGTGCTTTTGACTCATGTAGGTTTCATCATATTAGCACCGATGAGGTTTATGGTTCGCTTGGCGATAGTGGCTATTTTTATGAAACAACTCCTTATGATCCACGCAGTCCTTATTCGGCATCAAAGGCAAGCTCTGATCATTTAGTGATGGCATATTTTCACACCTATAGATTGCCGGTAACTATCTCCAATTGTTCAAATAATTATGGGCCGTATCAATTCCCTGAAAAGCTTATTCCACTTATGATTTTAAATATGCTTGAAGGTAAACCGCTTCCTGTATATGGAGATGGTAAAAATGTGCGCGACTGGTTGTACGTGGAAGACCATTGTAGCGGCGTGTGGCTTGTTGTAAATGAAGGAAAGGTTGGCCAAACCTATAATATCGGTGGCGAAAATGAGTGGCATAATATTGACCTGGTTCATAAGCTTTGTGAGATAGTAGCTAGTAAAACAGGCAAAAGTGATGACTATTATAAAAGGCTCATTACATTTGTCAAAGACCGCCCTGGCCATGACCGGCGCTATGCAATTAATTGTGATAAGATAAAACAGGAGCTTGGCTGGAAGCAGAGTGTGACTTTTGATGAAGGATTAGAAAAAACTGTGGATTGGTATTTGCACAATGAAGAGTGGATACAGCGGATAAAGACTGGAAAGTATTTGGAATGGATTGAAGTAAATTATAAAAAAAGATAATGAGTTCAAGGTTCAAAGTTGAAAGTTCAATGTTCAAGGTTCAAAGTTCAAAGTTCAAAGTTCAAAGTTAAAGGTTTGATGTGTTAGTTTTTAATTTAATTGGTAGGATTATATGAGGATTGAGCGGTTTGAAGATATTGAGGCGTGGAAAGAAGCCAGAGAATTAGTAAAAATTGTGTACAGTATTTTTAAAAATACAAAAGATTTTGGTTTTAAAGACCAAATTCAAAGATCAGCTATTTCTATAATGTCAAATATTGCCGAAGGCTTTGATAGGGGTTCAAATAAGGAATTCATAAAGTTTTTGATTATTGCAAGAGCATCAACCTCAGAAGTTAAGAGTCTTTTATATGTAGCAGTAGATGCCGGTTATCTCAATCAAGAAATGTTTGCAATAGTAAGCAGTCAGTGTATAAAAATTAGTAACCTTATAAATGGCTTTATACGCTACTTAAGAAAATCAGAAAGAAAATGTTGAATAGCAAAGGTTTATAAAGCTTGAAAATGTAAAACTAAACATAACGATGAAGAATAAATATTTATCACATAACATTGAACATAGAACCTTGAACGTTGAACAATAAACGTTGAACGTTGAACATTGAACAATAAAAAAGAGGTAAACAATGAAAGGCATAATTTTAGCAGGTGGCAGTGGTACAAGGCTTTATCCGGTTACTATTCCGGTGTGCAAGCAGTTGTTGCCCATTTACGATAAGCCAATGATTTATTATCCGTTATCTACGTTAATGCTTGCAGGTATACGAGAGATTCTTATTATTTCAACACCGCAGGATACGCCGCGCTTTGAGCAGCTTTTTGGCACTGGAGAGCAGTTTGGCTTAAAACTTTCATATAAGGTTCAGCCAAAGCCTGAAGGCCTGGCCCAAGCATTTATTATTGGCAAGGATTTTATTGGCAAAGATAATGTATGTTTAATTTTGGGCGATAATATTTTTTATGGACACGGTTTAACTGAACTTTTGCAAAGTAGCGTCAAAAAAGTTGAAGAAAGTGGTGGGGGTGTGGTTTTTGGATATAGGGTTAATGACCCTGAGCGTTATGGTGTTGTTGAGTTTGATGGCACTGGAAGAGCCATTAGTATTGAAGAAAAACCCAAACGTCCAAAATCAAACTATGCAGTAGTAGGGCTATATTTTTATGACAATGATGTGGTTACTATTGCCCATAATGTAAAACCTTCATGGCGGGGTGAGCTTGAGATAACATCGGTAAATCAGGAATACCTTAACAGGGGAAAACTTACAGTGGAGCTTATGAGCCGCGGATTTGCCTGGCTTGATACGGGAACTTTTGATAGCCTTATTGAAGCATCAAATTTTGTAAAAGTAATAGAGGAACGCACAGGGTTAAAGATTGGTTGTATTGAAGAGATTGCATACCATAATGGTTGGATTAGCAAAGAGCAATTGCTTGCCATGGCTAATGGTTTAAGCAAGAATAGCTATGGGGAGTATTTGAAAAAGATTGTTATATAATAAAAAATATGAATATTGGCATAAACGCAAGGGTTTTAAATGAACGTAAAGGCGGTCCTTACCGGTATACGGTTAATGTTATAAGGGAACTATCGCATATTGATAAAAAAAATACATATTTTATTTTTTTATATGATGATTACCAGTTTAATTTTAAATTGCCGTCTAATTTTAAAAAAGTTGTTTTTAAGATTAAATCAAAGATTGTTTTTGATTATATTATCTTACTATTATATTCATATTTTCATCATATCGATATTTGGCTATTTCCAAAAAACACGTTTTCCCCTTTTATTAGGGGTAAAAATATACCGGTTTTCCATGATATTGTGTATTTTGAAAAAGAGCTTAATTTTAGAGAGTTTAATTATTTTGACAACCTCCATCACCGTATCATGATTCCTATAAATGCAAAATGCGCAGCTATGAATATAGCTGTGTCAGAGTTTACTGCTTTACGAATGAAGGAGCTTTTAAATATACCCCAAAACAAAATAAAAATTATTAAAGAGGGTGTAGAGGAAAATTTTAAAAGGATTGACAGTTTAGATTATTTACAATCGGTTATTGCAAAATATAATCTAAAATTACCTTTTTTCTTTTATGCAGGATCATTAAGTCCAAGAAAAAATATGTTAAATGTTTTAAAAGCCTTTAATTTAATTAAGGATGAAATACCGCATACTATATATTATACAGGAGGCTATTCCTGGCGCGATAATGAGGTGCTACAGTATATTACAGATAATAATTTGGAAAAGCGCGTGATTAAGTTGGGATACGTAAGTGATGAGGAATTGGTTGCGCTTTACAATTTGGCTGATTGTTATCTGTATCCTTCTATTTATGAAGGGTTTGGCTTGCCCATTTTAGAGGCTCAAGCCTGTGGATGCCCGGTTATTACAAGCACTGTATCAAGTTGCCCAGAGGTTGCTGGCAATGCTGCACTTTTGGTAAACCCCTATGATGTTAGTCAAATTGCAGAGGCTATGTTAAGAATGGCAAAAGATAAGAAATTAAAAAAGCAATTACAAGAAAAAGGATTTAAAAACGTAGGTAAATATTCATGGCATTTTTGTGCACGTACCATGTTACAACTATTTGAGGATATTCACACTAAAGGATAATGTAAAATGATTATTGGCGTTGATGGATATTTTTTATATGAACAAAAAAATACTGGCATGGGCACCCTTGCAAAAAATGTTTTTAAGGAAATTGCAAGGTTAGACCATACTAATACGTATATCTTATTTACTCCCAAAGCGTTTCATAAGGATTATGCACAAGAAATAATACAAAATAAAAATATAAAAATTGTTGAAGTGGATAGCATTGTAAAAAAATGGCGACGGCTATGGCTACAAAGTTTGTCATTGCGTAAAAAAATTATACAAGAAAAAGTAGATATATTTTTTGGGCCAAGCGAATATGTACCTGTTCTTTTGCCAAAAAATGTGAAAACTATTGTCACAATTCATGATGTTGTATTTAAGATTTATCCTAATACAATTTCATTTTTTGATAAAGTATTGTACAACAGCTTACTGCCTTTATGTGTACAAAAAGCTGATGCAATTATAACAATATCCCATAGTTCAAAAGAAGAAATTAAAAGATATTTACATGTGGACGAGTCCAAGATTAGCGTTATTCATAATGGGATTCCGGTAGATAAATATAAACCACCAAAAAAAGTGATAAAGAAAAATTATATCCTTTTTGTTGGCACATTACAACCTAGAAAAAATTTAGTAAACTTGCTAAAAGCCTTTGTAATAATTGCAAAAGAAACTGATTGCAGCCTGATTATAATAGGCGCTATGGGTTGGAAAACAACTGCCATTAAAGATACTGTTGAAGATATTGATCCTATGATAAGGGAAAGAATACACTTTTTGGGATATATTAACAATGATCAATTGGTTGATTTGTATCAAAAAGCACTCATTTTTGCTGCACCATCATTGCATGAAGGCTTTGGATTAATTATTTTAGAGGCACTTGCAAGTGGCACGCCAGTAGTAACAAGCCCCTGTGGGGCAATACCTGAAATTTTTAAAGATAGTGTAGTATATGCTGATCCGCTAAAGCCAGATGATATTGCACAAAAGATTGTAGATTTACTTAAAAATAAACAAACGCAAAAGAAAATGATTGCCAAAGGGCTAGCAATAGCAAAACAATATGATATATCAAAAGCAGCTCAAAAATATATAGATTTTTTTAATTCATTTGCATAACTACCTAATTTTAAGAGGATACATTGCCAATATGAAAGTATTTACTATTTTACTTAATTATAATGGTTTTGATGATACAGTGGAATGTATCCAAAGCTTACTAACACATACCCCTAAAGAAAATCATATTGTTGTTGTTGATAATAATTCCCCTGATGGTAGTTTTGTTAAATTTAAAGATTGGGCAAAGGGTGCTTTAAAACATACATCCTATCAATTTCTTGATAGCTTTGATGAACATAACAAGTATGCATTAACAAAAATTACATTCATTCAAAGCGGATACAATGGTGGATTTGCATTTGGTAATAATATTGGCATAAAATTTGCCAAGGCATTTAACCCAACTCATATATGGCTTTTAAATAATGATACCGTTATTGCAGATACAACATATCAAAGCATGGTAATGGCATGTACCGGCAAGGTTATAGTGGGTTCGGTAATTTACTATTATGATGAAAAAGAAAAGGTAGCTACGTGGGGTGGAGGCAAAGTGCTGTTTTTCCGCGGCAGTACAAAACACTGTACAAAACCGGGAAAACTAGATTACCTTACTTTTGCAAGTGTCATGATGCCAACAGACATTTTTGATAAAATTGGTTTTTTAGATGAAACATATTTCATGTACTGGGAAGATGTTGAATTTTCCACAAGGGCAAAAAAAGCTGGATATAGGTTTGTAGTGCCAGAAAAGGCAGTGGTGTGGCATAAGGTTGGATCTTCAAAAAATAAACAAAATAATTTATTTGTTGATATGCATACATTACGGGGAGTTTATCACTATTTTAAAAAATACTATAACTATCTTTATTTAGTACCAATTGTTGGTAATTTAATACAAATAGTATTAAAAAATATTAAAAGGCGTAACTGGAAAGATATAAAGAAGATAAATGAAGAATTTTATAGTTTGGTTTTGAGATAGAAACTATAATAATTACAAAAAGTTGCTCATGAGTTTCATTATTTGAACGTAATACTGTTTTTTTGGGGAAAACATAATACTCAATATTAATTGTTGTTTGGTTGATTGAGGATTACATTAAATAATATGTTTTTTAAAACTGGGCTGATAAAGATTTTAATAATCAGAAACTTTTTGTAATTTATTATTGATTTATGCGTAACACATTTAGCTATAAAGCAAGCTATAAATTAGTTTTGCAAACTATAAATAAAAAAAAATGACATATCAAAAAATTTTGTTGCATTTATTATAAAATGAAATGATAATACATGCTAATACTTAATCTTACCAGTATGAAATTGCAAGTTTAGAAATTTAATATTCAATAAAAAATGGTTGAATACTTATGAATGGATTAGTTTCAGTAGCGTTAGCTACTTTTAATGGTAAAAAATATCTACGGGATCAGTTAAATTCAATATATAACCAAACATATAAAAATATTGAAATCATTGTAAGCGATGATGCATCAAATGACCAGACAATTGAGCTTCTTAATGAATATAAATCTAAGCATGGATTAAAAAATTATAGAAATGACATAAATTGTGGTTTAATTAGTAATTTTCAAAAAGCTATTGAACACTGCAATGGTGATTATATAGCCCTTGCTGACCAGGATGATATATGGAAGCCAAATAAAATTGAAATGCTTTTAAAAAATATTGGTAATAAATCGTTAGTATGTTCAGATGCCTTGGTTATAGATTCAAATGGTAATGTTTTAGCAGAATCTTTGTTTGATTATGCAAAACTGAAATTTTTTTATCAGGACCAATTTAAATTTTTATTATTTGGCAATTTTATTCCTGGTTGCACAATGCTTTTTAAGAAAGAATTGAAAAAATATATTTTGCCAATACCGGGAAATTTTCCTTTTCATGACTGGTGGATTGCTCTTGTGGCTGCTGCAAGGGATGGTATTGCTTTTTATGATGAACCGCTTATGATGTATCGCAGGCACGGAAGCAACTGTTCATTAACAGCGTATCCTGAAAAACAAAATGGAAATAATGTAACCAAGAAAATAAGTGATGTTAAAACTAATATTAAAATGGATGGATATAGTGGAAAAATTCAATTTTTAAAAAGTTTGTTACAGTATGAATTTTTTACAAATGAACATAAACAGTTTATTGTTGATACAATAGAGTTTTATGAAGGATTGGTTAATGATAAAATACCATTAAAATCAACTGCTTTTGCAATAAAAAACCGCAAATATATTTTTGCCAAACGCAATAAGGCTTTACAGTGGATTTTTGCCATGGGTACATTTGCCGCTCCAATTTTAAAAAAGCTATGATTGCACATTATAATACATCAGCAAAGTGTGGTTTTAAGCGGCTAAATATAAGTGCACCAAATACAAAAAAGAAAAGAGCAACAGTCCAGAAGTATATAGTTAAAGCGGGATGTTCAAAAAACCATTTGTGATATATGAATGTGTCGCGATAGCCGTTGATGATGTAGAAAAATGGATTTAGGTATGCAATGTAGGATAGTTTCCCTGTAAGCATGGTGTGATTCCAGAAAATAGGCGTTGCCCAGAATACCAGTTGCATGCCAACTGAGACCATTTGTTCCATATCGCGCAGGAAAACCGTAACAGCAGAAGTAAACCATGTGATGCCCATGATGAGGATTAGTGCAGCAAAAATGTAGTAGGGTATTTGCAACCAATGGATGGATGGATAAAAGCCATAGCAAACTGCAAAAATCATAATGAGCGGTATAAACATGATATGCAGCACAAGAGCAGTGAGCATTTTTATGATGGGTATGATGCTGCTACGAAAATTTATTTTTGTTATTAAATAAGAATAATCGATGAGTGAACGGGTAGCGCTGTTAATTGCTTCATTAAGGAAAAACCATGGAATCATCCCGCATACCAGCCATGCGATGAAAGGAACTGAAGATTCAATTTTTCCGGGCTTGAAACCAAAGGTAAAAACAAACCACATAACAAAAATGGATATGAATGGCTGTAAAAATGCCCAGTATATACCAATGTAGGAGGCAACATATTTTGAAATAAAGTCGCGTTTTGTAAGTTGCACAAGCACTTCGCGCATTTTATATAGTGTAAAGATAAAATCTGTAAATATTTTATATTGGTCTATAAAAAGACGAATTATTTTCATAGATACACCTTATGTTATGGGAATATGTTATTCATTTTCAATTATTGTAATAAGCAAATAATCAAAATGAAAAAATACGTCAATTACAATTATGATGTTATTGACAAATAATAAGAAGCTTGTTTTTAATACAAAAAATCTACAACAATAGAATAAAATAATGATGAATCAACTTGATGACATAGCAATTAAAGTAGAGCACTTAACTAAAGAATATCCACTCTACAATTCACGCAAGGACAGGCTAAAAGAAGCATTGCATCCATTGCGCAAAAAATATCATCACGATTTTTACGCGCTGAACGATGTGAGCTTTGAAGTAAAAAAGGGTGAAACAGTGGGTATAATAGGCAAAAACGGCAGTGGAAAATCCACCCTTCTTAAAATTCTTTCCGGCGTGCTTACTCCAACAAGTGGAAGTTTTTATATAAATGGCAAGGTGTCGTCGCTTTTAGAGCTTGGGACTGGATTTAGCCCAGAGCTTAATGGCATTGAGAATATTTATTTTTATGGCATGCTTTTGGGTTTTACAAAAAAAGAAATGGATGACATGCTTGATGATATTTTGTCATTTGCAGATATAGGGGAGTTTGTCCATCAGCCGGTCAAAACCTATTCAAGCGGCATGTATGTGCGTTTGGCGTTTAGCGTTGCAGTCAATGTAAAGCCGGATATCTTGATTGTGGATGAGGCGCTTGCGGTGGGGGATATTTTTTTTCAGCAAAAGTGCATGATACGCATGCGGAAAATCATGGAGCGCGGTACCACTATTCTTTTTGTAAGCCACGATCCTGCCACTATTCAAAGCCTGTGTCAGCGAGGCGTGTTGCTTGATAGAGGCCAGGTGTACATGATAGGCCCGGCAAAAGAGGTGTCGCAGGAGTATTTTAAGATGTTGCATATAAATACAAATGTGGTTTTATCTGAAGTTGCTGCCGAACAAGAAAATGCAACAATGAATGTTGATATTGCATCACAACATAACGAACCGTCCAAACTACTGCCACAAGAAGCATTTCTTGATGGGGGCGAGGAATTTACAAAACGATGCGCGGAGCGTTTTGGAGATGATATTGGCTGGATTGTGAATGTAAAAATATTAAATTCAAAGGGGGAAATTACTAACCGCATAGAGTATCGTGAGACTTTTACGGTGCGGGTGTATATTAAAGCAAAAAGGGATATTGAAAATTATTGTGTGGGTTTCAGGGTGTGGGATGATAAGGGGATGTCGATATCGGGGACGCATAATATCATTGAAAGAGTTTTTTTGCCACACTTAGAAAAAGATGATATGATTATTGTAGATTTTAAAACCGAAAACATTTTTGCTGAAGGAAACTACAGCGTTTCTGCAGGTTTTGAGATACCGGTATTACCCAATCAAAGTCATGTTACGCTTGATGCAGTAATGGGGGCTGATGTGTTCCACATACAGGGGCCTGATAATGCATTGGATAGGATGAATAGCAAGGTTTGGACAAAAACGTGTGTAGAACCATATTGGATAACTTAAGGTGGAGAAGGATTGTGAAAAAGGGAAAGGATATCAATTTTAAAAATTTAACTTATGAAGGTTTTAAGAAATTAGCAAAAGATGTAAGTTTAAGTAAGTATGAAAAAATAGGTTTTCCAAATTCTTATAGGAAAAATAAAGAAAAAGTAATCTTCAATGATATTTGCAATAAAGTAAAAAATATAAACAGAAAAAAACAAATGGTTCTTGATATCGGTTGTGGATGCAGTGATTTACCATTAATGATAATAGATAAGACAAAAAGAAATAATAGTAAATTATTTTTTATTGATTCAGAAGAAATGCTTTCTCAGCTACCATCCCCAAAGCATTTAACAAAAATTGCTACTTTTTTTCCTGAATGTGAAGATTTTATAAATGAATATGCAGAAAAATTTGATGTAATAATTGTTTATAGTGTTTTTCATTATATATTTAATGAATCAAATGTTTATAAATTTATTGATAGCACACTCAAATTGCTAAACTATGGTGGGGAGCTTCTTATTGGGGATATACCTAATCAGTCAATGAGAAAGAGATTTTTTTCATCGCCAACTGGCATTGAATTCCATAAGAAATTTATGAAAACAGACAAACCACCAATTATTAAATTTAATATTGTAGAAGAAAAGGAAATTGATGATTCTGTAATTTTTTCAATTATAATGCGATGCAGGAATCAGGGATTTCATGCTTATATATTACCACAAGATAAAGACTTGCCAATGTCAAACAGACGAGAAGATATTTTAATAATACGGCCATGAGGAAATTATGAATAAGAATAAAAAATTAATAATATTTGGAGATAGTTCTTTTGCAGAAATTGCTTATGAATATTTTACTCATGATAGTGAATATGAGGTTTCCGCCTTTTCTATTGAAAAAGACTACATACAAAGAAAAGAACTGTTTTCATTGCCCATTGTACCGTTTGAAAATATTGAAAAAATTTATCAACCAAGTGAATATTATTTATTTGTTGCACTCGTATATAATAAATTAAATAAATTTAGAGAAAGAATTTATGATTTAGCAAAAGCCAAAGGTTATCAAATGGCAAGTTATATTAGTTCAAAATCATTTGTATGGCATAATGTAGTAATAGGTGATAATTGTTTTATTTTTGAGGACAACACAATTCAACCATTTGTTAAAATTGGAAATAATACTATATTATGGAGTGGTAATCATATTGGACATCATAGCGTTATAGGAAATCATAATTTTATTTCCTCACATGTAGTCATTTCAGGCCATTGTACAATTGGAGATTATTGTTTTTTTGGTGTTAATACTTCCATAAACAATAATTTAACTATTGCTAATGAAACAGTTACTGGTTCCGGGACAGTGATTATTAAAGATACAGAAGAAAATTCAGTATATGTTGGTAATCCTGCAAGAAAATTAGACAAGACGGCTAAAGACCTGTATGGTGTGTAATATGAAGTGGGAAAAGAAAGGATTAATATTTTGTGCCAATAAAGAATATGACTGGATGTATTCTCATGCAATGATACCAACCCCTATTTTGATTAATGAAAAAACATTGAGAGTTTACTGTACTTTTTGTGATAAAGAAGGAAGAGGAAGAGTGGGTTTTGTAGACATTGATTCTTTTAATCCAAAGAAAATAATAAATATTTCAAAAGAACCAATCGTTGATATTGGACTTCCAGGCACATTTGATGAAAATGGTTCTGTTGTATGTAGTGTATTAAAGGAAAAAGATAAATATTATTTATATTATGTAGGTTTTGAGATAGGGACAAAAATAAGGTATAGACTTTTAACTGGTCTTGCTTTAGGTGATGATGGATTAAATTTTAAAAAGATAAAAAAAACACCGGTATTAGAAAGAACTGATAAAGAACTTTATTTTAGATGCGGTCCATTTGTCCTATTTGAAGAAAATAAATTTAAACTATGGTATGTTGGGGGAAGCGATTGGGAAATCATTGATGACAAAATGATGCCTGTGTACAGAATAAAATATGCCGAATCAGAAGATGGAATACATTGGCCTGAAGAATCTATATTGTGCATTGACATTGAGAATGAAAATGAACATGGTTTTGGAAGACCATATGTAATAAAAGACAAAAATATTTATAAAATGTTTTATTCAATACGAGTTAAACATAAAGGTTATCGTTTGGGATATGCTGAATCAGTGGATGGCATACATTGGGAAAGAAAGGACAATGAAATTGGCATCGATGTTTCAGAAAATGGGTGGGATAGTGAAATGATTTGTTATTCAGCTGTAATTAATATACATGGGAAAACATATATGTTCTACAATGGTAATGAATTTGGTAAAACCGGCTTTGGCTATGCTGAACTTATTTCATGGGATTAACATAATATGGAAGTTATAAAGTATAATTCTTCATTAAAATACGAATGGGACAAGTTCATTGCACAAGCAAAAAACCAACACTTTATGTTTTACAGGGATTACATGGAATATCATTCAGATAGATTTCAGGATCATTCTTTGTTGGTATACAAAGATGGGGCATTGATAGCATGTTTTCCGGCAAATGTGAATGAAAATGTGTTATACAGCCATCAAGGTTTAACCTTTGGTGGATTTATTACTAATGAAAAGATGACTACAAGTTTAATGCTTGAGGTATTTTCATCTGTTATTGATTATGCAAAAAAAAACAATATAAAAGAAATAGTATATAAATGTATTCCGTATATTTATCATTCAATCCCAGCAGAAGAGGATAGATATGCGCTTTTTATTAATGATGTGCAATTATGGCGAAGAGATGTGACTACTACTATATATTTAGACAACAAAATAGAATATCAAGAACGAAGAACAAGAAGCATTAAAAAAGCCCAAAAAAATGGAGTCACCGTATCTGAATCAAATGAATTTGAAAGATATTGGGAGATATTAACCGAAAATTTATATTCTAAGTATAAAACAAAACCTGTGCATTCTGTACAAGAAATTCAACATCTTCATTCATTATTTCCTAATAATATAAAATTATATATTGCATCACAAGGTAGTGATATTATAGCCGGTGTGGTAGTTTATTTAAATCCTTCTATTGTGCATTGCCAGTATATTGCTTCAAATGATGATGGCAAATCATTAGGAGCACTTGATATAATATTTGATTTTTTAATTAATCACTTCCAAAATTCCAAAAAATATTTTGATTTTGGTATATCGAATGAACAGGATGGAAGGTATTTAAACAGTGGTTTGATTGAATTTAAAGAAGGCTTTGGCGCCCGTGCCGTGTGCCAAGATTTTTATAGGTTAGAGATTAAGTAGGGTTTGGATTTCAATGTATGACTATTAATGAAATATCTCAACTAATTCATCAAGGTGAAGGATTCCATCTTGAGTTTAAATTGGAAGAAGAGAGCAACGAAGATTTTGCTAAAACAATTGTAAGTTTTGCCAATACCGATGGCGGAAAAATACTGGTGGGGATAGACGATTCTGGTGCAATTATTGGCGTTTCTGATATTGATAAGGTCATGCTCAAGCTGGATGATATTGCTCTGAACCGCTGTGAGCCGCCTGTGTCGCTTTTCCAGGAGTCGGCCACCATCGAAGAAAAGAAAATAATCATTGTGCATGTTCATAAGGGAGATCAACGTCCATATAAAACCAAAAGCGGTCAGTACTATGTGCGGGCCTCCAATCGCTGCCGGCAGGCAACACGAGAGGAATTATTAAGAATTTTTCAGTCTGCCGAAAGTCTGTATTATGATGAATTGCCGGTTAATCGTGCAGCAGCGTCTGATTTAGATGTATCTTCTTTTAAAAAATTTTTTAAAACCTATCTGGAGTTAACTGTTGAAGATGATGATGAAGCAATGCACTATATGAAAAACTTCCACCTGATGACAAAAGATAATATCCCAACAGTAACCGGTATGTTGTTTTTTGGTTATGAACCTCAAACGTTTTTTCCTCAAGCCCGAATTGTGTGTTCGGTCATAGAAGGTACAGATATTGGCGAAACAATTTTAGAAACAAAGAATATAGATGGGGCAGTACCATCTATGCTTTCAAATGCAGAAAGTTTTTTTAAAATAAGTTTAAAAAGAAAACATACTATTAAAGATTTTGAACCTGAATTTGAATATGAAATACCACTCACTGCTTTGCGCGAATCAGTGGTTAATGCAATAGCACATAGAGATTATACAATAAGTGCACCTGTGAGAATAATCATATTTACTGATAGGGTAGAAATTCACAGCCCCGGTAGGCTGCCAAATACAGTTACCATTGAAGATATTAAAGTAGGCGGTGCCCATGTATTGAGAAACCCGACAGTGTATAATATGCTTTTAAAAATGAAAATGGTGACGGATTTAGGCAGTGGAGTGAGAAGAATTATAAAATTAATACGTGAACGATTGCAATCCGAAGTTGGATTGATTAATACTGATAATGAGTTTATTGTAATATTTCCAAGAAAAGTAATTTGATTTTATAGGTATTATATGTCGCGATTTTTTTGTTTTGCAATATAACAAGGATATGATATGAAAAAAGAAAAAGAAAATATATATGGATATCCATTATCGAATTTAACTGAAAAGCAAAGTATTGAGGCATATAGATTTGCCTGCGATACAAGAAAATTTGAAATAGAACTTTACTGGAAAAGAGCAACATATTTTTGGGGTTTTTTGATTATTATTTTTGGTGGATATTATTTAGCAAATGAAAAACTGCCTGACAATCATGAGTTTAAATTAATTATTGCATGTCTTGGTTTTATTTTTAGCTTATCATGGTATTTGGTAAACAGAGCAAGTAAATTTTGGCAAGAGAATTGGGAAAGTCATATTATGTATTTAGAGGATGAAATAGCAGGGCCAATATATAAAACAACAATTGATAATTCTCAATTTAAATTTTGGAAAGTTTGGCAGCGATATGGTTTTTCAATTTCTAAAATAAATCAATTAGTTAGTTTGTACATTACTGTAATATGGTTGTACAATATATTTAAATTTATATCAAATATTTTTGAAATCCATGAACCTTTCAATAATTTTAATTTATATTTCATTTTGTTTTTAACAATTGCATTTATTGTATTGATTTTTATATATGGCAGATCAGATTTAAAACATCGAAAAATAAAATTTAATGCTCAAATAAAAAATGAGGAATAATATATGCCACTCAACAACTGCAAAATCCTTGAATTCCCCATCATCCACGATGCCCGTGGCAACTTGACATTCATTGAAAACAACAGGCATATACCTTTTGATATTAAACGAGTATATTATTTGTATGATGTTCCAGGAGGTGCTGAGCGGGCAGGCCATGCCCATAAAACACTGCAGCAAATTATCATAGCCATGTCCGGCAGTTTTGATATTTTGCTTGACGATGGACATGAAAAAAAGAAACTTCATCTTAATAGATCCTATTATGGGTTGTATATATGTCCCATGATATGGCGAACCATTGACAATTTTTCATCGGGGTCGGTATGTCTGGTGCTGGCATCGGATTTTTATTCTGAGGCGGATTATTACAGGGATTATGATGAGTTTTTGAAGGCGGTGAGGGGGAGTGAATTTTAGTTTTTTATGAGGTGTCATTATGAACATAACAATACGCATTAAGAACATGGAAGTGCTACCAAGATTATATAAACTTTTACGGCAGTTTAGCGAAAGCGAAATAGAAATTGAAAAGCCGCTACTAAGAAAAGAAAAAAAATACACGGACAAGTATATAGAGAAAAACTGGAAGAAGTTAATTTATACTTCTGTTGGGAATTTTGATTGCGATGATGATGAATATCTTAGAATGCATTATGGGGAAAAATTATTAAAAGATTATGAAAATAATTTTTGATATAAATATTATTCTGGATGTATTTGACAATAAACGATCTGAACAGTACCCTTCGTCAAAGAAGGTATATGATTATTGCATCAACAATAATTTAGATTGTTATTTATGTGTTGCTTCTTTAGATAATTTAGAATTTCTAAAAATAAGCCAGCTAACCATGCAATCACCTGAGTTAACGTATGCACAAAAAAAACGCTTGAGTGATTTACTAATTCAGCATCTATTAAAGTTTTTCAAATTAGCCAAAACGCCTGGTTATACTAACATTGATTTTGATGATATTGAAGATTCTCAAATAATAGGTTCTGCGCAGGCAATTGGCGCTATTGTTCTTACGCGAGATACGGATATTTTGAAAAAATATCCGTATATTACAGTTCATCCTGACAATTTTTTTGCTTTCATTGAAAACAAAAAAAATAATATCATTCCATTTTTAAATTTACAATCCATCAACATGCAACATTGTCATAAACTTGAACAGGCCTTTGACACAGTTTTACAAAGTGGTTGGTATATCTTAGGCCAGGAATGCAAAAAATTTGAAGAAGAGTTTGCATCCTACTGCGGCACAAAGCACTGCATTGGCGTTGCCAACGGCCTTGACGCACTAATTTTGATATTGCGTGCCTATAAAGAAATGGGAATACTACATGATGGGGATGAGGTGATAGTACCTGCCAATACCTACATAGCGTCAATTTTGGCCATTAGCCAAAATAATCTTACCCCTGTGTTGGTGGAACCCGATATTGACACTTATTTGATTAATCCAAAAGAAATTGAAAAACACATCACAAAAAAGACAAAAGCAATTATGGTGGTGCACTTATACGGTCAAACATGTGATATGGATAAAATACTAAAAATTGCAAATAAATATAATGTCAAAGTGATAGAGGATTCAGCGCAGTCGCATGGTGCGTATTACAAGGGAAAGCGCTGCGGCAGTTTGGGGCATGCAAGCGGATTTAGCTTTTACCCTGGTAAAGTGTTAGGGGCATTGGGCGATGGAGGCGCAGTGACTACCAATGATGATGCTCTTGCGGAAGTGGTGAGTGAAATAAGAAATTATGGCAGTCATCAAAAATATATTAATAATTATAAAGGCGTAAACAGCCGCCTTGATGAATTGCAAGCGGCGTTTTTGCGCGTGAAACTGCAGCATTTGGATGAAGAAATTGAAGCGCGCAGAAAAATTGCGCAGTATTACTTAAAGAATATAAATAATCCAAAAATAGTTCTTCCAAAAGTGCGAAAGCGCGATAATCACGTGTGGCATTTGTTTGTGATACGAACAAAAGAAAGAGATAAACTACAAAAATATTTGATAAAACACGGCATAGAAACGCTTATACATTATCCAATACCGCCACACAAGCAAAAAGCCTACAAAGAGTGGAACACAAAAGCGTATCCGGTGACAGAACAAATACACAATGAGGTGTTGAGTTTGCCAATAAGCGGGGTAATGAGTTTGGAAGAAGTGAAGGAAGTGGTGAAGATAGTTAATGGGTATAGGTAAATGTAAATATGGAAAAGTCAAGTATTAAAATATATTATAATTTTTTTAAATTAATAGAAACTTTAGTTGATTACTTAGATGATGACAATGATAAAGTTGATTTTATTGAAAAAGCATATTTGTATTTCGTTTTCAAACATCCTGGTATTTTTTTCTCAAGGAAATTTGAAACCGAGTTGTTAAAAATTGCTTCTAAAATTGAAGTATCTTTTTCAAATGAATATATTAAAGATTCATTTTTACATATCTTGACCGAACCATATTTGTGGGGAGGACATACACGAGTCGTTGAAAGATGGATAAAACATTCACCAGCGTGGACAAAACATTCGGTTGTTATAACCGAATCAAATTTTGATGTTGCGGAAGTTTTATTTACCAATATAGTTCAAGAAAAGGGTGGGGAGTTAATATTTTTAAAAGAAGGTAATTATATTTATAAAGCAAAGATGTTAAGGGAAATTGCTTCAAAATATGAATACATAATATTGCATGTTCATATGCATGATGCAGTACCAATGTTAGCTTTTGGAAATGTTAATTTTAAGAGACCTGTTGTTGTATATAATCATTCACAGCATACTTTATGGTTGGGAGCTTTAATAACTGACTTATTACTTGAAACTACTAGTTCAATTATGGAATTTTCAAAGCGGCGGAGGTGTATTAGAGTTAATGAATATGTTGGTATTCCTTGTGAAAATATTATTGATAACACTAAAGGAATATTTAATAAAAATGATCTCAAAATACAATTAGGGTTCCCTATAAATTATAAAATATTGTTATCCATAGGTTCTGATTATAAATATAATGGTTTGGATTTTTATAATTATGTAAAAGAAATATTGGATGCAACAACAGATACTATTTTCATAATAATTGGTTTAAGTCCCTTTGGTATATGGGAAATTTTAAAGAATCAATATAATGACAGGTTGTATTTATTAGGATATATTGAAAACAAAAATATTTATCAATATTATCAAATTGCAGATCTTTATATAGATAGTTTCCCAGTACCAGGAGGCACTGCTTTTATAGATGCCATTTTCCATAAAATTAATGCTATTACACTTGATTCTAATTATTTTGATGTAGATATAAAAAAATATTTCATTATATCTAAGAATAAATTATTAAATAGAACTATAGAGTTATTACAATGTGATAGTTTTATTTTTGAAGATGTCTATAATGAATTGCTAAAATTAACACCAGATAATTGGGCATTAAATGTATATAATATTATAAAAAACAAAACTCATAAACTTTGCAAAAATTATAATTGTACTGAAGAAAAATCTATAAATAATAATTATTTTGAAGAATATGATTTATACTGGCATGATCAAACTATGAAATATATATATCATGATAATATTAATATTTTTGAAAATTTTATATATAAAAACGAAAAATTCAAAATTATATTTGAATATTATATTACAAAAATTATTAATAAAGATTTTTTTGAAATATATCATTCTTTAAAGCAACTGGAGCACACACGAGGTGAACTGGAGCACACACGAGGTGAACTGGAGCACACACGAGGTGAACTGGAGCACACACGAGGTGAACTGAATGCTGTTTACAATTCTAAAAAATGGCGCATTGCTGTCAAGCTGGAAAAAATTGCGCGGAAAACGGGGTTGATTTATGTGGTTAAGGGGATGTTGGGGGTGTATTTTTTTGTGAAAAAATTGTTGAAAGGGAGATAATATGAAAGAGAAGATTGAGAAAGAAAAACAAGAAAATAGCACTGTAATCATATATGACATTTCCACTTATGGTGGTAGGCGTTTGCAGATAGCAAAGTTTATGGAAGAGATTGTTATTTTAAAAAAAGAACTGAGTTATGTTGGAAACAATGATAAAAAAAGTATTGAATTGCAAAGATTAAAATTGCAAACCATAGAACAGGGCTTGAGTGCTTTAAGAATAATACAAGCAGAGGATAGGTTGAAACAAAATTTGTGGAAGATGGTGTTTGGGGTTGGAGGGGTTGTTTTAGGATTTGTTTTGAAAACAGTATTTATTTAATTTGGAGTTTTTATGCGTTACCTTTATCCAATTCCATATAATCTTAATTTTTTTGATAAATTAATATATAAATTAAAAAAAGGATATTTTTTTTGCACCGTATGTGGTAAAATTTCTTATTTGCATATAAATAAAGAAATAGTTAAAAACCCCGAATTGGAACTAAGGGAAAGCATCATTTGTAAGCATTGTAAGGCTAGTAATAGAAACAGGCAAATGGCAAAAATTATAACACAATCGCCTCATAACAAAAAAAAGTACCTATCCTTAAAAAGTTTTTGCAAAAATGAAAAAATAAAGATATATAATACGGAATCTTCGAGAGCTCTCCATGATATAATAAAAGCAAATAATCCGTCATTATACCATTGCAGTGAATATTTAGGCGATAAATATACAAGCGGTGATGCCATCAATGGAGTTGTGCATCAGGATTTAATGAAAACATCTTTTCAAAATGATTATTTTGATTTAGTTCTCACATCAGATGTGCTGGAACATGTCCCGGATCCTTGGAGAGCTTTTGAAGAAATATATAGAATATTAAAACCAGGTGGCAGGCACGTGTTTACTGTTCCATTTTACCAAGACAGGTGTTCTGGAGAGAGACGAGCTTACATTGACAGAAACGGAAATATTATTCATGAAAAAGAGCCTATTTATCATATAGATCCTCTCAGGCCGGAAGGAGCTTTTGTGTTTGCAATTTTTTCAATTGATATGCTTTCGAAGCTTGAGGAGATTGGATTTAAAACATATATGTATAAATTGCACAGCATGTTTGAAGGGATACTTGGTCAAAACGCAATTATTTTTGAATCATTCAAATAGTATAGGAGTTTATACTGAAAATGGTATATGATTTAGATATTATTGCCGCTACGTTTCGCAACCCTGACATTCAAGTTATTAGTTTTGATATTTTCGATACGCTTATTGAAAGGCCTGTATTATATCCTGAAGACATTTTTGTTTTACTCAATGAAGAAGTTAGTATTATAATAGGCGGTAAGAAATATTTTGATTTTTATCAAGTGCGTAAAAATTTAGAAAATGAAGCAAAAGAATATTTTAAAAAAAAAGAAAATATTAATTATGAGATAGGATTCAATCAAATTTATGATTATTTTGGGAAGAAATATAATTTAAGCAAAGAACAAGTTATTAAAATATCTTGTTTAGAGAAAACACTTGAGGAACAAGTAACTTCACCGCGTTCAGCAGGAAAAGAGCTTTATGATATAGCGGTATCAACTGGCAAAAAAATAATCTGCATCTCCGACATGTACCATGATTCATTGTTTCTTAATGAAATTTTAAGAAAGAACGGGTATAATAATATTCAAAAAATATATGTTTCGTCAGAGATAAAAAAAAGAAAAGATACAGGAGAATTATTTGACTTTGTTATTGAAAATGAAGGAAAACCCCCTTGCCAAATAGTTCATATTGGCGATAATTATAATTCCGATTTTATAATCCCTTTAAAGAAAGGTATCGTCGCACATCATTTGCCCTCAAGTAGAGAATTATTTTATAATTCAAAAAGTGAATACAAAAGCTTATGGAATACTATTTCTGGTTATACACCTCATCAGAGGATAGTCATTGGTTTTTATATAAACAAATGGGTCTCAGAACTATATGATACTGATATGTTTTTCCCGGAAAAAAAGCATCTTGGCTTTTACGGTGTTGGTCCTGTGCTGTTTTCAGTTGCTCAATATCTACGGAGTAATAGAGAAATACAGAATGCCTATCCCGCAATTCACTTCGCATCCCGCGATGGTTATTTGCCGCAAAAAGCCTATGATATGTTGTGCGAATCATCAGAAAAGAAATATATTCCTTCGGTTTATCTATACTGTGGAAGAAGGTTATATAATATTGCATATTTTGATGGGAAAAATGTTAAAGAATATTTTCTTAATAGGTTAAACACAAGAATTATAAATGAAGACTTACCTATTGAAGTATTGTTTGATTCATTATGTTATCCTAATTTTATTGATGATACGGATGGAAAGAAAGGGATTTCTGTAAAAGCGGATAAAAATAATGCTTATAATATTATTACAGATTTGATAAATAAAAAAAATGATGAAATCATAACTGTTTTAAATAATAAAAAAAATAATATTATAAAGTATTATAAGTCGGTTGTTCAAGTTTCTAATAATGTAAGAGCAATAGTTTTTGACTGCGGCTACAGCGGATCAGTTTCAGATGCAATCGGTATCCTTACTGGCATGAATATAGACAAAGTATATATGTGGGAAGATGAGAAAAACAGAAAACTTGATGAAAAAAATGCTACAAAAACATATTTGATGTATGGAGATAGTAAAGAGCTAAAAAAATTTGGTTTGTGGCTTTTTTTTGAAGAGGTATTTTCATCAATTGAGCCGTCGTGTGTAGATATAAAGTGTAATGATGGCAATTTTATACCTGTGTTTGATAATTCAGAAACATTATCGGAACATACGATATATGATGTGCAAGAAATACAAAAAGGAGCATTGTATTTTGCTGAATGCTTTAAAAGCACTTTAGGAAAATATATTGACAATCTAATTATTGATAATATTAAATTTGCTATTGAACCTACTGAAGCAGCGTTTTTGTCAAAAACTGATTTGAGCATTAGACATCTTGACAGAATCATTTTCCCGGATAAGTTTTATGGCGATTTCAGGCCTCTTTCTGAGAAAATTGAACCGAAAGACAGAGAATTTCTGTTTCGTACAAATTTCGTTAATAAGAATATAGTAAAATGTAAACCAGATAATAAATGTAAAAATAACGGCAAGAAAATAGCTTTGCATATCCACCTTTACTATATTGAACAGGCCTCATTATTCATACAGAGATTAAAACAATGGGTTTTACCTTTTGATCTTTATATATCAATATGTGATGAAAAATATTTCAAGAGTGTAAAAATTTTATTTAACAATGAAATATTGCCGAGATTGAGGCAGCTAAATATAAAAGTTGTTCCAAACAGAGGCAGGGATGTTGCTCCATGGTTAATTGGTTTCGGCGAAGAATTGCGCAACTATGATTATGTGTGTCACGTTCATTCAAAAAGCAGTCCCCACTTCTCTTGGGGTACTGAATGGCGTGATTATCTGTTAGATAATCTAATTGAAAATGAATCGGTTGTTGATATAATAAGTATATTTGAAAACGATAAAAATTTGGGTTTAGTCTTTCCACCTATCTATGATGAAGTATTCAAGATTTGGATAAGTCAGACACATGTAGAGAATATCGATAGAGAAAATTGTCAAAAATTATTAAAAAATTTAGGATTAAATATTTATGTTGCTCGGGGTAAATATCATTTTTCTGCAGGCACAATGTTTTGGTATAGGCCTATTGCTCTTATGACGTTATTTAATTTAGATTTTAAATTTGATGATTTTCCAGAGGAACCAATCGAAATTACAGGCTCTCTTGCCCATGCAATAGAAAGACTTCCTTCCTTAATTGCTGAAGGTTGTGGCTATAAAACACTATGTTATATTAACCAAAAATATCTTATTGATAGCTATTATACACGTTTATTATCTTTAATGAATAATGATTTTGTGCAAAATAATCAAAAATATGATTTATCCTTAAAATTTATACTGTCATTATTCAAAAGTTGGTTGATAAAAAATTATTTTCCAGAGAATACTAAAAGATATGAAATTGCGAAACTATTGTATAATGGAATTATAAAAAAAATTATTAAAAAATTTCTATATTGACTGGTCTACGATCATGTAGTTTAATAATTTTAATTGTAACCGTCAAAACATCCCACCTTGCACGTAAAAGCGCCGTGTGCTAACATATCCTCCGAAGTAACCGTCAAAACATCCCACCTTGCACGTAAAAGCGCCGTGTGCTAACATTTCCTCCGAATACAATACTTCGGAGGTAATCCATGAGCACAAAGGAAGAAATACGCACATCAAAAGAGGCGCTGTGGCGGGAGCGGCTAGAACGCTTCGAAAAGAGCGGGGAGAGCATCAAAAGCTTTTGCAAGAAAGAAGGAATTCCGCTTTCAACATTTCAGTGGCGGCGAAGAAAACAAAAGGACAAGAAGGCGCAAAGCGCCGGCTTTGTGGAACTTTTGGAGACGAACTGGCGCGTGCCACAGAGCCGCAATCTCATCCTGCACCTTTCCGGGCATGGAAGCCTTGAGATACCGGAGGGCATATCGCCGGCATTCGTGGCGGAGGTAGTACGCGCGCTTGTGGAGGTACGGTGATGTTTGGAGACTTTAGCAATGTGCGGATATTTATACGGCCGGGAGCGACAGATTTTCGGAATCACATACACGGGCTTGCGGGAATGGTGAAACACGAGATGGGTAAAAACCCCTACGAAGGGGATATGTTTGTGTTCTGTTCGCGCGGCCGCGATCGGCTGAAAATTCTGTATTATGACCGCAACGGATTTTGCATATGGTACAAGCGCCTCCAGGAAGGGAAATTTCCCTGGCCGAAGACGGCTGCTGAGGCGCAGGAGATAACCAGAGAGCAGATGATGTGGTTGCTTCGCGGGATAGATTTCTGGAATGAACACAAAAAAATAACATATTTTCACGTTTAACGTAACCTTCCAATCATCCCACCTTCCCAACCATAAAAGACCGTGCCATACTGCCTGAAAATTCAACAAAGGGAGGCAAGATATGTTAAAAAAAGTCAAATATTTTAATAATTACTTGAAAATTTTGGCGTTCAAAAGCACCGTTTTACGGAAACCTGTACTTATTTTAACGCTTGTTAATAATTCAAAATAATCACCTTTTTCAACTTTTTATTTAGTGAGGACTGTGGAACATGAAAGTTACAAACATAAACAATACCATCCTTAAAGAACTTGTAAGTTTAAATCCCCAAACGGCAAATCGTGCTAAAAAAAGGTATGTAAATTTTGATAAATGGTTGGCAGGAGAAGATTATCCTACATACAATCAATTGGCTGAACTTTCAAAACTATTTAATATTCCTTTTGGGTATTTCTTTTTAAAAAAATTACCTGAATTTCATTATCCCATACCCCACTATAGGACTATTCAAAATGGTGAATTTACTCCATCAGAAGAATTAAGAGACACTATAAAATTTGCTCAAAAAATTCAGGAATGGGCAAAAGATATTTTATTAGAATGGGGACAACAAAAGCTAAATTTTTGTGGTAAATTTAAAAACAATTTTGATAGTGATAAAGTTATAGAAGAATTGAAAATTATTTTTGACATCAGAGAAAATTGGGCTGCAACAACAAACAGATGGAGAAATGCTTTCAATTATCTTGTACATAAAGCGGAAGAAAAAGGAATTATTGTTTTAATAAATGGTGTGGTTGGTAATAACACACACAGGAAATTAAATGTTAATGAATTTAGAGGTTTTGTATTATATGATGATATTGCGCCAGTCGTTTTTATCAATAACAATGATGCTATTTCAGCAAAAATTTTTACTCTTATTCATGAAATAGTTCATATTTTAATTGGAAAAAGCGCTTCTTTTGATCTAAGAAATATGCAATCAGCAGAAGATGAGGTGGAAAAGTTTTGTGATAAGTGCACTGCAGAGTTTTTAGTTCCCTCTGTTGAAATTCAAAAGTATTATCAAGATATTACAAATAATGTATATGAACAATTAGCAAAACAGTTTAAGGTAAGTCAAATAGTAATAGCACGAAGATTATTGGATTTGAATCTAATTGATAAAGATAATTTTTATAGGTTTTTGCAACTATCAGAAAGAAAGGAAATGAAAAAAGTTACCACTAAAGGTGGAAATTTTTATGACACAGAGAAAATTCGTTTAAGCCGGAGATTTTTAAGCATATTAAAATCTGCTGTTGAAAACAATACTATTTTATATAGAGATGCATTATTGGTTACAAATCTCAATGCTAAAACATATTTCAAATTGGCTGAAAGTTTATAATGAAATATTTAGTTGATTCAAATATTTTAATAACCGCTTCTAGGACTTTCTATAATTTTACTTTTGGAAATAATTTTTGGGATTTTTTGCTGCAAGAAGCTCAAGAAGGTAGGATAGCAAGTATAGATAAAGTGCTTGCTGAAATTAATAAAGGGGATGATGAATTAAAAAAGTGGGCAAAAGAGAAATTTTTGGGTTACTTTTTGAGTACAAAATCAAAGCAAGTTTTAGAACATTATGCAATACTTATACAATGGGCAGATACACAAAGACAAATTTATTCTGAAAATGCTATAAATGAATTTATGATGGAAGATAATGCTGATACATGGTTACTTGCTTTTGCTATGACAAAAAGAGAAGAATATATAATTGTTACTTTTGAAAAAGAAAATAATCAAATAAAAAGAAAAATCCCTCTACCAAATGTATGCAAATATTTTCAAATAAAATACTGTGATTTGTATCAAATGCTTAAAAATTTAAATTTTAAGTTTTAAATTCATGGTACCCGTTCGATTAATACACATTTTCAACCATAAAAGAAAATGGTATACTGTTTGAAAATTCACCAAAGTTATGAATTATATGGCACTACAAAAAAAAGCTGAAAGGCAACAATTACATAGCAACACAGCTTGAAGAAAAGGATGGAAAGCTAACGGGCAAGGGAAGATGTGCTCTCGAAAGCTGAGGTGCAATATGCGGACAATTATACCTTGGGCTGACATCATCGGCATGCGCCATCGGCTGGTGCACGCATACTTAGATATAAATCTCGATATTCTATGGAATACTATTCAGAATGATTTGCCACCTCTCATCCAGATTCTCAAACAGGCACTGGAAGAAAAAGTATTTTAGTTATTGCTGTCATTACTGCAAAAAGTCTGTTATTATAAATAGCCGTGTTGTTTATAGCCGTTTATATCAAATTTTGGCATTTATCAGACGTCAATTTTGGCGAAAATGTGGTTTTTTCAAGAAGGCCATTGCTTGAAAATTTTAGCAATTATTGAACTGTATTTTATGATTACAGGATTTAGGTGAAAGCAATGTCGTCATTCTGAGGAGCTCAAGCCTCATTGTCATTCTAAGCCACGCAGTGGCGAAGAATCTATTTTTTTAAGAAAAAAGATGATATTCTTCACTTCGTTCAGAATGACATCGCATTAGAAAGATCCTTTGCCTCAATTCGTTCAGGGCTTTGCTTCGGCTTAAGGATGACATCAACCTCACTGTCATTCTGAGCGCCGCAGGGACGAGGAATCACTTTCTTTGCTGTCATTCTGAGCGCCGCAGGCGCGAAGAATCCCATGTTCCCTAAATTGCAAGATCCTTCATCCCGACTTTGTCGGGATTCAGGATGACGTTCATCACCACTGTCATTCTGAGCGCCGCAGGGACGAGGAATCACTTTCTTTGCTGTCATTCTGAGTACCCCGACGAGGTCGGGGGAGGAAGAATCTATTTCTGTAAGGATAAAGACAAGATCCTTCATCCCGACTTTGTCGGGATTCAGGATGACGTTCATCACCACTGTCATTCTGAGCGCCGCAGGCGCGAAGAATCACTTTCTTTGCTGTCATTCTGAGTACCCCGACGAGGTCGGGGGAAAAAGAATCTATTTCTGTAAGGATAAAGACAAGATCCTTCATCCCGACTTTGTCGGGATTCAGCATGACGTTCATCACCAATGTCATTCTGAGTGCCGCAGGCGCGAAGAATCCCATTTCCCCTAAATTGCAAGACCCTTCATCCCGACTTTGTCGGGATTCAGCATGACGTTCATCACCAATGTCATTCTGAGTGCCGCAGGCGCGAAGAATCCCATTTCCCCTAAATTGCAAGACCCTTCATCCCGATTATGTCGGGATTCAGCATGACCCAAACTACCAACGAAACCACTCTACTACTAAACCACTCCACCACTCCTTACTATACCAAAAAATTATACTTGAAAAAATCTATTTTAATGATTTAACATTTATTATATTGATATGCAACCAAAACAAAAAGGCTGCAAAAAGGAGTCTAACATGTTTGAAGAGGATGATATACATTATGCCAGAATCAAAAAAGATTGTTTTTGGGATTTATCTATTTCGGAAGCGGATATAGACGATATCATAAAAGGCAATGATGAAAGAAAAAAAAGGATGCTTTTTGAAAAGATACTTTTAAACAGCACAGCCTTATTCAAAGATTTGCAAATTTTTAAAAAAGAGGAATTAGAACAATTTCTCAATAGTTATAAGATACCGGAATTTAATGCTGAATATGCCTTTAAAAGAAAAAACTTGGCTGAAGTTTATTTTTTTAATAAACCGCTTTTAATAGATGAGTTAAAATGGATAGCATAGATTATAAACAACTATATAAACTTCAAGATGAAGTGTTAAAAGTAATTTTTGAAACAGAACGGGAATTTTACCTAACGGGGGGTACCTGTATCAGCCGTTTTTATATGGAAAAAAGATATTCAGATGACCTGGATTTTTTTACCAATCAATCCCTTAGATATAATTTTGCGGTAAAAAATATCAAACGAGCTTTGCAAAATAAATTTGAATTAATCGCTCACGTAGAAGCTAAAGATTTTACAAGATATGTTATTAATGGTGTATTGCAAGTAGATTTTGTTAATGATAGCGCTATAAGATATAAAGACCCAATTGTAAAAGAAAATAGTTATATCATAGATACTATTGAAAATATTTTAATTAACAAAATTACCGCAGTTATGGGCAGGGATAATCCCAAAGATATATTTGATATATTTCTCATTTGCAAGTTTTATACGTTTAATTGGGAAGAAATGTTACAATGGGCACATCAAAAAGCAGGCTTTTGTAATGAAGAACTTATAATAAGACTAAAGACGTTTCCAAAAGATTTGCTCAATGAATTAAAAATAATAGACAAAACTTTTATGGATGATTTTGACATCTATTTTCTTAAAATTATTAAGGATATTGAGATAGCAATTGGATTGTAATGTCAGGAACCGGCCCGCTTTCCCTTTGTTCAAGAGTCATTGCTGGTTTGAGTCGCAATCTCAATTACTAAAAGACGAGATCCTTCATCCCGACTTTGTCGGGATTCAGCATGACCCAAACTACCCATGAAACCAGAATTGATGATAGTCCTTTTTTTATTGACAGTAAATAAAATACTGAATACTAGTTAAAGCATTAGTAAAAAATTCCCCTTATAGTGGAAATTCAAAAAAATTTGCAGTAAATTAAACTATAGCTATAATGAAATGATTTGAAGAACAAGGAGCTTAAAAATGCAAAAAGTCAAAGACCTCATAGAACAATTACCGCCAGACCTCCAGCAAGAAGTGCAGGATTTTATTGAGTTTTTGATAGAGAAAAAAGCACAAAGAAGACAAAAAAAACTCAGGCTTAGCTGGGCAGGAGCTTTACAGGATTATAAAGATAAATATACATCTGTGGAGCTTCAAAAGAAAGCGCTTGATTGGTGGGGTGACTAATGTATCTTATAGATACAAATGTATGGTTAGAATTGCTTCTTAAACAAGAAAGATCTGAGGAGGTGAAAAAGTTTTTCCAAAGAGTTGAAGCATGCTATCTTGTTATTTCTGAATTTTCTCTTTATTCCATTGGAATAATCTTAACCGGGTTCAAAAAAGATAATGTGTTTTAAAGATTTTCTTTCAGATTTAATAGAAGATTCTGGAGTTGCAATTGTAAGACTTGGCCCTTCAGAACTTAAAGAAATCATTCCCATAAGACAGAAATATAACTTGGATTTTGATGATGCGTACCAATATGTAGCTTCTGTAAAGTATAATTATACCCTGATAAGCTTTGACAAAGACTTTGACTGTACTGATAAAGGGCGTGTTACGCCTGATAAGATTTAGGTCTTTTTCATCCTGACTTTATAAGGGTTCATGCTGGCAACATCGTCGTCATTCCGAGTCCCGACGAAGCCTCGATTTTATCGAGGAGAATATCAGTTACTAAAAGATGGGATGCTTCGTCCCGAAAGAAATCGGGACTCAGTATGACGTTCATCACCACTGTCATTCTGAGTGCCGCAGGGACGAGGAATCACTTTCTTTGCTGTCATTCTGAGTACCCCGACGAGGTCGGGGGAGGAAGAATCTATTTTTGTAAGGATAAAGACGAGATCCTTCATCCCGACTTTGTCGGGATTCAGGATGACGTTCATCACCACTGTCATTCTGAGCGCCGCAGGCGCGAAGAATCCCATGTTCCCTAAATTGCAAGATCCTTCATCCCGACTTTGTCGGGATTCAGGATGACAGAGAGAAAAGACGAGATCCTTCGTCTCTAATAAATCAGGATTCAGCATGACGTTCATCACCAATGTCATTCTGAGTGCCGCAGGCGCGAAGAATCCCATATTCCCTAAATTGCAAGATCCTTCATCCCGATTATGTCGGGTTTCATGATGACCCAAACTACCCACGAAACCACTCTACTACTAAACCACTCCTTACTATACCAAAAAATTATACTTGAAAAAATTTACTTTCACAAACTATCATTTATTATATTGATATAAAAACCCAACAGGAGACACGGATGAAAAAACTCCCCATAGGCTACTCCACGTTTAAAGATGTAATTGAGGAAAGCTGCACCTATGTGGACAAGACAGCTTTTGCCTTTGAATTAATACACACTGGTAGATACTATTTTCTATCCCGTCCACGGAGGTTTGGGAAATCCCTTTTTCTGGATACATTGCGCACAATTTTTGATGGCAAAAAAGAGCTTTTTAAGGGATTATACATTTATGATAAGTACGATTGGAGCAAAACGTATCCCGTGATATACATATCGTTTGGAGGAGGTATATCAAGATCTTTACGTGAGTTACACGAAGATATTATCAGGAATCTCAAGCGCAATGGAAAAGAACTCAACATCACTGTGGCTGATATATCTAGCGCCAAAGGTTATTTTCAGGATCTGATCATACAAGCCTATGAAAGCTATAAGCAGAAGGTAGTGGTGTTAATAGACGAATATGACAAGCCAATACTGGATAATATTGAAAACAAAGAGCTTGCAACACAGATTAGGGATGAGTTAAAGAGCTTTTATTCAATCATAAAAGACAGTGATCGCTATTTAAAATTTGTCTTTATCACCGGGGTAAGTAAATTCTCCAAAGTATCGTTATTTAGCGGGCTAAATAATCTCAATGATATTACACTCAATCCAAACTATGCCACAATATGCGGATATACGCAAAAGGACATAGAAACTATTTTTTATGACTATCTCAAAGAACAGGATTATGATAAGATACGGCAGTGGTATAATGGGTATCAGTGGTTAGGAGAGCCTGTGTATAATCCATTTGATATATTGCTTTTTATATCTAATAATTATCAATATAGAAACTACTGGTTTACCACAGGGACACCAGCATTTTTGCTTAAACTTATAGAGAAAAATAAGTATTATTTACCCAATTTGGAAAATGTTATAAAAGATGACCAGATGCTGGATAGTTTTGATGTAGATAACATAGAGCTTGAGACACTTATGTGGCAGACGGGATATTTAACCATAGATAGGACGGAGACGCTACTTGATAAGATAGAATATTATCTTAAAATACCCAATAAAGAGGTGCAGCAATCAATATATGGCGTTTTTGCAGATTATTTGAGTAAAATACAGAACTCCAATATATATGTAAATGGGGTAATACGATCGTTACTTGAATTAAACTTTGAAGAATTTGAGAAGCATATAAAATCGCTGTATGCATCAATACCGTATAACAACTTTACTGGAGCAAAGCTCTATGAATATGAGGGGTATTATGCCAGTGTGTTTTATGCGTATGTAAAATCATTGGGGGTAGAGGTAATAGGGGAGGATGTCACGAATAAGGGACGAATAGATGTAACGGTAAAAATGCCCAATGCAATATTTATATGTGAGTTTAAAACAGATGGGAAAGGCGCATTACAGCAGATTAAAGACAAAAGATATTATGAAAAATATGCAAGTTTACAAAAGCCAATATATTTAGTTGGAATAGAATTTAGCTCAAGTGAGCGCAATGTGGTGAAAGTGGAGTGCGAAAGGTTGGAAGAAGGAACGTTGTCATTCTGAGGAGCACCCAACAATACTATACCAAAAAAAATATACTTGAAAAATCTATTTTTATACTCTAACGTTTATTTTATTGATAGGCAACCTAAACCAAAAAGCTGCAAAAAGGAGTCTAACATGTCAAAAGCGAATGAAATAAACTATGCTAGAATCAAAAAAGATTGTTTTTGGGATTTATCTATTTCAGAAGCTGATATAGCTGATATCATAAAAGGCAATGATGAAAGAAAAAAAAGGATGCTTTTTGAAAAGATACTTTTGAACAGCACAGCTTTATTTAAAGATTTGCAAATATTCAAAAAAGATGAATTAGAAAATTTCCTCAATAGTTATACTATACCAAAATTTAATGCTGAGTATGCCTTTAAAAGAAAAAACATGGCTGAAGTTTATTTTTTTAATAAGCCGCTTTTAATAGATGAGTTAAAATGGATAGCATAGATTATAAAAAACTATATAAACTTCAAGATGAAGTATTAAAAGTAATTTTTGAAACAGAAAGGGAATTTTACCTAACAGGGGGTACGTGTATTAGTCGTTTTTATATGGAAAAAAGATATTCGGATGACCTGGATTTTTTCACCAATCAATCCCTCAGATATAATTTTGCGGTAAAAAATATCAAACGAGCTTTGCAAAAAAAATTTAAATTAATTGCTCAGGTAGAAGCTAAAGATTTTACAAGATATGTTGTTAATGGTGTATTGCAAGTAGATTTTGTTAATGATAGCGCTATAAGATATAAAGATCCAATTGTAAAAGAAAATAATTTTATCATAGATAATATTGAAAATATTTTGATTAACAAAATTACTGCAGTTATGGGCAGGGATAATCCCAAAGATATATTTGATATATTTCTCATTTGCAAGTTTTATACGTTTAATTGGGAAGAAATGTTAAAATGGGCACATAAAAAAGCAGGCTTTTGTGATGAAGAACTTATAATAAGGCTCAAGACTTTTCCAAAAGATTTACTCAATGAATTAAAAATAATAGACAAAACTTTTCTGGATGATTTTGACATCTATTTTCCTAAAATTGTTAAGGATATTGAGATGGCAATTGGATTGTAATGTCAGGAGCCGGCCTGCTTCCCTTTGTTCAAGAGTCTTTCCTGGTTTGAGTCGCAGTCTATATTCTCCAAACGTCATTCCTAATCTGATCCGGGATCTATAACTTAATTAGATGCTGAAACAAGTTCAGCATGGCAGTGTCAGTTAAACGAGCTTGTCCTGGCGAAAGGGAAGGGTTCAGCATGCCAGCAAGATCGTCATTTTGACCACTATTCTATCGGTGGAAGAATCCCATTTTCTCTAAAAGACGAGATCCTTCGTCCCGACCTTGTCGGGATGAAGGATGACTTTTTTCCATTGTCATTCCGTCTATGATAAAAGTCAATAGGCTATGCTACTTTTTTTAAGAAATTTTCATATTCATTCAATTTTCTACAGTGCATCTCTTCACTGCGATAGTAATAATATTG
>Ga0101944_10001697_pt1 | contig 42641 bp, 34 predicted proteins | sample DewCreD2012metaG_FD_75245 | JGI IMG/M metagenome (GOLD analysis project Ga0101944, IMG submission 75245) | Hot spring sediment bacterial and archeal communities from British Columbia, Canada, to study Microbial Dark Matter (Phase II) - Dewar... ... | reverse complement strand
ACCCGCCGCCCAGGTCGCCGGTGTGGCGTTCGCACCCGCCGATTTCGCAGCATTCGCAGCAGCCTGTCGCGTGGTTACTCACGAGTTCGAGCACTTCGACATCGATACAGTCAAACGTATCGAGACACTGGTTCCGACTTTCCCTGCGACGAACATTCTGGACATTAAACGGAACCGGATAGCGGAAAAGACGTTCCTCTCCGGCAAGGGGTTCCCCGTGCCGCGCTTCCGGACATTCGCCGATATCCGCGACATGCAGCCGCTCACCCCCACCAACCTTCCGCTCGTCGTAAAAACCGCCACCGGCGGCTACGACGGCAAAGGGCTGCACGTCCTGAGAAACGAACGCGACTACGCAGCCGCTGCCGCGGAATTGCGCGGCGAAATCATCGCCGAAGAGCTCGTCCCCTTCACCAGGGAGATATCCACCATCTGCGCGCGGAACGCACGCGGCGACACGGCGGTGTATCCCATCGCCGAAAACGTGCACCGGGACGGCATCCTGTTGTACACCGTTGCTCCGGCACGCATCAGCGCCAAAGCCGGCGAGCGCGCCAGGGATGTCGTCATGGGGTTGGCGCGTGAGCTCGATCTCGTGGGTTTGATCGTGGTTGAAATGTTCCTCATGGACAACGAGGAGGTCCTCATCAACGAGTTCGCGCCGCGACCGCACAACTCCGGTCACTACACGATAGACGCCTGCGACATATCCCAGTTCGAAATGCTCATCCGGGCCATCTGCAACCTGCCCCTGGAGACACCGCGGCTGATCTCCCCGGCGGCCATGCTCAACATCCTCGGCAAGGGGGGGCGGGAACTCGACTACAACCGCCTGCTGTCCGTCCCCGGCGCACAGTTGCACCTCTACGGCAAACAGGATGTCCGCGGTCGCAGAAAGATGGGACACATCACCGTGCTCGACTCCTCAGAAGACGACCTGCTTCGGAAACTGGAACTCCTGGAAAGAACGGTATACGGGTAGGCATCCCGTGCAGCATACCCATGCATGCACGGGCATCAACGAGTTGTTCGTTCCGGCAAGATCGCGTCGAATCCCCGGGCAGGGCCGCCGATGTGCAGGTCCGTCACTCCTCCTCGAACGCAAGGATGATCGCCTGGGCGATATCCTTCATCGGCCTGCCGGTATCCATGCTCTTCTTCTGGATGAGGCGGTACGCCTCCTCTTCGCTGAGACGCTTGTGACGCATGAGGATGCCTTTGGCGCGGTCCACGCTCTTGCGGGTCTCCAGGAGCTCCCGCGACCGCCGCAGCTCATCCATCAGCCGGCTGTTCTCAATGGCGGCGGCCGACTGGTTGGCGATGGCTTGCAGCACGCTCACCTCGTGGTCGCTGAACTCGTGCACTTGAGATGTGTATACATTCACCACACCGATGACTTTGTCTTTGAAGAACATAGGCACCGCCAGCATGGACACGATGCCCGCCCGTCGGGCGATGTCCGGGTAGGCGTACGACGGTTCGGCGGTGACGTCCCGGACACTGATGGCACGCCGCTCGCGCACCGCCTGGCCGCTGATGCTCTGGCCGACTTTCACCGGGGCCTTGGAGCGGTACTCTTCGGACAGGCTCTGCGTCGCCTTGATGACCAGCTCTTGCCGCTCCTCGTCCAGCAGCATCACCGAGCAGATGCTCAGGTTCATTCCTTCCGCCGTGACCGCCACGATGAACTGAAGGATCTCCTCCAGATAGTTACTGGAGGCGATGGTGCGGCTGATCTCGGAAAGCGTGCTCAGCTGCGATGCGCGCCGCTGGATGCGGTCGAACTGCTCCGAGTTCTCGATGGCCCCGGCCACCTGGCTGGCGATGCTCTCCAGCAGCTCGATCTGGGCAGGGGTGTACTCGTGCGCCTTGTCCGTGCGCACATTGATCACCCCGATCAGCTCGGTGCGGCCCAGCAACGGGACGCTCAGCATAGAGTGATAGCGATCCTGCTTCAGCTCCGGCACCAATTTGAAGCGTTCGTCGCGGAACGCTTCGCTGTGCAGCGCTACGTGCTCGCGGGTCTTGGCCACCCAGCCCGTCACGCCTTCCCCCAGTTTGAGGCGCACCTTGCCTACGGCGCTCGATGCCGGGCTGCTCGCCGCCCGCAGCACCAGCTCGTCGCGTGTCTCGTTCAGAAGATAGATCAGACAGAGGTCGGTCTCGGTGACCTGGACGATGGTCTCCGCCACCATCGAAAGCATCCGGGGGAGGTCCAGCAGGAAGCCCATGGCGTGCCCGGTCCGGCGAAGCGCGTCGGCCTCCAGCTCCTTTTCCTGCAGCCGCTTTTCCAGCTCGGCGACGCGCTCCCGGAGGGACTCCACCGCCTGCGCAGAGTGCGAATGCGGATGGGGCGGTGGAACCTCGTCGAACTGGGTCTTGCGCGTGGGCATACGGTCGGGATAGCCCGGATCAGGAATGACCGCTCAGATCTGGCTGGCCAGGATGATGGCCTCCGCGATCTCCCGCATGGACTTCCGGGTGTTCATGCTCTGGGTCTGGATGCGCCGGAACGCCTCCGTCTCGGTGAGCCCGTGCTTCTCCATCAGGATGCCCTTGGCCCGTTCCACGGCCTTGCGGGTCTCCAGACGGTCCTCCAGGTCGTGCACCTGCTCCTGCAGGGCCTTCATCTGCTCGAACCGGGCACAGGCCACCTCCATGGCCGGGTGCAGGTCAGCCTCCTGGAACGGCTTCACCAGATACCCGAACACCCCGGCTTCTCTCGCCCGCGCGATCAATTCGGGCTCGCTGTAGGCAGTCAGGAGCACCACCGGGGCGATACCTTCTTCAGTAATGGCCTTTGCCGCGTCCAGCCCGTCCATCACCGGCATCTTGATGTCCAGGATTGCGATGTCCGGTTTCAGGGTCCGCGCCAGATTCAAGGCGGTCTCTCCGTCGCCCGCCTCTCCGACCACGGTGTGCCCGCCCGCCTCCAGGGTCTTGCGGAGGTCCAGACGGATGATGGATTCGTCGTCTGCGATGATGACGCGCATGGGATGCATGGTGTCCGGGAGATGCTCCTGTCAACGGGAAAGGATGCGCCGGGCCGCGACTGCGCAGGCTCCGGCATTCCGGATTCTATAGCATGCTATAATGCCCTGTCAAAATGGCGGTGCCCTCTCTCGATGCGCTCTAGACCCGATTCTTCTGGCTGGCTGATCGTCTTCACGGCCCTGTTCGTGGCTCTGTGGGGACTTTCGCCCCGTCTGGCAGGAATCGTTGGAAAGAGTCCGGCCGCCTTTCTTGCCGCCCAACTGGTTCTGACTGTGTTCTGGGTGGGCATTACCATCGGGATCGTGCGGCACATAGCCGGCCTGCGGCTGGGTTTCTGGGGCCGTGTGGCGGGGTTCGCCCTCAGCGCGGCATTGCTGGTCGTGGCCGTCCAGCTGCGTCTGTGGCCGCCGCTTGCCAACCTCTGGCTCATCTACGGTGCGGCGTTCCTGGGATGCGTTGTGTCGGTCATCTTCCGCGAGCCGAACATCCTGCTGCCGGTGGCGCTCATGTCGCCCCTGGTGGACTTCTGGACGGTGTCGGCCGGACCGGTCCGGCGGGTGCTGGAACACCGCCCTGAGGTGCTGGATGTGGTGGCCGCCGGGGTACCGGCGGCAGGACAGCTTGCGCCCCTGGCTTTTGTGGGGCTCGGGGACTTTATGTTCATCGCCATGTTCCTGGCCGCCGCCGATCGCCTGCGGATGAACTCACGCCGCACCGCAGCGGCGTTTTTTGTGCTGGTCTCTCTGGCGATGATCCTGGTGGTCTTCTGGAGCGGGTTCGCCGGGGTAGGGGTGCCCGGGATGGTGGTCATCGGGCTGGGATTCGTCGCCGCCAACCTGCGCCATTTCCGCCTGTCCCGGCAGGAGGCGCTCATCACGAGCGGACTGGTGATCGCCGTCGCCATCCTGGTGGCTGTCATCGTCCGGGTCCGCTAGAGATGAAGGAGTCTGTGCATCTTCCATGTCGTCCGTGAATACCAGGCATGAATCAACCGTGGTGAAATACGACTTCCGGTCCATCGAGAGGCGCTGGCAGGAGCGCTGGCGGGCCGATGATCTGTTCCGCACCCAGGAGGACCGGTCGCGCCCGAAGTTCTACGGGCTGGATTTCTTCCCGTATCCGTCGGGCGATGGCCTTTCGGTGGGGCACTGCAGGAATTACGTTCCCAGCGACGTCTTTTGCCGCTACCGGCGTATGCGCGGAGACAACGTCCTCCATCCCATGGGATGGGATGCCTTCGGGCTGCCTGCCGAGAACGAGGCCATCCGCCGCAAGTCCCACCCGAAGAAGACCGTGCCGCAGTATGTGGCCAACTACAAGCGCCAGATGAACCTGCTGGGGCTGTCCTACGACTGGTCGCGGGAGATCAACTCCAGCGAGCCGGAATACTACCGGTGGACTCAGTGGTTCTTCCTGCTGCTATACCGGCGCGGGCTGGCTTACCGGTCGGCGGCGCCAGCAAACTGGTGCCCCAGCTGCGCCACAGTTCTGGCCAACGAGGAGGTGCACGACGGAGCCTGCTGGCGCTGCGGCACGGACATCGAAAAGAAAGATCTGCCGCAGTGGTTCTTCCGCATCACGGAGTACGCCGACCGCCTGTTGGAGGATCTGAAGCTGGTGGACTGGCCCGAGTCCATCAAGCTGATGCAGACCAACTGGATCGGTCGCAGCGTGGGGGTGGAGTTCGACATGCCCATCAAAGGGCATGACGCCTCGATGCGTGTGTTCACCACCCGCGTGGATACAGTCTTCGGGGTCTCCTTCGCGGTTCTGGCCCCGGAGCATCCGCTGGTGGCGCAGATCACCACGCCCGAACGCCGGGCGGAGGTGGAGGAATACGTCCGCAAAAGCCGCCGTATCTCGGAGATAGACCGCATGTCCACCGAGCGGGAGCGCGACGGTTGTTTCACGGGAGCCTATGCCATCAATCCTGTCAACGGGCAGGAGGTTCCCATCTATGTGGCCGATTACGTGCTGCTTAGCTACGGGACGGGCGCCATTATGGCGGTTCCCGCGCACGACACGCGCGACTTCGACTTCGCCCGGCGCTATGGCCTCCCTGCTCCGGTGGTCATCGCGCCAGACGGCTGGGACGGCCAGCCCCTGAAGGAGGCGTACACGGGCGAAGGTACGATGGTGAACTCGGGGCAGTTCTCCGGGATGCGCAACACGCAGGGCGCGGAGGCCATCGCCGACTGGATGCAGGAACAGGGCATCGGAGAGCGCCGCGTGAACTACCGCCTGCGGGACTGGCTCATCTCCCGTCAGCGCTACTGGGGGGCACCGATCCCCATCGTCCATTGTCCGGCCTGCGGAGAGGTGCCCGTGCCGGAGGAGCAGCTGCCCGTCCTGCTGCCGGATGTCGAGAATTACGAGCCCCCTGGCGACGGACGTTCGCCTCTGGCCACCATCCCGGAGTTTGTGAACACTTCCTGTCCGGCGTGCGGCGGCCCAGCTCAGCGGGAGACGGACACAATGGGCGGCTTTGCCTGCTCCAGCTGGTACTTCCTGAGGTTCGCCGATCCCCACAACGACCGCGCCCCCTTCGACCGGGACAAGGTGGAGTACTGGCTGCCGGTGGATTTGTACGTCGGCGGAGCCGAACACGCGGTCATGCACCTGCTTTATGCCCGGTTCTGGACGAAGGTGATGTATGATGCCGGGCTTGTGCCGTTCGTTGAGCCGTTCACCCGTCTGAAGAACCAGGGCATGCTCCTAGCGCCGGACCCGAAGAATCCGGGTGTGCTGGTCAAGATGTCCAAGTCCAAGTTCAACGTCGTCACGCCCGACGAAATGGCGGAGAAGTACGGCGCGGACGCCCTGCGGGTCTATGAGCTTTTTGTCGCGCCGTTCGAAGACACGGTACCCTGGAGCGAGGACGGCATCAACGGATGCTGGAGGTTCCTGAACCGGGTCTACCGCGTGGTGGCCGAGCGGCCGGGCAGCTTTGTGCCGGACTGGAGGTCCACCGTCCGGCAGGAGACCGTCAGCGACGAGGCGAAGGCTCTGGCCCGCAAGACGCACCAGACCATCACGAAGGTGACTAAGGATATCGAAGACTTCGCCTTCAATACGGCAGTCGCCGCGCTGATGGAGCTGACCAATCAGATCTACGACTTCGTCAATGCCAAGGACGGTCTTCATTACCCCTGCCCGGTGTGGAGCGAGGCGGTGGAGACCCTTATCCTGCTTCTGGCCCCGATGGCTCCTCATCTGGCGGACGAGCTGTGGCAGATGATCGGGCGGGAGGGCTATACCTATTCCGCCCCCTGGCCGGAGGCCGATCCCGACGTGGCCAGGGCGGATGTGCTGACCATCGTGGTGCAGGTGAACGGCAAAGTCAGGGACAAGATATCCGTGGATGCGGGAACGAGCGAGGCCGAGCTTGAGCGGTTGGCGCTGGAGAGTCCGAAGGTGCAGGGTGCTCTGCAGGGCAGGCCGGCCCGTAAGGTCATCGTGGTGCCGGGGCGGTTGGTGAACGTGGTCGGCTGATTCACGGCTTCGCATCGCCGGCCCTGGCGGAGGGGGCTTGAGAGGTGGACGAAAGATCGCAGCGGCAGAAGCTTGCGGTGCTGGCGATTGTGGCTGTTGGCGCGCTGGCTCTGGTTGTGGGAGCGTGGACCCGGAGAGACGGGGCCGGGGAGGGTCCCCGGGTCCAGATCATCGAGCCGGATGGCGGTGCGGCCGGCGGGATGGATGATTCTTCCGTGAGCGCTTCCCCGGAAGCGCAGAGCGGAGGACCGGAAGAGCAGCCGTCTTCGGAGGTGGTGGTGCACGTCTGCGGACGTGTGGTGAAGCCGGGTGTGTATACTCTGCCGGCGGGAGCGCGCATCAAGGATGCCATCGAGCTGGCGGGAGGGGCGAAGCCGGACGCGGATCTTGAGGCGGTCAACCTGGCCGCCCGGGCCGAGGATGGTCAACAGATCTATCTTCCGAAAGTGGGGGCGCTGCCCGCTCCCTCGCTGCCCGGCCGGCATGACCCGGCGGCCTCGCGAGCCAGACCTGCGGCTTCAGCCGTTCGAGCGCCGAAAAGCGCCTCCGCCCTCGGGCCGGTGAACATCAACACAGCCGGACCCGAAGAGCTGGACCGCCTGCCGGGGGTCGGACCTGCCACCGCCGCGAAGATCATCGAATACCGCCGCGCCATCGGCGGATTCACCAGGCCGGAGGATCTGCTGGGAGTGCCCGGCATCGGAGAGAAAAAGTTCGCTGAGATGAAACCCTACGTGGTGGTCCGCTGAGTTCCTGCCCGGAAGGAAGGCCATGGAATACCGTCTGCCCGACCCGTCATATATCTGTTCGCCCGCCCTGGCGCGTATGTTCTCTGAGATGCGCAGGCGTACGCTTGTGATGGGCATTCTCAACGTCACGCCGGATTCGTTCTCGGACGGCGGACGGTTCCGCTCCGTTGAGGATGCCGTGGGGTGGGGTGTCCGGATGGCGGCCGAAGGGGCGGACATCATTGACGTGGGAGGCGAGAGCACGCGTCCGGGGGCGGAGCCGGTCTCGGCCTCCGAAGAGATCGAGCGGGTCCTGCCCGTCATTCACGGCCTGGCCGACCGGGTGGAGGTTCCTATTTCTGTGGACACCTCCAAGGCCGAGGTGGCCGAATGCGCCCTGATGGCCGGGGCGCATATGGTGAACGATGTCACCGGCCTGCAGGCCGAACCGGAACTCGCCTCCGTGGCGGCCCGGTATCAGGCGCCTCTGGTCATTATGCATATGAAGGGCACCCCCGCCGATATGCAGCAGTCTCCTCACTATGACGACCTGATCGGCGAGATCAGCGCATTCTTGCGCGGACAGGTGGAGCTTGCTATCTCGAAGGGGTTGCCTGAGGAATGGACCATCGTAGACCCCGGGTTCGGCTTCGGCAAGACGCCTGAGCACAATCTGGAGCTACTGCGACGCTTGCGTGAGTTCACCGCTCTGGGCCGCCCCGTGATGATCGGCACCTCCCGCAAATCCACGCTCGGGATGCTGCTGGGAGGAGCGCCACCGCTGGAGCGGCTGGAGGCGACCGCCGCCTCCGTGGCCATCTCCATCGCCAATGGTGCCAGCATCGTCCGCGTGCACGACGTGCGCCAGATGGTCCGCGTGGCGCGGGTGACGGACGCCGTGGTGCGCGGAGTAATGCCCGTTTCCTGATTGACAGGGGACCTCCCGAGGAGTATCGTAGATATCAAGACGCCGTGCTCCCGGACCCTTCGCCGGAGCGCCTGCGGCGTCGCGAAAGGAGGTCCATATGTCAGCAAGGCGCGTTTGTCTGCTCGTGACCCTTGCGTGTCTGGTCACGGCTGCGGCGGCATCGGGCGGCTATGCTGGCTCCTATCAGGGAGTCACTCCCATCCCGTTCGCCGGCGCGCAAAGCGACCGGGGCATCGCGGTCAACAAGAACCCCGGCAGTCCGTATTACGGATACTTCTACGGGGTGGATAGCGGCGGCACCTACGACGCCGGCGTGATCCCCGGCACCGGAGAGCAGGCCGTCCGCATCATCGCTCCGAACCCGCCCTCCGCCGGGACTTCGGCCACGTCCTATACGGATACCGGGGCGACGCTCCGCTATGCGTCCAATCCTTCGGGCGCTACCCTGATGAACGTCTTCGTGGGTGAGGATGACACGGTCTGGGTGGCGGATTTCGGCACCCGCAACATCCTGACCGGTCCTCCCGGGGGTGGACAGTTCACCATTCAGTTCCAGTCCACCCAGCCCCCGCGCGGTCTGGCCGTTCAGGGAAAACTGGGGGAAGCAGGCACGCGGGTCTTTGTGGCCTGTTACGGCACCAGCGCGGCGCAGGCCAGCTGCGAGGTCTGGGAATATACCGGCTCCTCGTGGGTGCTTGCCGCAAGCCTGGGGTCGCTCGGACTCGTCCGTCCGTTCGGGGTCACTGTGGACGATGAGGGCAACAGCTACTGGGTTTCAAGCAGCAGCTCGCCGCCTTTTGTCAAGAAGGTGACGAGTTATCTGTTCGAGGATCCTTCCTGGACTTTCACCAAGCCCGCCTTCATGGGGACCAGCTGGACTCCCGGCGGCATTGCGTACGTCAAGGACCCGCAGGACCCGCAGAACCCCGAGTACCTCTACGTTTCGGCGTTCTTCACCACGTCCGTCATGCGCTTCACCATGGACGGCCAGTACATTGACGGCTACGGAAACACCAACGGATATGCTGCCGGCCAGCAACCTCCTGCAGGGACGTGGACGGTGTTCACGTTCTCCGGACCGGGCGGCAACAATACCGTCTGGATGACCGCCGATGACGACCGCAACACTTATGTGCTGGTTCGCTATCCGGGCGTTCTGCCGCAGGCATATAAGGTGCATCTGCAAGGTGTTCCAGCGCCTCCGTCCGAACTCGAAGTGTCCAACGATGTCTACGGGCAGATTCGCCTGAAATGGACGCCGCCGGCTCCGTCCACGGACAGTCCCACCGGTTACAACATCTATCGGGGCACGTCGCCGGGGTCGCTGACCCTCTATGCCACCACGGATGACTATCCGCGCTGGAAGGATGCTGCTCAGGGTACCACGCCCGGAGGTCCGTTCTACTACGCGGTGAAGAGCTTCAACGGGGCGGGCGAGAGCGTGGCCTCCCCGGTGGCTGGTCCCATCTCCGTGGCCTCGTCCACGGCTCCCGCTCCGGGCAGCAAGGGTGTGGCGTTGTCCTACAGCGAGGTCAATGCGGCTGATACCACCAACAACCCGGGCTATGCGGGCTCCTGGGCGGCGGCCCGCCGCTTCCTGGAAGACCGGGGGGTGGCCTTCGATGTGGTGTATGACGCGCAGGCCGGACCAAGCGGCTTGACCATCGAGGAAGACAGCATCGCAGGATATAAGCTGCTGATCCTGGCGGTGAACCGGAACATGTCCAGCTACACCGCCCAGTGTATCCGGGACTATGTGAAGTACAGCCAGGGGAAAGTCCTTTCCAGCTACTACAACTCCATCGCCAACCACAAGGGCCAGCGCGGGTCCAACTACCGGCTGGCGGACGTGTACCGGGTCAATGCCCTCAATGTGGGGCAGGGCGGCTCACCTTTCGATTCCAGCACGGATAAGTACCGCTATCTGCGGAGAATCGCGGGTGCGCCCGAGGGCTCCGCGCTGTTCGCAGGCTTGAGCGGCGGGCCGGGCGAGTTCAACGGCGCGCGCCAGGTGGGTCAGATCTGCTACCTGGTCGCGCCGTTTGCTGACGGCACAGCCTCAGCGGTGGGCGAGTGGTTCAATGCGGATGGGTTCAATCCATCCCGCCCGGCGGATGAGAACACATCGCTCATCGTGGGCTACCGGTCCAGCGCCCGGACTGCGGTGCAGTCGGTGATGCTGGGCACCTACTGGTTCGCTCAGAGCACCGCTAACATCGCGGAGAACGGCGGGCCCGGGACGCTTTCGGCCGACCGGTTGCTGGAGAACATTCTGGGGTTCCTGGGTGTCACGCTTCAGCCGGCGCCGGCGCTCTCCGAGACGCTCGGCGCGGTGAAGTCCAAGCCGAATCAGTCCGGCGCGGTGGTCCGCGGTGTCGTGGTCAGCCGCACGCTGACCCCCGGATCTCCGGGCATCATCTACGTGCAGCAGCCGGACCGCTCCAGCGGCATCAAAGTGCTGGACGCTCCGCTGGTGGAGGAAGGCGACGTCCTGACTATCGCCGGGCGTGTCAGCACGGTGGCCGGCGAGAGGCAGCTGACCGCCTTCGAGGTGGTGAAGACCGGCACGCAGGACGCGCCGCGTCCGCTGTATGTCCGCGGGACGGCCATCGGTGGGGCCGCCCAGGACCAGCAGCCCGGCGTCACCGGCGGCATCGGATTGAACAACGTCGGACTGCTTATCCGCACGGCGGGCAAGCTGACGGAGATCGGCTCCGACATCTTCGGAACGCTCTACTTCCGCATTGACGACGGGTCGGGCATCCGCTACGGCTCTTCGACGGTGCCTGGCGTGAAGGTCATCGGCTTTTCGCCGACGGCGAACCTGGGCGATACGGTGGCCGCGACTGGAGCACTGGGAGCGGAACTGGACGGCCAGGCTGTTGTGCCGGTCATCCGGCTGAGGGAGAGCGAGTTCGGAGAGCTACTCGCTCCCTGAGCCATGATATTTCCTGCCCACTTCGGCGGGCAGGGTGAACTCACTGGAGGGGCGGCATCCCGCCGCCCCTTTTTTTGTGCCGTCGCGTGCCCCGATTGACGTGCGATGGGGGGCATGGTAGTTTGCAGATGAGGGAAGGCGGGAGGGCAGCGCGTCCCGGGAGTGCCGTATGACCGACGCTAGACAGGAAACCCCGCGGGAGGGATCCGGCTCCCGATCTCCGTGGCCGAAGCGGCTGCTTGTGGCCGCGGTTCTCATCGCGGTTCTGGGCGCTTCGGCGTGGATCTTTGCGCTGAAGACCGGTCAGCCGCTCACGGAAGCTCCTCCTCCGCCGGATATTTCGGGCCCGTCGGTGGTGGAGGCGCCCACTCCCACCTTTCCGGAAGGGCCGCCCGTGACCGAAGCTCCGGCCGTCGAACGTCAACCTTCGCCGGGCAAGCCCGAAGCTCCCCCGGAGGTGGTGGAGTATATTCACTGGGTGAAGTATGTCAACGAGTACCGCTACGGTGTCCAGGAGGCCCAGGAGGGTCAGGTTGTGGGCGCCGCGGTGGATGCCCTGTTCCGGCAATTCGGTCTGGATGCGTCGAACGCGGACCGGGAGATCGTCCAGGTGTGGGCGAAGTTGACCCGCTGGTTCGATCAGAAGGAGCCGCCGGCGGAGTGTGTGCGGCTCCGTGACGCATTCCGGCTGGCATTGCTTTCCTCTGCGGTGGCGCTGGACGCCAGCTTCCGGGCCATCAGCGGCGAGGGTGTGCGGGTGGATGCGCGCCTGCAGCAGCGGCTGAGAGCCACATCGCGCGATGTGGACGAGCAGTACCGGCAGGCGAACGCCGAGTTGCAGGCAATCCTGGAGAAATACTCCAACCTGCCGCAGTTCACCATCGAGCCGGACCCGCCGGCCGGATCGCTGCTGAACTTGCCGCGGCCCGCGCGCTGAGAGGCCCGCCGTCTACTCGCCGCTGACCATGCGGCGGAATAGCGCCTCGTAGCGGTCGGTGATGACCTCCCAGGAGTACTCCGAGCGGACCCGCTCGCGCGCCTTCTGCCGGAGCGTGTCCACCTCCTCCGGGTGCTCCAGCGTCCATCGCAGCTTCTCCCGCAGGGAATCCGCCCCGATGCGCCCATCGTAGGAGAGCCCCGCGTCTCCGATCGTCTCCAGATTGGTGGGGATGTCATTGACGATGACGCAGTTTCCGAACGCCATTGCCTCCAGCAGAGCCGGATGTGTCCCGCCCACCTCGCTGGTGAGGCAGTAGGCGTAGGCGTGGCTGCCCAGTTCGCGGTACCCCTCGCCAAAGACGTATCCAGTGAAGACGATCCGGGGATTGTCCACAGCTTTCAGGGAGGCGATGTAGTCCTCGGCATAGGGCGCGTCCCCGACGATGACGCACTTCAGCTCCGTGTCCAGTCCCTGATAGGCGTCCACCAGGTGATGCGCGCAGTTCTCCGGCACCAGCCGCCCCACGAAGAGGAAGTAGCCCCGGTCTTCCAGTCCGAACCGCTGCAGCGTGCCGTCGCCCGGTTGCTCCTCGGGGATGTGCGCTCCGTAGGCGATGTAAGTGGTCTCCGCTCCGTAGTTCTTGCGATAGTAATCCTGCACGGCGCGGGAGTCCGCGATGACCACGTTGCCGAGCTGCACCGCCACCTGTTCCGAAACACGCAGGAACCAGCTTGCGAAGCGGTTCCACTTCTTCCTCTGCCAGTCCGGACCGTCCACGTTGATGACCACCGGGATACCATAGATGCGGGGGATCAGCAACGTCACGGCGTTCCCCTGCCCGCAGACGTAGATCAGGTCCGGCGCTTCCTTGACCACCGCATGGAACAGAGAAAGTATCGTATGGACGATCGTGTCCAGATATTTATTGGCGATGGTGGGGAGCTTGACCAGGCGCATCCCGCGGTAGTGGGTGCCCTCGTATTTGATGTGGTGCTTGCGGCAATACACCACCACCTCGTGGCCGCGCTCCACCAGACGCGCGCCCAGCTCCTCAACGAACGTCTCGAACCCGCTGTAGGAGGCCGGGACCCCGCGGGTGCCGGCAAATGCGATCTTCAATGCTTCAGTTTCCCCAGAGCAGGAATACGGACAGCCCTCCCCACAGCAGCAGCGAACCCAGCAGGTGTGGATCCCTCACGATGAGCGATTCCGGGTTTTCGCCCTGACCGCGGACGTATACCAGGAACAAGTATCGGAACATACCGTAGATCACAAAAGGCACCGTCCAGAAGAGGCCCGTATGGGTCCGCGCCGTTTCGGACTGGAAAGCGTATAGCATATACGTCACCACCGTGGCTGACGTCGCAACGGCGATCATCTGGTCCAGGAGCTGCGGCGTGTAGCCTGCGTGGCTCTCGCGATGCTGTTCCGGCGCATCTGCGGCGAAAACCTCTGCGCGCCGCTTGCACAGCACCAGAAAGAGTGCCATCAGGGTGGCGCAGCTCAGCATCCACGGGGAGATATGCACCGCAATCGCCGCCGCCCCTCCGGCCGCTCGCAGCACATATCCTGAGGCGATGACGAACAGCTCCAGCACGGCCTCGCGCTTCAGCAGCAGGCTGTAGAGCGCCATCAATACGCAATAGGCCACAGTCATCCAGCCAAACTGCGGCCGGATCAGGAATGCTCCGACCAGCCCCCCGGCGGCGAGGGCGCCACCCGCCCCGGCGGCAACTGTGCGGCTGAGCCGCCCGCTTGCCAGAGGACGCAGCCTTTTGCGGGGATGCAGCCGGTCGCGTTCTACGTCAACGAGGTCGTTCAGCAGATAGGCCGCCGATGACACCGCGCAAAAGCAAGCGAACGCGGCGACGGTGGTGAGGAACATCTGCGGGTCGGCCAGCTTGCCGGCGAAGACCAGACCGGTGAAGACGAAGAGGTTCTTGGACCACTGGAGGGGGCGCATCGCCTCCAGCAGAGCCAGAAGGCCGCTCAAGGGTATGCCTCCGCCGCCGTCCGCGGGACGTGATTGCCGGATGCCATTTCAGCGCAATGGTAACCGTCTGGCGGGCCACCCGGCAACCCGGCGCATCTTCCCGCGGTGTGGACGGGTTCAGGAAGACAGCCTGCCCGCCTCCGAAAGCTGCTTCACTACCGCCCGCTGCAGCTCCGGGTCCGGTTCGCTGAACTGCAAGGCCACCTGGAAGGCTTCCGTCGCATCCAGTGTGCCTACAGGCTCGCAGCGAAGTACGCGGCCATCACGCTGGAACTGATCGAAGGCCAGCAGCCGGCCTGCCAGGACGCGGCCTTCCGTGCCCGGTTCCAGGGGGTTCTCTATCTGGAGGCACGCCCCTCCAGCTCCGATATTGCGGATCTCACCCTGAATGCGACGGCCTTCGGCGATGAGCGTGGCAGGCACGGCTATCTCCAATCGCGGGCAGCGCCGCCGCTGCACCCGGTGGATGACCGGCGGAATGCTCACCGTCGCACGGCCATTTTCTCCTTCGGGATTCAGCGTCCCGGTGAAACGGTAGAGAGCCCCACCGGTGGCGACGGAGACCCTCACGGCCGTCCCCGCGTCCAGTCTCGGCGAGCCCTCCGGCAGGGCGAGATGCAGCAGGCTGCCGGAGCGGGCCATGACCGTGGCGCTCAGACGAGGACCGCCGTCCTCGGGTTCGACCTCGGCTTTCTGATGCGGCTGGAAGATGCCGGAGGGCTCCAGCACCTCGGACTCTTCCGAAGCTGTCCGCCCTCCCGCGGAGGCCGTCTGCACCAGATGCACCAGCCGGTCCAGATCGAAGGGTTTGCTGACGAATGCGGCAACGCCCTGGTCCTGCGCACGGGTGAGGGCATCGGAGTTCTCGCACGCGGTCATCACGATGACGGGCAGGTCGGAGTCAATTTTGCGGATGCGCTCCAGAGCTTCAAGCCCGCCCAGCTTCGGCAGGATCAGGTCCAGCAGCACCAGATCGAACCGGCGCTCGCGAACCTTTTCCACCGCCTGTAGTCCATCGTGGACCGTCATCACCTCGTAGCCGCTCCGGGACAGTTTGGCGTCCAGGATGCGGCAAAGGTTTATCTCGTCATCAACGACCAGTATGTTGCCGCGTGAAAACATCAGACTATGCCGCCAGTTCCTCGCTCCGTGCCGCCGGTTCTCGCCTCCGGGAAGGCGCACTGCCGCCCGCTCGGAGGGGAATGGCAGTGACAGGCACGCGCGAGAGCTGCTTCCCTTATGATCTCGTCTCCGTCACTTCGAAACTTGCAAGAACTGTGCCAAAGCTGGAAAGCGCCGGGCGGGCCGGCAGGAGCGCAGGAGGTTCCCGGCGAAGCATCCGTTGGTTGTTTCCCAGAAATACATCTCACCAGGAGCGCGAGTCTTGGTCAAAGTCCTCAGATTTCCAGAAAATCCCCTCATCACGCCTGCCGATGTCCCGCCTTCCCGGGAGGACTTTGAGGTCATCGGATCCTTCAACGCGGGAGTCATCCGCCATGGGGACGAGATTCTTATGCTAATGCGCGTCGCAGAGCGTCCGGTGTCAAAGGATCCGGCTGTGGCGCTGGTTCCCGTGGTGGAGTGCTCGAACGAAGGCGCCCGGCTGCGCATCCGGGAGCTCCGCCGTGACGACCCGTCTCTCAACTTCAGCGACCCCCGGGTCATTGGCTCGCCGGAAGGGATGCTGCTGACCAGCATCTCTCACCTGCGTCTGGCACGCAGCACGGACGGGCGCCATTTCCGTGTGGAGGAGAAGCCCGCCCTGTTCCCGGACCTTCCCAGCGAGACGTTCGGGATGGAAGACCCTCGGATCACACGGATCGGGGACACGTATTACATCGTTTACAAAGGGGTCTCCCCGAACGGCATCGTCCAGTCGCTGGCCACCACCCGGGACTTTGTGACCTATCGTAAGGAAGGCATCATGTTCTGTCCGGAGAACATGGACGCCATGCTTTTCCCGGAAAAGGTGGGAGGGCGCTATGTTGCGCTCCACCGGCCTGTCGGGGCGATGCTGGGCGGCCCGATGATGTGGCTCGCATACGGGGAGACTCCTCTATGCATGGGTGACCACCGTTTCCTGCTGGGCCGGAGCAGCGGGGGATGGGACAGCGGACGTGTGGGAGGCGGGGCGGTTCCGTTCCTGACGGAGCGGGGCTGGTTGGAGATCTATCACGCCGCCACCCCCGAGCACCACTACTGCCTGGGAGCGCTTCTGCTGGACCGCGACGAGCCGCATCGCATTCTGGCGAAGACGCCGGAGCCCATCATGCGCCCCGAAGCGTCCTACGAGACATCAGGATTCATGCCGAACGTGGTCTTTACGTGCGGGGCGCTGGTGAACGGGGACGAGGTCGCCGTCTACTACGGCGCTGCCGACGAAGTGATGGCGGGAGCCACGATGAGTCTTTGGGAGATCCTGGACGCGCTGGAGCCGCTCTAGCGGGGAGAGTGGCGTCTTTGGGGTACAATCCCTTCCGGGCGTCCGGGACCGAACCCGCGCCGAAGGAGGACTGATCTGTTGACGACTGCGACGAACGCCGTTTATCAGACCGAAGTCAACGGGCTCAAGCTGGCAAATCGCGGAAAGGTCCGCGATATCTACGATCTGGGGGATGCACTGCTCATCGTCGCCACCGACCGCCTGTCGGCCTTCGACGTCGTCTTTCCGACGCCCATTCCCGGGAAGGGCAAGGTGCTGACGCAGATGACGTTGTTCTGGCTGAACAACATCCAGGATATCGTCCCGAACCATCTGATCAGCGCCGAGATCGAGGACATAATGGCCGCCGTTCGCGAGGCCGGAGGTGACGCGTCGGACGAAGTAGCCGCCATCCTGGACGGGCGCAGCATGCTGGTGCGCAAGGCTCAGCCGTTCCCCATCGAGTGCGTGGTGCGCGGGTACATCTCAGGCAGCATGTGGAAGGATTACGTCGCCTCCGGCGGCGCGGCGGAGCTCTACGGGCATAAGCTCCCGCCGGGACTGGTGGAATCCGGCAAGCTCCCCGAGCCCATCTTCACTCCCGCCACCAAGGCTACCACCGGCCACGATGAGAACATCAGCATCCATCAGGCGGCAGAAATCGTCGGGCAGGAGACCTTCGATCGTCTGGAGTCCCTTAGCCTGGCCATCTATTGCCGGGGCAGGGACGTGGCTGCCGAGAAGGGCATCATCATCGCAGACACCAAGTTCGAGTTCGGGCTGCGCGACGGGCAGATCATCCTGATTGACGAGGTCCTCACGCCCGACTCCTCCCGCTTCTGGGACTATACGCAGTATCAACCGGGAAAAAGCCAGGACTCCTTCGACAAGCAATATGTCCGGGACTGGTTGGAGGCGCGCAACTGGGATAAAAAGCCGCCTGCGCCGGAGTTGCCCCCGGATGTTGTCCGCGGCACCACCGAGCGCTATCTGGAGGCCTACCGGAGGATCACGGGCCGGGAGCTTCAGGTCTGATGAAATACATCCTGCTGGTCTTTGACGGCATGTCGGACTTCCCTCTGCCGGAGCTGGAGGGCAAGACTCCGATGATGGCCGCGAAGACGCCATTCATGGACGACCTTGCCTCGAAGGGGATGGTGGGGAAGGTCGTCAATCATCCGCCGGATATGTATGCCGGGTCTGATGTCTGCAACATGTCCATCCTGGGCTACGATCCGGCGAAGTACCGGTGCGGGCGCGGACCGCTGGAGGCGGCCAGCATCGGAGTGCCGATGGACCGGGAGGATGTGGCGTTCCGGTGCAACCTGATCAGCACGGATGGTGAGCACATTCTGGATTCCAGCGCGGGCCACATTCCCACGGAGGATGCGCGGGTTCTGATAGAGCTGATCGGCCAGAAGCTGGGGAGCCGCTCGTTCCAGTTTTATCCGGGCGTCTCCTACAGGCACATTATGATCTGGCGCAACGGCCGGGACGACCTGCGCTGCCCGGAGCCATACAAACACATCGGGGAGCGCATAGAGGACAACCTGCCGGAGGGTGACGGGGAGGAGAAGCTGCACCGTCTGATCTGGGACTCTCACGAGATTCTGGATTCCCACGTCATCAACCGGAAACGCCGCGACGAGGGCAAGCCCCCCGCCAATATGATCTGGTTCTGGGGGCAGGGCCGTCCGCCCGAGTTTCCTTCGTTTTTCTCGAAATACGGCAAGACGGGCGCGACTGTGGCCGAGGTGGATCTGATCCGGGGTATCGGCCGGCTCATCGGGCTGCGGGTTGTGGATGTGCCGGGTGCCACGGGTTACATTGACACAAACTACCTGGGAATGGGGGAGTACGCCTTTCAGGCGTTGGAGGAACTGGACTTTGTGTTCGTCCATGTGGAGGCCGCGGACGAGGCAGCTCACGAGAAGGACGTGGAGAAGAAGATCTACGCTATCGAGCAGATGGACGAACTGGTGCTTGGCACCATCCTCCACCGCATGAAGCGTTACGACGACTTCCGGCTGCTCCTGCTGCCGGATCATCCCACGCCCATCAGCACGGGCTCCCACGCCCAGGACCCGGTCCCGTTTTTGCTCTTCGATTCGCGGGAGGATCGCGGGAACACCATACCTTTCGACGAGCGAGCGCTGGAGGAGGCTAAAACGTTCGTAGACGAGGGCACGCGCCTGCTGGAGATGCTTTTCAAGAAGTAGGGCGGGCGATAGCCGTCCGGTCCTGGGAGAGGGGGAGAGGGAGATGTGCGGACGGTTCACGCTGGCCGGTATCACCACGGATCAGATCCGCGACCTGTTTCTGATCGAGGACGTCCCGGAACTGGGAGACCGCTACAATATCGCGCCCGGCCAGCCCGTGGCCGCGGTGCGTTTCAACCGGGAGACGTGCAAACGCGAGATTGCTCCGCTGCTCTGGGGTCTGGTGCCATCCTGGTCCCGTGAGCCCGCCGGGGCCCGGATGATCAATGCGCGGGCCGAGACCGTGCACCAGAAACCCGCTTATCGGGGTCCTCTGCGTTACCGCAGATGTATCATCCCTGCCAGCGGGTTCTACGAGTGGGCAGGTTCGAACGCGGGACGTCAACCGTTTTACGTCCGTAGAAAGGACGGCGGCCTGCTGGCGTTCGCGGGACTCTGGGACCGGTGGATCTCGCCGGACGGCAGCGAACTGGAGACCTGCGCCATCATCACCACGGAAGCCTCGCCGTTTATGCGGCAACTGCACGACAGGATGCCCGTCATTCTGGAGCCAACGGACTTCGACGCCTGGCTAGACCCGGACAGTCAGAAGGCCGAAGCGCTTCTGCCCCTGCTTCGCCCCACCGGTGGGGATGTCCTGGAAGCCTGGCCGGTGAGCAGGGCGGTCAACAACCCGGCGAACGATTCCCCGGATTTGATCCGGCCGCTGCGGTGAACAGCTCTTCCCGCGAACGGTTCTGCCGCAGTATAATGGAATCAGACTGCAGGAAAGGCATCGCAGGGCCGTGCAGACGAACGACTGGGATGTGCTGGGTGTGCACCCCGGCGCGTCCCGCGAAGAGATCAAGAGAGCGTTCCGCCTCAAGGTGAAACTGTATCACCCTGATCTGCATCCGGGAGACGAACATGCCGCCGCCCGGATGAGGGAGCTTACGCACGCCTATGCCCGTCTGATGTCTCGCCGGCTGGATGCCGTCCGCTCGGATCAGCTTTTCAGCGCCAGACCTCCGTCCGCTTCCGTTCGTGCAAGCGTTGAGGATCCCGACTACCGTCGCCTGGTGCGGCGGTATGCCTGGAAAGATCTCACGGATCGAGTCCGCACGGCCGCGCAGCTGGCTCTGGCTCTTGTTCTTGTGCTCACGCCTCTGGCGGGCGTGGCCCTTAGCAGCGCGACGTTGCTTCCAAGGCTGTTCCGCGCCGCGGCGCAGGCGGCCTCGCCCTGTTCACAGCAGGCAGAAGAGGTGCTCGTCCTCCGCGCGGAGTCCGGCCAGGTTCTCCTGGTTCCCTTGTCATCTCCCACGTCTCGCTGAAGCCGCGTTCTCGCCGCGTGAAATATGGCGGTGAGGCTGCGCTTTTCCCTCTGACGTCCGGGTATATTCCTTCCGGTTGCAGAATAACATCGTCTGCAGGGAGGATGACGCTTTGGCATCTTTGACAGGCAAGAAAGTGGCTGTCCTGGTGGAGCAGGACTACCAGGATCTGGAGGTCTGGTATCCCGCATTGAGGCTTCGGGAGGAGGGGGCTGCCGTGGAGTTCATCGGCAGCGGGTCTGCTTCGTCCTACCGGGGAAAGTTCGGCTATCCCGTGGATGTGGACCGCACAGTCCACGAGGCGCGTCCTGAGGAATTCGATGCGCTGGTCATCCCCGGCGGGTGGGCGCCGGATTTCATGCGGCGCGAGCCGAAGATGATCGAGTTCGTGCGCGAGTTCAACCGGCTCGGGCGTCGCATCGCCTCCATCTGCCACGGCGGGTGGATGCTGGTCTCGGCGGATGCTTTGCGGGGCCGGCGGGCCACCTCGTTTTCAGCCATCAGAGACGATATGGTGAATGCAGGTTGCGACTGGGTGGATGAAGAGGTCGTGGTGGACGGCAACCTGATCACCAGCCGCAAGCCGGATGACCTGCCAGCCTTCTGCCGGGAGCTGATCGGCCTTCTTTCCGGGAAAGGCTGACCCGGTAATGACTCTTAGCCGGATGGTTTTTGCAGGCGGACCATCGCCTCGTTCGTGCCAGAGATAAGCTGAAGAAGCAGGAACAGGCCGCCCGGCACCGGGTGGGCGCTCCGGATGCAACCTTCCGTCGCGATGACCTGCTCATCACCGCGGACAGGAGCGTCCCAGAGGACGATGGGGCAGAGTCCTACTTCCTCCGCTGCGTGGATGACCAGCCGCACGCTTACCTCGCCCCGGGAGGCGTCCATCTCCCGCGCGCGTAGTTGCAGAGGGGGGAGGCAGCGCTGCGGGTAGGGGTCGTTGGAGTCGCTTCCCGGAACACGTGCCGTGTAGTCGAACATCTCCACCGGCAGCGGCCCCCGGGAGCGCAGGAAGCCGGCCTGCAGGGACACATCCTGATACAGCAGCGCCAGATCTCCTCTGGGGCGGTTGGCGTAGGCGGGGTCTGCGCCGGGAATATCTCCCTCCCGCCAGTCCAGGTCCCGCGCCAGCCACAGGGTCCGGGGCGTGCAAGGGTGGCGCTGGCGGAACTCCCGCCACACATCCCGGCAGGCAGCCTGCCGGACTGTGACTCCCGGCGGAGGGTCTGCGGCGATCTCCGCGAAACGCCGGAACATACCGTCCAGCATGAAATCCTTGTCGTGCCCTTCCGTCTGGTAGTGCCGGGCCTCCTCGTTGATGTTGACCACCACCGTGGAGTTGAACGCGATCTGCCGGGCTGTCTCATCTATCAGGGCCAGCGAGTATCGCAGGGCATCCGCCTCGCAGGCAAAGCCGCCAGCGTCTTTGCGGTTGGAGTCGGCCGGGTCCAGTGAAAAGGTGGCCGGGAAACCTCCGTGCAGGATGGCGTTGATGTCGCGCGTCAGCCACTCCAGCATCAGGAAAGGCTGCTGCTCCTCCGGGGACGCTGGCGCCTTGCTGTTCCAGACGGCAGGGTAGTAGGGATTGTAGGGGCAGCCTAGCCAGGTGCTGTCGTCAATGCCTTCCTGATGCCAGCAGCTTCCGGCCAGGTTGCGCGTCCAGCCGAATCCGGCGGCCGGCAGCTGCAGAATGGCCTCCAGGTCGCTTTCGTAGAACTTCAGGCTCCAGAGACCGTCCGGAGTGAACCCTGCCCTTGCGGCCTGCTCCGCGATCCACCGCAGGACTGCTACCGTGTCCCGCTTGTCCACATCCGGCGGGGATGTGGTCAGCTCCATGGTCACCAGCAGGCTGTCACCTCGCTCCCGGCGTTCCAGCAGCCACGGCATCAGGCCTTCGCGGTTCAGGTATTCCTGATCGTTGATGACCCACGAGACAGGCTGCCCGTGCCGGTCCGCGATCCTTGCGATTCGGCGGACGGCGTCGTGAAGGTCGTTTGTGTGCTCATAAAGCGTTCCCCGCGACGGATGTCCGGCATAGGTGAAGCGGGAGACCGGACAGGTGAAGCTCAGGAGAAGCAGGCGGTCCGGGTTCAATGGGTCACCCTGATGGAATCCACGATCTGATCCGCCTGCCGGATGATGTCCGCCTTGCCATCCGGCGCGATGCGGATGATCTCGTACGTCCCGTTCTGCAGCTTGAGCGCCACCACGCGCACACGCTGGGCCGCCCCCACCAGCTGTCCTGTGCCGTAGAACGCAAGGAATGCCGTTCCCGGCTGGGCGAGGGCTGTTGCTTCCTCTGCCGGGATATTGCCTGGCCAGGTCAGCTGGCGTTGCTGGATATCAACCGCGCCGAACTCCGTCCATCCCGCTGTGATGCCGGAATCCATCGTAGGGACGCCCAGGGGCCCCCGCGTGACGGCGGGGACGCCTCCGGGGAGCGGCGCTTCGGGCTGCTGGGCGCTCTGAGCGGTCCGCGGCCGCCATATCACCTTCACCATCGGAGGCCGCTCGGTGACTTCCCGGTCCGTGGGATCCAGCTTCCGGAACAGCACGACGGCCATCGCGCCAGTTTTGGGATCGTCCACGGTGTCCAGATCCTTCACGGTCCAGTTTGCCGGGTGCGTGGCGGTCAGGTGATATTTCGCGCTGCTCCACGCGACCGGAGTGGTGTCCTCCTGTTTGGTTCCTCCGCAGCCGGCAGCCAGCACGCAGGCAGCGCAAGCGACGAGAAGACGCGGCATCGAGCTCTTCATAGAAGATCCTCCCGGACGGATGCCAGGCCGGGCGGCGGTCATCGTTCCCCCTGGTGGGGTCAGGCCCGCCCGCTTCGGGAGGATGTTGGCGCGAAAAGGGTCCGCGCCGCCACATCCGGCGGCGCGGACCCGGGACTTTGCCTGAGAGGCCGGGCTTACTGGAGCCGGAATCCTGTCATGCGGATCTTCAAGTCGCCTGCCACCGGGATGGATGCGGAGTCGGCCGAGACCATCACCGATGCTTCCAGGTTCTGCCGGATGGGCTCCCCGCTGCGGAGTCCCACCAGCATCTCGCCGGATACGTTGATACTCGCGCTGCCGGTGAATGCGGGCACATCGGCTGGGAGCCCCATTCCCCGGGAGTCGAACCTGATCATCTGGCCGCCGTCCGATGTCACCACGAATTGGACGGCCTCCTCTCCCGCCGTCCTCACCACCTCCAGCGGAATGATCTGTATATTGAACTGGCCCTCGATTCCAGCCGCGCTCAGGTCCTGCTTCAGGACGGTGGGGACGCCGAGTTCGATCTCTCCGTTCGGAGGTAACAGCATCGGGGACGACGCCCCCGGGATCTGGGATGAGTCCAGCTTCATAGAGAAAGGCTTCGCGGAGCCGGGAATGCCGGAGACCTTTATGCTGTGCAACTGGCCCTTGCGTGTGAAAAAGCTGGTGACCGTTGGCATCTCCGGCATCTTGGAAAGGGCCTTCTTCAGTTCCGGGACGCTCTGGCCCATTACCGAGCCTTCCAGTTTGGAGATGCGCAGGGAAGTCGTCACCGGCGCGAGTCCGTCGGCCTGACGGGCGCCGTAGCGCACGTTCTGGATCAGAACAGCCTGACCCTGGATGGGCAGACCCTGATCCCTCACGAACAGGTTCAAGTCCAGTTCCACCACAGTTTTGAACTTGCTGGTCTTGCCCTGAAGGGTGTCGAACGGCAGCGGGATGGTGATCTTCTGGGCCGCGGCGCTTCCCGCACATGTGCAGACCAGTAGGGCGGCGGCCAGGCGGGTGAATACTCTCATTGGATATGCTCCCGGGAGGCGCCGGCGGGCGATGAAGGACGCTTCCCTGAAAATAGTTGTTCCTCATTCGGCCGTGTGGCCTTATCAGGTAGATGTGCCGGTTCCTGCGGCCGGTGACCGCCGGAAGGCGACATTGGGTGCTCCGGCTTTCCTGTTGCCTCCTTCTGCCTGAAGGGAAAGCGCAAGGCTGCGGGGAAACTAGACGCCGGTGACCCCGATGCCCAAGCCTTCCGTCCGGTTTGTCTGTCAGAACTGCGGCTACGAGTCTCCCAGGTGGATGGGGAGGTGCCCGGACTGCTCCGAATGGGCCACCATCGTGGAGGAGCCTGTCGCGCCAGCGCCTCCCGCGGCCAGGCCTCGCACTCAGCCCGCCACAGCGCCGGAGCCTCTGTCATCAATAGATTTCACCGCCGAGCAGCGTCTCTCCACCGGCATCTCCGAGCTGGACCGTGTGTTGGGTGGAGGGCTGGTTCCCGGGTCGGTCGTGCTGATCGGGGGCGATCCCGGCATCGGCAAGTCCACCCTTCTGATGCAGGCATCAGGCAATCTGGCGGGGCAGGGAACGGGGGTGCTCTATGTCTCCGGTGAGGAATCCCCCCGTCAGATCCGGATGCGCTCGCGGCGGCTCGGTGTGGATTCGGACCGGGTCTGGGTGAGTCCGGAGACGGATGCAGGCGCGCTGGAAAGTCTGGTGGAGACCACTGGCGCCGGGGCTCTGGTCATAGACTCCATCCAGACGATGTCCGATCCTTCGTCTCCTTCCGCCCCGGGGACGGTCAGTCAGGTGCGGGCGGCGGCGGGGCAGGTGGCCGCGGTCGCGCGGTCGCGGGGAATCCCGGCCTTCCTTGTGGGACATGTCACCAAGGATGGCTCCCTGGCCGGGCCACGGGTGCTGGAGCACATGGTGGATACCGTGCTCTATTTCGAAGGCGACAGCGACAGCGCCTACCGGATCCTGCGCGCCGTCAAGAACCGCTTCGGTGCAACGGACGAAGTGGGGATCTTCGAGATGAGCGGCGCCGGATTGGTCCCCGTGGAGAATCCGTCCGCCGCCCTTCTTGCGGAGAGAGACGAGAAGGAAGCCGGCAGCGTGGTCTGTCCGGTGCTTGAGGGCACACGCCCCTTGTTGGTGGAGGTGCAGGCGCTGGCGGCTCCCACGCATTTCCCTTCCCCCCGGCGGATGGCCTCCGGCGTGGATTTCAACCGTCTGCTCCTGGTGCTGGCAGTACTGGAGAAGCGCGCGGGCCTCAGACTGGGGCAGGCGGATGTGTATGCCAATGTCACCGGCGGGTTGCGTCTTTCGGAGCCGGCGGCTGATCTTGCTCTGGCCATCGCGGTGGCCTCCAGCCTGAAGGACCGCCCCGTTCCCGCTGGAGCCGCCGTAATGGGAGAGATCGGACTTTCCGGGGAAGTGCGCGGCGTGGCGCAAGCGGAACGCCGGGCACGGGAGGCGGCGCGGCTCGGCTTCACGCGGCTCATCCTGTCGCGCCGCGATGCGCGCGCGGTGGCTCCCTCGGCGGGGGTGGAGTGCGTCGGGGTGCGGACTGTGGCGGAGGCCGTCAGGGTGGCGCTGGAGGGGGAATCGCGCTAGACTCTCTCGCGGACAGACCATGATCGAGACCCGGAGATTGTTCATCGGACGCGTCAACTGCTACCCGTTCCGCGCGCGGGGCGAGGACTGGGAGTTCCTGCTGCTCCGCAAGACGCAGCGGTCGCGATCCGCTCAGGCAGGATTGTGGCAGGTGGTCTCGGGGAAGACCGACGGCGAGGAACCTTTCTGGAAGGCTGCGCTTCGCGAGTTGGAGGAGGAGACCGGTTGCCGGCCTTTGAGGTTCTACAACCTGGAGGTTGAATCGCATTACGACCATGTTCACGACCTGATCTGCCTCAACCCCACCTTCGCCGCGGAGCTGGCCGCGGATGCCGAGGTGCGTCTCTCGTCCGAGCACGACGAGTTTGCCTGGCTACCCTTCGACCAGGCGCTCCTGACTCTGCCATACCCGAATCAGCGCGAGTCCATCACGCGCGTCCGCTTCAATATCGTGGATCAGCCGGGCCCCACTCCGATGGAGATTCCGGAGGCGATATGGCGTATACCCTGAGTCCCGGCGAGATCAGTTCGTTCGTCAAACTGGCGCTGGACGAGGATGCGCCGTTTGGCGACATCACGTCCGAGGCGTGCGTGGACGAGGATGTTCGCGTCAACGCTGTGCTGGTGGCCAAGGCTCCCGGTGTCATCGCGGGGACCGAGTTCGCACGGGAGGCGTTCGAACAGTGCGGCGCGCGCTGTCAGGTGCTCATCGAGGACGGCCGCAAGGTGAAGCCGGGGGACACCGTGCTCCGGGTGGTGGATTCCCCGGCCCGCGCCGTGTTGCGGGCTGAAAGAGTGGCTCTGAACTTCCTGGGCCACCTGTCGGGGACCGCGACCGCCACGGCGCAGCTGGTGGCGGCCGTGGATGGGACCGGCACGATCATCCTTGATACCCGGAAGACTACTCCTGGCATGCGGGCGGCCGAAAAGGCCGCGGTCCGCGCGGGCGGCGGACACAATCATCGTCTGAGCCTTTCTCACGGAATCCTCATCAAGGAGAACCACATCCGCGCCGCTGGAGGCGTGCGCACGGCCGTGCAGCGGGCTCTGAAGGCGCGTACCAGTCCGGAGATGTGGCTGGAGGTGGAGGTCACGGACCTGAATGAGCTGCGCGAGGCTCTGGATGCGGGCGCCAAGATGGTGCTGCTGGACAATATGGGCGAGGAGATGATGCGCCAGGCGGTGGAGATCGCGCACGAGGCCGGGGCGCTTACCGAGGCGTCCGGCAACATCACCCTCAGCAACGTCCGGCGGGTGGCGGAAACAGGGGTGGACTTCATCAGCGTCGGATATATCACGCACTCCGCCCCGTGGCTGGACCTTAGCCTGCTGGTAGAGCACGACCCGCCCGCGCCTCCGGTAGAATGAGAGGCTCGGCCCGCCCGGCGTTCCCCTCGCTTGTGATCCATCTGGAGGAGGTGGATTCCACCAGCAACGAACTGGCGCGTCTGCTGAAAAAGGGCGCGCCGGAAGGGGCGGCGGTCATCGCCCGCGCCCAGACTGCGGGCCGGGGGCAGCAGGGACGCGTTTGGCATTCCCCTCCGGACGCCGGTCTTTACGTGTCCTTTTCCAAGACTTACGAAGGTCCGCCCGCGGGTCTAGCGTTCGCGGCGGGATTGGGTTGCGCCATGGCCCTGCGGGATGCCTGCGGCGTGCCAGCGGGGGTGCGCTGGCCAAACGACGTAGTCTGCCGGGATCGCAAGCTGGGAGGAGTGCTCATCGAACAGGTTGGCCCGGGCCGAATGTGGATCATCGGTTGCGGGCTGAATATCAACCATGCGGATTTTCCACATGATCTGCGGGATCTGGCCACCAGCGCCCGGCTGGAGACGGGCAAAGTATTCCGGTTGCAGGATGTGGAAGATGCCTTTTTCGGCCGGATGAGCCAGGCGCTGGAACGTCTGGAAGTGGAAGGTTTCCCTGCGATCCTCCAGGAGTGGAGGAGGCTCGACCGGACCACAGGGCGGACGGTCAGGGTGGGAGAGTGCCGGTTGGAGGCGGCCGGAGTGGACGAGCAGGGGCGTCTTGTGGCAATAAGCGGTGACAGGTTTGAGATCATCGAGGCGGCCGGAACGCTGGTCTGGGGTGCGGAGTAAGGCTGCGCCGGGCCGCCAAGTGCAAGGGGAGATTTACGGCAATGAAGAAACTGGTGCTTATCCGTCACGGGGAGAGCGAGTGGAACAAGGAGAACCGCTTCACCGGATGGACGGACGTTGACCTTTCGGAGAAGGGGCTGCGCGAGGCTCGTGAGGCCGGACGGCTGCTGAAGGAGGAAGGATACGAGTTCGACATCGCCTATACCTCCGTCCTTAAGCGCGCGATCCGCACGCTGTGGCTGGTGCTGGATGAGATGGACCTCATGTGGATCCCCATCATCAATTCCTGGCGTCTCAACGAGCGGCATTACGGGGCCCTGCAGGGGTTGAACAAGGCGGAGATGGCCGCGAAGTACGGGGAGGATCAGGTGCTGATATGGCGGCGCAGCTATGACATTCGCCCGCCCGCGCTTGACCCGTCCGACGAGCGTTATCCGGGCCACGACCGGCGCTACCGCGATCTGACGCCCGAGCAGCTTCCGCTGACGGAGTGCCTGAAGGACACTGTAGAACGCTTCCTCCCTCTCTGGCATGAGACCATCGCGCCCACGGTGAAGTCTGGCAAGCGGGTGCTCATCGCGGCGCATGGCAACAGCCTGCGGGCTCTGGTGAAGTATCTGGACGGCATCTCGGATCAGGACATCGTCGGGCTAAATATCCCGACGGGCATTCCGCTGGTCTACGAGCTGGAGGACGACCTGAAACCCATCCGCAGCTATTATCTGGGGGACCAGGAAGCCATCGCCGCCGCTCAGGCGGCTGTGGCCAGCCAGGGCAAGGCGAAGTAGCCGGGCAGACCGCTTCCCCGGCGAGGCGGACCCGCCGGGCTTGTCTGTACGGCTAGGGATGTTGCCGCAGAGCCTTCAGTGGAACAGCAAGCTTAGGCGTGCGGCGATGGAGCACGCAGTCTGTTGTTTATATTGACAACGGGCGCGCGCGGATGGTATAAACCAGTGGACGGTCTCGCACGCCTGCAGGCCGTCCTTCCATTCCCCGGTAGCTCAACTGGCAGAGCGCTTGGCTGTTAACCAGGATGTTCGTGGTTCGAGTCCACGCCGGGGAGCCAGATTCTCTAACGAACCGCCGGAGCGGAGGCTCCGGCGGTTTTTGCTAGGGGCGTCAAAGAGTTTCAGAGCGCTGCCCGTTCTTGCCGGCTCTCCCCCGGAAAGGGACATCGCTCGCACCTGCAACCCTCACCCGTTCCCACGCAGGGGGCTTTCGGCACCCCGCCCCTGGAGACGTCCGGCAGATTCAGACTGTGGAGCGGTGCCGAGGAGGTGAAAAAGCCTTCTCCCCTGGTCGGAGAAGGTTGGGATGATGGGGGTCTTACCGGCCCAAAGTTAACGGGTCGGTGTCCGGGGATTCGTTCCCGCTACTTCTCCTACGGTGGTTGAGCCGTCCGGCGCAGCCGGGCGAGTCGAAAGCACAACTGCCACTGTGTGGTCTCGATACGCGCGGCTGACGCCGCGCTAACTCGACCAGCGTAGAACCACCCCCACTCAACGCACAAAGCAGCCGACTTCCCAGGCGTAGTGCTGAAAGCCCAGGGCGCGAGCGGTGCGCAGTGATGCCTCGTTTGTCCTGTCGGTTCCCCACATGGCGATCTTGCCCGCCCGGAAGATCTCCTTCACAGCCGCCGAAGCTGCGCTCAGGGCATAGCCTCTTCCGCGGTATTCCGGCTCCGTTTCGATGCTCAGATCCCAGACTACGTCCGAGAGCGGCTTCACCGTAGCCCGCGATACGGCCCGGCCGTCCACGAACTGCGCAAAGACCGGCCCTCCCCAGAGGCGGCGTCTGGCGGCGGCTTTTTCATCCAGAGCGGAGGCTTCGCACACCTCTCCCTGTTCTCTGTCCCGGAACATTTCCGGGATCAGATACAGCCGCTCACCCCGGAACCACTCCGCCTCGGCCGTGAAGGGGGCCAGCGCGTTCTCCAGCACCTCGCAGACCTCATCCGACAGGCTGCAGGATGGGGCTCGGAGGAGCACTCGCCGGGCGTGTTCCGCCAGATGTGGGGCCACGGAGATGACGGACCCTTCTCCCGTGTCCATCCCGAACACGGGGAGGGGGAAACCCTTCGCGAACCGCAGCTCGCGGTGCTCACTTGCGAGGACCAGCGTCTTGCCGCCCCGAAGGTCTTCCGGCCGGCAGCCCATCTCTGCTGCGTAGTGGCGGTCCAGAGCGGCAAGGGCGGCTTCGGGAGCGTCCTGATGGTCTTTGTCAGCAAACGAGTCCCGGCTCAAAGTCATTGCCTTTTCCGAAACGTCCGGCGGGCATCTGCCGTCGAACCAGATGAATGCAACTCAGTGCAACGCCTCTGCGGGAAAGGGGCTGTCCCGGCGCCGGCCTCTCCCGGAGGAGGGGTTTCTGCTATAATACCAGAGGGGGAGGGGCTTTCCACACGCCCGGAGCGAAGAGGCGCGCGCTCCGGAGAACGGAGGTTTTTGGAATGGTCCAGTCTGTCGCGGAGAAGGACCTGAGGGCCAGGTCGCAGGAGATCCTTCAGTCCCGGCTGGGAGGACTGAAAAAGGCGGCGCTCGCAGCGGCTCTGGTTCCGCTCGCCGTCGCGGCCGCATCCAGCGGCGTGGCGGCGGATGCTCCCGCCAAGTCCCCGCAGAACCATCGTGTGAAGGCGCAGGTCACCAAGACCGGTGATGTTTACCGCTATGAATTCACCCTGATCAACGCTTCTCTGCCGGGAGCTTCCGGCGGAGCACAGGGAACTGTGGACGTCGCTCCAACAGAGGGAGGACCGGCGCGCCCGTGGATCGTGAACTGGCAACTTCCACTGTTCGATCCTTCGGACGTCAGCGATGTGAAGGTGCCGGAAGGATGGGCTTACGAGATCATCCGTGCGGGGGAGAAAGGGGTCTGTTACAACAATCCGGAGAGTCCGTTCGGCAAACATCCGTGGACCTGGTCTCCCGCGGCCGACCCCCTGCTGAAGAAGCCGGACGAGGCCAAAGCCTACGGACCCAACCCGGCGGTCTTTGCCAAGCCGCCATACGTGCTCCATTTCTACTGTCTCACCGCGCCTGATGAGAGCGGGAAGCCGATGCCGGTGAACCCTCTGGGCTCGCTGGATATGATGAAGGGCTTCTCCTTCACCAGCAAGTATCCCGAGACGGCAGCGCCGTTCCTGCCCGTGTATTACAACCAGCAAGATATCGCCTCGCTGCCGGGAAAGGCGGTCATCCCGAACAGTCCTGGCCTCCAGAAGGCGGCTTCGGTGCAGGTGTCATCAGCGAACTGACGCTCTTGTCACATTTCCGCAAACCGCCCGGATGGCCTGCGCCTTCCGGGCGGTTTGGTGTTTCCGGAGGACGCATCTCTGCGCGAAGGAGGGCCGGGGCGTGCGCTTGCTGATGGCGGTCCACAACGCCTATACGGACACCTCCAGCGGTGCGGCGAGGAGCATGCGGACCATCGTCGAATGGCTGAACGCCTCCGGACACGAATGCCGCGTGCTGTGCACCGCGCGTTTCGACGCGCGCTCTCCGGATTCCCTTGAGGAGCACCTCTCCTCGCTTGGCATCCAGCCGCAGATGGCGCAGACGCCCCGGCGGCTCATCCGCTCCGGCTCAGCCGGCCGCCCGGTTTGGTGGTTTGAACTGAACGGTGTGCCGGTGACGATGGTGCTCACCCGGCACAACGACTGGCGCAGCCCCGATCGTGATGAGACCGAGCAGCTGGTCAACCTGTGCCGTCATGTTCTCAGGGAGTTCGGCCCTCACGTTCTGCTGTCTTACGGCCCGCACGGGGCGGTCCAGGAGATGATGCGCCTGGCCCGGCGTCACGGGGCGCGGACAGTGTTCAGTGTGCGCAACTACGGCTACGAGGACCGGCGCTGGTTTGCGCACGCCGACAGCGTGCTGGCCTGCAGTCCCTATCTGGCCCGCTACTATCAGACAAAGGTGGGCGTCGAGTGTGAGGGCATCCCATCGCCCATCCGGTGGGAGGATGTTCTTGCGTCGGAGGAGTCCCGAACCTTCGTCACGTTCGTGAATCCTTCCCTGGAGAAAGGGGCCGCGCTGTTCGCCCGGCTGGCCGATATGCTGGGAAGCAGGAGGCCCGACATTCCGGTGCTGGTGGTCCAGTCGGCCGCGGATGCCTCCAGCCTGAACAGCATTCCCGGCATAGACTTCAGCCGCTATCCGCAGATCATGGCCGCTCCTCCCGTGCCTCGTCCGGCTGACTTCTTCGAGCTGACGCGTATCCTGCTGGTGCCATCGGTTTTTCAGGAGCCGTTCGGCCGGGTGGCGGCCGAGGCGCTGATCAACGGGATACCTCCCATCGTCAGCGACCGGGGTGCGTTGCCGGAGACGGTGGCGGAAGCCGGCATCGTGCTGCCGCTTCCGGAGTGGTTGACATCCACGTCCGTTCAAATCCCGGACGAGAGTGAAGTCCAGCCCTGGTTCGACGCTGTCTGCGCTCTCTGGGACGATGAGCAAGCCTATGCTGCACGCTCATCCCTCTGCAGAGATGTCGCCAGACGTCTGTATGCCGAAGAACCTCTCAGGCAGCGCTACCTGGAGTATTTCCAGTGCGTCGCTTCGCGGTAATCTTCGTGCTCTTGGGTGTTCGAAGGTTTGCGTCGCCGTTGAAAGTGGTATAGTAAGGGCAATCATCCTGCGGTGCGAAATGTTCGTGACTATCGCAGGAATCCGCGAGGAGGCCAGAGACAGATGAGCAAGTACTGGAAGAGAGTGGCCGTTCTGGGTCTAGTCGCCGTGATCGCTGCGGCGTTGACCACATCGGCAGGAGCCCGGATCGGCGGAGTGTTGAAGGGTGCCGCCATCGTTGGCATCGTCAGCCAGTTCGGCGGTCAGATAGACAGCGGCATCAACAACATGCTGGGAGGTAAGGGCGCCGCCGTGAACGGCGCGACCAAGGTTGTCCCGATCTTCAGCGCCGGGCGGGGTGCTTACCTGGGAGCCGCGCAGGTGGCCGGTCCCAAGGAGAATGTAGACAAGGTAAAGGGAGTCGCACAGGTCGAGCTGAAGGTCGCCGGCTTCCGGACTGAAGTCATGGTGCCGGTGAACTCCATTGACGTGAGCAAGCTCCACCGGGTGCAGGATGTCGGCGTCAGTGCCATCATTGACATCCGTATGTGAGCTCCCCTGAGGCGGGGCAGATGTGCGGGGGCAGGCCGGGTGCCTGCCCCCGCTGCGTTCTCTTACAGTTCAGCCAGCTCCGCCTGGATCATTTCCATCAACGGCCGGATGGTGGGCGCATCGAACCGGAACTCGGCGCCGGCCACCCGGAACAGCTCCGGCAATGGCCGGCTTCCGCCCAGCGCAAGCGCCCGCCGGTACGCCTCAAGCGCCCCCCTGCCTTGCCGCTTCCAGTTCCGCCACACCTGAAGCGCTCCCAGTTGAGCGATCCCGTATTCCACATAATAGAAGGGTGAGAGGAAAATATGCAGCTGCCGGTGCCACGTCTGCCTGCGGACATCCTCGAAGCCGCGCCAGTCCACGTCGCCGCCGAACCGCACCATCAAAGCGTCGAACGCCTCCGCACGCTCCTCCCGCGTATGCTCAGGATGCGTGTAGATCCAGTGCTGGAACCCATCCACCACCGCCATCCATGGGAAGAACGTCACGATGCCCTCCAGATGAGCGCGGCGCGCGCGGGCAGCCTCCTCTGGCGAGGGGTAGAACTCCTCCAGAAAAGCGCTTCCCAGTAGCTCCATACTCATGGACGCCACCTCCGCGAACTCCAGCGGAGCGTGGCGGTAGGGGTGCAGGTCTTCCTCCCGCGTAGCCAGGGCATGGAATGCGTGCCCGGCCTCATGCAGAATGGTCTCCACATCCCGCTGAAGCCCCACCGCGTTCATAAAGATGAACGGAAGCCGCGCTTCGGAAAGAGTGGACTGATATCCTCCTGGCGCCTTGCCTTTCCGGTTATCCAGGTCCAGCAGGCGCAGCTCGCGCATCGTGCGGAAGTCTCTGCCAAGCTCGGGGTCCAGCCTGTCTAGCACACGCTCGGCTTTCTGCTCCAGCTCCTGAGCATCCTGGAATGGCATGAGGGGAGGGCGGCCTTTGGGGTCCGCCGCAAGATCCCAAGGACGCAGCGACTCCAGGCCCATCTCTTTCCGGCGGCGCTCCTGAAGCTCGCGAACCAGGGGCAGCACCTCTTGCTCTATGGCTTCGTGGAACTCCAGACAGTCCTGCGGAGTGTAGTCGAACCTGCCGCGGTCCAGGAACGCATAGTCCACGTAGCTCTCGAAGCCAGCGTTGCGGGCGATGCTGTTCCTGATCTCCAGCAGCCGGTCGAAGATGGACTCGAACTCATCCGCCTCCTGCAGCCTGCGGCGGGCGGTCAGCTCCCATGCTTCGCGCCTGAGCTCACGGTCCGGCTCTTCCAGATATTTCGCCATCTGGACCAGCGTCTGCTCGCGTCCCTGGAACTCGACCGTCAGCGATCCGGACAGCTTCTGGTATTGCTGCCCCAGGCGCGTCTCCTCGGTCTGGAGGGGGATGTTTTCCTGCCGGAACAGACGAACCTGGGTCTCGGCCGCGCGGTCCAGGACAAAGTAGCGATCCCGCGGAAGCTCCGGGCGGAGTGGATGCTCCGTGTATAGCTTCGCCAGCCGGAAGCCTCGCTCACGGCTGATCGGCTGGATGTTCTCCACGAAGCGGAGGTATTCGGCCTCCGCCTCGGGATCCTCGGTGTGCGTGGTCATGGCGATATAACGGCGCGTCCTCTCCTCCGAAAGGGCCGCCGTTAGTTCGCTCTCCTCAAGAAGCCACCGCTCCAGATCCTCGGGACTCTTGCATGCGGCTAGCTTCTCTTCCAGCAAATCGAATAGCCGGGCCACCGCCTGCTGGTCGTCCCAGTCAACCTCGGGCGGCACGAATGTTCTCTTCCGGTACGGGGGAAGCTCCCCGAAGGGCAGTTTGCTCATCGGGTAGAGGTGTTCTCCTTTCCTTCTGGATCTTGCGGGCCTTTGCTGTTTCCGTTCAGCGCCTCCCGGCGGATCCGGAGCGCTGCACGCACAAATCGTGTTGCGATGTCCCGGGAGTCCCATACGTCCAGCCCGTTCAGGTAGGACCGGTGGATGCTGCCGAGCGGAAAGATCCAGCGCTCCGGCAGACGGCTTGCTCCCCAGGCCGCCCCCGCGATGGAGCCCGCCGTCGCCCCGTTGCAGTCCGTGTCCATACCGGCCATCACCGCACGGGTAATGATCCTTTCGAATGAGGGGGACTCCAGCTCAAGTACCGCCGTCACAAGCGCGGCGTTGTTGATGGTGTGCCCGATGTGCATCCCTTTATGCGCGGCGAAGATCCGGTCCAGCACGCTATCAAGGTCGCGAAGCTCCGAGCACCATCCTAACGTTTCCCGCAGCGCGATAGCCAGCCGGCATTCCGCCGGGATTTCGGTCAACGCCACGCGGATGGACTCACGGATGTCCCCGGTCGCGAGAACGCTTGCGATGAGCGCCGCATAATACATCGCCCCGTAGATGCCGTTCCGCGTGTGGCTGATACGGGCATCCCGCCAGGCCATCTCCGCTGCGAGCTCCGGCAGTCCGGCGCAGGCATATCCCCACGGGTCGGCGCGGATGTCGGCTCCCAGATACTCTCCATCCGGGTTGTTGACATAGGCCGTCTCCGGCGGCTTCATGCCGCGCCGGAGATTATCCAGAGCGTGCTTTTCTGCCGTGCACGCGAAAGGCACATAACGCAGCCACGCTCTTCCTACATCTTCGGGTGTGAAGCCGGGCCCGTACTCCTCCAGGATCAACAGCCCGAGCAGCGTGTACAGCAGGTCGTCGTCGGGCATCAAGAAGATCATCTCATCCCGCAGGAAGCGGCGGTATGGCAGGCCGTTATAGGTGCTGTGATAGAGTGTGGGCTTGGGCAGGCGCGTCCAGTAGTCCTCCAGCGGATACGGCTGGTCCAGCGCGGCCGCGGCCGCGCGAATCTCCTCTCTTGAAAACCCTTCCACCGGCACCCCAAGGGTGCAGCCTGCACCGCGTCCCAGCCAGGCTCCCAGAATGCGATCCTCCAGATCCTCGGCATCCGGCAGGGGATCCAGCTTCCGCGGGCCATCCGGCCTCAGCGCCCGGATGGCTTCCAGATCATCCGGCTCCCGGCGCAGAAGTTCCGCATCTGGCTCCGCCTTCTGGACAAGGGCTGTCAGCCGTTCCAGCTCCCGTTCCACTTCCCGGGATAGTGTGTCAGCCGCTGCGCCATGCTCGCGCTTCAGGTCAAGCCACTCGCGCAGGGCCATCCATTTTTCATCCAGGTGAGAGTAATAAGACATTGCCGCAGGTCTCCCGCCGTCCAGCTCGCCGTCCGGACCAGCGCAGTATGGCTCAAAATGCGCTAAAGTGGGTGCGAAGCAATGTCCGGCAAAGGAGTCAGACAACAATGAGGGAAGTGCGCTGGGAGCGGATGTTCCCGGACCAGCTGGAGGAGGCGTTCCAGGAGTGCCCGGTGGTCTATTTCACCTACGGTCTGTGCGAGCCTCACGGTCCTCAGAACGCCCTGGGGCTGGATGCCCTCAAGGCGCACGGCGTGGCGTGCGAGGCGGCCCGGCGCTACGGCGGTATCGTGGCGCCGCCGGACTTCTGGCATATTCACGAGTGCAGTGGTTCGGCGTTCTGGGCACACAATCACGTCGGGCAGGTGGAGCGCAAATGGCTCACTTCGCTTCCGCCGTGGCAGCATTTCCGCAACGTGCTCTACCACATCCGCACCGCTGACTCCATGGGCTTCCACGCGGCCATTCTATTGACCGGTCACTACGGCCCGAACTGGAATGATCTGAATCGTATGGTGGATCTGGTGCGTCCGCACGTGGGGACGCGCCTCTATTCGCTGCCGGATTTCGAGGCCAACCAGCCCGGATTTGATGGAGACGGCAAGAGCGGCGGCGACCACGCGGGGCGTGTCGAGACCTCCCTGATGTGGGCTCTGGATCCGTCCTGTGTGGATGTCTCCCGTATCCCCCCGGAGGAAGCCGAAGGGCCCCATTTCGCGATGGGCCCCACAGTCCGGCAGGCCGATCGCAGGAAAGGCGAGCGTATGGTGCAGGATGAGGCGCGGTACCTGGGCGAGAAAGCGCGCGAGCTTCTGGAGGAGTATCAGCGGCTGCGCCCTGCGCATACCCTGCGCACGTTCGAGCAGGTGGAGCGCCTGTGGCGGGATGTCGTCCTGCCCGAGCTTCCCTCCTTCGCCACCATGCAGGATCTCTGGCCCGGGCAGGAGCCGGTGCCGGAGGATTCCGTCTGGTTCGAGAACTGGCGTGTCCCGGATGTGACCGCCACTGTATTCCGCACGAAGGAGAATGCTTGATGAGGATCGCTCTGGCTTCGGACCACGCAGGCTTCCGCTACAAGGAGAAGATCGAATCCTGGCTTCGCGAACAGGGACACGAAGTGAAAGACTTCGGCACGCACTCGGATGAGCGGTGCGACTACCCGGATTTCGTGCGCCCGGCGGCGGAGGCCGTGGCGCGGGGAGAATTTGACCGGGGGATCGTGCTGGGAGGCAGCGGCAACGGAGAGGCGATGGCGGCCAACAAGGTCCGCGGGATCCGTTGCGCGGTAGCTTGGAACGAGGAGAGCGCGCGCCTTTCGCGGGAGCATAACGACGCGAACGTCCTCTCCCTGGGAGAGAGGCTCATTCCGGAGGACCAGGTTCTGGACATCGTGAGAGTGTGGCTGGGGACGCCTTTCGAGGGAGGCCGCCACATTCCCCGCATTCAGAAACTGGAGCCTGATGTTTCCGCAACCTGCTCGCAATAAAACTGGTAATTGTGCCGGTTTCTTTTGCCCGGGGTGCGGCATATAATAGTCAATGTTCCCGGTAGGAGATAGTTTCCCAGAATTTGCGACATATTCGCTTCTTGTTGGGCCTTCGCCGGTAACAGAAAGGGAAAGCAGAGGGTGAGGCAGATGAGGGTGGCATTGCTTGCAGGGCTGGTGGTCCTTGCGCTGGCGCAGGCCTCCGTGGCCGGCCCCGGGCAATGGGTCTTCCTTGTGCACGGCGCGAACAGCGCCGGGGCGCTGCAGTTCACCGGAGCAGCCGGCTCTGCATCTCCCATAGCCATCTCCGCGTCCGTCTTCAACAACGACCCCTCTCACACGCTCAGTTTTGACGGCATCACGCTGAAGACGGACGACCTGGTTCCGCCCGATCCGGGGTTGTTTGCGCGCCTGTGGATCCCGGAGCCTGCTATGGAGATGCCGGAGGTCTTTCTGCTGCCCGCTTCCGGTAAGCGTGCGGGCATCGTGCTGGGGCATTTCGACCTCCGGAACGCGGAACCCGGCAACTACACGTTCCGGTTGATCGCGTCGGCCAGCTTTGACGGGGTCCAGGCCAATCCGCCGGAGATCATTTCTCCCCCGATCACCATCCAGGTGGTGCCGGAGCCGGGAGGGCTGCTCGCAATGGCGGCCGGAATGGCGTCTTTAGCCGGTCTGCTCAGAAGACGCCGGTAGAGTAGCGCAGTAGATTTTTCGTCACAGGTGGCCCGTGAAAGGGCTGCCCCGGGAGAGAAGCCCGCAGCGTCCCGGCTGCGGGAAAGGGTGTAGAGGCGCGACTGTGTCCCCTTGTGCGCCGGCTGCCCGGGTTTCTTGTCGCGCCCGCGCATTTCGGCCGGGCGGCTGCCGGATTTCACGGATCCGACTGGTGGCCAAAGGACTCTTCCGGGTGTGAACTCTCTGTGACGATTTGCGGGAGACGAAAGGGCTCTGCAGGTGATCGAGGAGAAGGAACGGATCAAGAGAAGCTGTCTGCCGGGTATCGCCATCGTGGCTGTGTTTCTGGCGCTCTGCTGCAGCGCGCCGGCCACCGGCCAGACCAGCATAACCTCTGTCAGTGCCAGCCCGTCCGCCTTCTATGCGGACGAGAATCAGACCACAACCCTGACGGCGGAAGGCACGGCGGGGGTTGCCACGCTGGCCATGCGCGTGACGCGCTCCGACCGGACCACAGTGGTCCGATCCTCCATCGCGCTGACCGAAACGTCTCCGGGCGTCTATTCGTGCGTCTGGAACGGGAAGAACGACAGCAATCAACTCGTTGAGACCGGCGTCTACAGCTTTCGTGTCTTCAACCTGGCCACCTCCAGCTACATCGGCCCCTGGGGAGATGTGGAGGTCATCAGCCGCAAGCCGCGCTTCATCTCCGCGGAGATCACCCCGTCGCCGTTTGTGCCGGACGGCACGGCGGGAAATATGGTGCAGATCCGCATCCAGGCCACCCCGCTGGAAAGCGGAAACTACAAGTGGGGGATCTACAACAACTGGCTGGGGTGGATGGTGTATCAGGAGAATCTTCCGGCGCCCTCCTCGCCAGGGGTATATGAGGTTTCCTGGAACGGGGTTTCCCGTTACAACTACTCGGGCTATATGGGCTCGAACTACGGCGGATACGGAGAGGATCACTCCTACAACCAGAGTTATGTGGTCCTCTGGGAACCTGACGGGACTCAGTTAACCTCTCCCGCCAGCGCGTATTTCAAGGTTCGCGGTGTCTGGGCTCTCAGCCGCGACAAATCCGAGATCGAGCCGCGCTCCGGGGAGTTCGCCACCTTCACCGCCACCGGCTATGACGGACTGAGTCTGCTGGTGCGCATCACGCGATCATCGGACGGCGCGCTGGTGGGCGAGTTTCCGATGACTCCCACAGGCAACGGACAGTATGTCTTCAGCTGGAACGGGCGGAATGCCGCAAATGAGATCCAGCCGACGGGAGACTACCGGCTGCAGGTCCTCAATGCCGCGAGCGGCGTGCAGTATTACAACGCCAGCACTTCGCTGCGTCTGCTGTATACCGTGGACGCCATCTCCGTTGCCCCCAACCCGTTCAGCCCGGACGGGACGGGAGAACCAGGCCAGACAGCCACCATCACTGTAAATGCCGCCGCCGGGCAGACCGGTCTGAAATATGGCATCTACAACAACTGGCTGGGCTGGATGGTGTATCAGGAGCCGCTCCAGGAGACCGGCACGCCGGGAGTCTACCAGGTGACATGGGACGGCGTGAGCCGCTACAGCTACAGCGGGCTAATGGGCAACACCTACAGCGGCTACGGGGAGGACCACAGCTCCAACCGTTGCGACGTGGTGGTGTGGGATGCTAACGGCCAGGAGTCCATCGTCCGCGGTTACTTCAAGGTCCGGGGGGTGGACCGTCTGGAACGTGACAAATCCTCCTTTGCCGCCGTGACCGGCAATGTCACGTTCACCGCCCGCGGCTATTCCGGCTTCAACGTACGGATCCGGATCTACCGCAACAACCCGTCCACGCTTGTGCGGACGGCGATGATGACGGACAACGGTGATGGCACCTACACCTTTGTCTGGAACGGGACTGATGACGGCGGACAGGCCGTAGCCCCGGGAGCTTACACGGCTTACATTTATAATGCCGCCAGCGACCGCCGCTATTACCCGACGGTGGGGGTGAACATCACGTTCTCGGTCTCCGCCATTACCGTTGACCCTGACCCCTATTCCCCGGACGGCACGGGTTCTCAACTGGCCACCATCACTGTTCAGGCTCCGCCCGGTCTGACCGGCTTGAAGTACGGCATCCAGAACAACTGGCTGGGCTGGATGGTCTACCAGGAGCCGCTGCAGGAGTCCGGCACTCCGGGTGTCTATCAGGTGACGTGGGACGGTGTGAGCCGCTACAGCTACAGCGGGCTCATGGGCAACACCTACAGCGGCTACGGCGAGGACCATAGTTCCAACCGCTGCGAGGTGGTAGTGTGGGACGCCTCCGGCGTCGAATCGCAGGTCCGGGGCTCCTTCAAAGTCCGGGGGATTGACCGCCTGGAGCGGAGCACCGGTTCGTTCAACCCCCGCAGCGGCGCGACAGTCACGTTCACGGCGCGGGGCTATTCCGGCTTCCCGGTGCGCATCAGGATCTACCTCAACAGCCCGTCCACGCTGGTCCGCACAGCGATGATGACGGACAACGGGGACGGGACCTACACTTACGTCTGGGACGGCAGGAACGATTCCGGGGAGTATCAGAAGCCCGGATCATACACGGCCTACGTGTACAATGCCGCGAGCGATGTCCGTTACTATCCGACCCAGGGAGTCAGCATACAGTTCGACGTGGACTCCCTGACCGTGGACCGGGATCCCTTCGCGCCGAACGGCACCCCGCAGGACGTAGTGACCATCACGGTCAATTCTGACCCGGGACAGAGCCTGCAATACTACATTGACCACGAGTGGCTCGGTACCTCTCTGAACTGGACCGCCCTGACCGAGGTGTCCCCGGGCGTTTACCGCGGCACGTGGGACGGCGTGCAGCGCTCCTCCTACGAGGGATACATCCCGGCGCACTCCAGTTACCGGGCCCGTGTCCTGGTGCGCAACGCGGACAATGTCCAGGCTCAGACCACCCGATATTTCGCCGTCCGCGGCGCGCACGGCATCACCACGGCTGCAAACGAGTTCACTCCCGGCGGCGGCAACGTCCTGAACATCACCGTTCCGGGCCAGCCGGGGTTGGATCTGGATGTCTGGGTGACCAATGTGGCCACGGGAGTGGTGACCCGTAAGATCCAGCTTGTGGAAGCAAGCGGTACCTACACCGCCGCGTGGGACGGCAAGGACGAATACGGCAACTATGCCGGAGCGGGGAACTTCCGCCTGCGTCCGTACGCCAGAGCCGGTCAGAAGCCGTATTACCACTACAAAGACGTCACCGTGCGCCCCGCTGTCTTCAGCGTGGAGGCCAACCCGGATCCCTTTGCGCCGACCGGGGCAAATCAGGTCACGCTGACCCTCCGGGCGGATGCCGGTCAGGCCGGTCTCTATGCCCGGATCTTCGCGCCCTCCGGGTCGTATGCCCAGGTCTCGTTCACGGAGGTAGGTTCTGAGGGGACATATGTCGCCCAGTGGGACGGACGCATCAGCGGCGACCTGGCCTCCGCCGGCGTCTACACTATCCGCGTCTACACCTCCGCGGGGGTGCAGTTCCCGCAGACGGGCAGCCTGACCGTCGCTTCCGTCACCGGCTTGACGCTGAATCCGAACCCGTTCGAACCTGGTGGCGGACGCACGCTCACCATCACGGCTCAGGTGGGCGGCGGGGTGTCGCTGGATCTGGAGGCGCGCGTTGGTACTCTGAAGACACTGCCTCTATCTCCGGATGGCAGCGGAGCCTTCACGGCGGTCTGGAACGGCGAGGTGTCGCCCGGCGTGTTCATCCAGGCCGGCCAGCACACGGTCTATCTCTACAACAGTGTCACCGGGCAGCGCTACACTCCCACAGCCACGCTGAACATTGTGGACAACACGCCGCCTTCGGTCTTTATCACGGGTGGCCCGTCGGAAGGGAGCACGGTGCTCGGGAACGTCACGTTCGTCTGGAGTGGTTCCGACAACGTGACCCCGTCGTCGCAGCTTGTCTACAGCTACCGGATGGACGCCGGTGAATGGTCCGCGTTCTCCGGCGCAACCAGCGCCGCGTTCACCCTGGCGGATGGTCCGCATACTTTCAGCGTCCGGGCCAGGGATCTGGCGGGCAATATCACAGCCACTCCGCTTGTCCGGTCGTTCAACGTGGATAACAATCCCACCGGGACGCTGAGAGTCCAGGTGGTGACCAATGGGTCGCCCGCGAAGAGCATCAGCGGGGCCACCGTGCGCGTGACCGGCGGCCCTGCCAACGTGGACCGCTCGGCGGTCACGGGTGCAGATGGAGTGGCCACTTTCGCCGACCTGCGGGCGGGCGAGTATGCTATCGCAGCAACCAAAGCCGGACTAGAGGACGCAAGCGGCACGGGTCAGGTGCTGAGCGGTCAGATCTCCACCGCCACCATCGTGATGGCGGGCGGCCCCAGTGTTCTGCTGAATGGAGACTTTGAGGAGCCAGCCATCGGTTCGGCGTGGGCTGTCTACGGTTCCGGCCAGACCATTCCCGGATGGACGGCGGGCGGTCTGGGGGTGGCCCTCATCCGCAGCTACTGGCAGCCGGCGCGGGGCGCCCAGTCGCTTGAGTTGAACAACCACCAGGCATCCGGCGCCGGCTCGGTGCGCCAGACCGTGACCGTTCAGCCTGGACGCCTGTATCATCTGCGCTTTGCGCTCTCAGGCCAGCCGGACGCCGGCCCTGCTGTAAAGCGGGCGAACGTCTGGTTCGGCGGAGATCTGGTAGACTCGCCCACGTTCGACGTCACGGGCAAGTCGCTGTCGAACATGGGCTGGGTGTACAAGGACTACTGGGTGCGGG
>Ga0101944_10001691_pt1 | contig 42875 bp, 28 predicted proteins | sample DewCreD2012metaG_FD_75245 | JGI IMG/M metagenome (GOLD analysis project Ga0101944, IMG submission 75245) | Hot spring sediment bacterial and archeal communities from British Columbia, Canada, to study Microbial Dark Matter (Phase II) - Dewar... ... | reverse complement strand
TCCGGTGGTGCCTTCTTCAAAACCGGGATTCGCCAACAGATTGCCCGAAGTCAACGGTGGACCGCACGCGCTGTTGATGAGGCAGTCGTAACTGCCAGCGTCGCCTGGAGCGACCGACTGAATCGTGTAAGTGCTGCCTGTCGCGCCACTGATGTTCACACCGTCTTTGCGCCACTGGTAGGTCAGATCAATGCCCGTAGCCGCCACCGAGAAGGCGACGGGCTCGCCCGCGCACTTGGTCTGCGACACCGGTTGCAGGGTGATAACCGGCGGCGTACAGGCAGTTACCGTAAGCCTGGCTGCCCGGCTGGTAACACTGCCGTACGCATTGCTGACCACAACCGTATAGTCGCCGGTATCGGCGATCTGCACGTTAGCCAGCGTAAGGGTGGCAGTCGTCGCGCCCGACACATTCCCGCCGTCGGTCAGGTCCACGTCGTCCTTGCGCCACCGGTAGCTCAGCGGCTCGGAGCCGGTCGCTGCGACACTGAGGGTGGCTGTGCTGCCGATCACGTTTGTCCTGCTCGCCGGCTGAGAGGTGATCGACGGCGGAATCTGTAACGAGAAGTTGTCCACCGTAAGACTGAACGAGAGGAAATCATTGGCTTGAGGTGGAATCATGGGTGCGGGAATCGGAACGACTGCGAACAGGGCTGACTTACCCCAGCTCCCGCCGCCCGCTTGTGCCGCTTCAAAGCTTGCTCCATCTTTGCTGGCCCACACTCGGAGTTGCAGATACGCCGTCGGCCCGTAAGTCCATCCGGGAATGGTCACTGTAGTGGATCGAATCAGTCCCGATTGGAACGCAACCGGCACGCCAATTGGCGTCAACGCGCTTTCAAGTTCAACAGCTCCCGCATACAACTGACCCACAAAGTTGGTGTCCAACAGCGTGACGCCGTCACCCCGATACACCCGGCCTTTTGCCGGATCGAAATTGCGGGTGTCGAACCCTACCAGGCAAGAATCGGTCCCCGCGTCGATTGTCAGCGTCGCCACCTGACTGGTCACGGAACCGTATCCGTTGCTGACCACGACTTGGTAATTGCCCGCATCAGACGCCTGCACGTTGGCAATGGTCAGCGTGGAAGTGGTCGAGCCGGAAACACGCCCGCCATCGGCCAGTTCGCCGCCGCCTTTGAGCCACCGGTAGCTCAACGGCCCGGCGCCAGTCGCCGTGACGCTGAAACTCGCCGTCGTGCTGACGAAGTTCGTTTGGTTGGCCGGCTGACTCACAATGACAGGTTGGGCAGTCGGCGGCACAAGGAGTGCCTTCGCCATGTAGGCTGAGACTTTACCGCCCGCTGTCTTGAATGAGCCCCCGACATACAACAGCTCTGACCCGGCCAGGGCCAGTGCTTTGACGTCGCCGCCGATCCCCGACCCCATGTTCGACCAAGTGCTCCCGTTCCATTCGGCAATGTTTTTGGCCGACACTCCACCGGCTGAAGTGAAAATGCCGCCCGCGTATAGGCACGTATCAGATATGGCGAGCGCATAGACCTTGCCGAGGTATCCTCCATCAATAAATCCCGAACCCAAGGCCGACCACGTGCTCCCGTTCCACTTGGCGATGCAGCTGGCCGACACCCCGCCGGCTGACGAAAAAGCCCCCCCGGCATACACAACCTTGCCGGACACAGCGAGCGCATAGACCGGGCCGTTCATCCCAGACCCCAACGCCGACCACCCGCTCCCATTCCATTTGGCGATGCCACTGGCCCACACCCCGCCCGCTGACGAAAAAAGCCCCCCCGCATACACATCCGTGCCGGACACAGCGAGCGCATAGACCTCGCCGTTCATCCCAGACCCCAACGCCGACCAAGCGCTCCCATTCCATTTGGCGATGCGATTGGCCGACACCCCGCCCGCTGACGAAAAAGAACCACTGGCATACACATCCGTGCCGGACACCGCGAGCGCATAGACCGTGCCGTCCATCCCCGACCCCAAGGCCGACCACCCGCTCCCATCCCATTTGGCGATGCGACTGGCCGACACCCCGCCCACCGTGGTGAATTGGCCGCCCATATACAGATCGCTGCCTGACACGGCCAGAGCATGGACGGCGGGGGGAGGCCATGTGTCGCTGATGCCTGAGCCCAGGGTCGACCACGCACTCCCGCTCCATTTCGCAATCCGGTTCGCCTGAACTCCACCTGCCGTCGTAAACGAGCCACCCGCGTAGAGGTCCGTGCCCGAAACGGCCAACGCGGTGACCAGGTCGTTCATGCCGAGCATACCCGCCCCTACAACCGACCAAGCGTCCCCGCTCCATTTGGCGAGGTTGTATGCGACCGCCTCACCGGCCTTCTGGAATGCGCCGCCTGCATACAGGTTTGTGCCGGATACCGCCAACGCGGAAACCATAACTGAACTGAGGTCGGTCCTCAGTCCTGCCCCTAAGTTACTCCAAGCGGTCCCGTTCCATTTCGCAATGCTTCTGGCTATTACTCCTCCCGCGTAGAAAAAGTCGCCGCCGGCATAAAGGTCCGTGCCGGAGACGGCCAGTGCATGAACGGAGGAGTCCATCCCAGACCCCAGTGCCGACCACGCGCTGCCATTCCATTTGGCGATGCATTGGGCCGACACTCCGCCGGCTGACGAAAAATCCCCCCCCGCATACACGTCTGTGCCAGACACCGCCAGCGCATAGACGGTGCCGGACATCCCCGAACCCAAGGCCGACCACCCGCTCCCGTCCCATTTGGCAATGTTGTTGGCCGACCCTCCACCCACCGTGCTGAATTTGCCGCCCATATACAGATTGCTGCCTGACACGGCCAGAGCATAGACGGCGGGGGGAGGCCATGCGTCGCTGATGCCTGAGCCGAGGGCCGACCACGCGCTCCCGTCCCATTTGGCGATGCACTTCGCCGACACCCCGCCCGCTAACCCAAAAGAGCCTCCCGCATAGACATCCGTGCCGGACACAGCCAACGCCAATACAGGGTCGCTCATCCCCGACCCCAACGGCGACCACGTCGTCCCATTCCATTTGGCGATGTAGTTGGCTGATACTCCACCGGCGAAGCAGAAGTCTCCTCCCACATACACATCCGTGCCGGAGGCGGCCAGCGAATAAACCGTGGGGGAACTCCCACCGCTGATTCCCGATCCCAAGGCCGACCACCCGCTCCCGTCCCATTTGGCGATGTTCGCCGCGATAACATCTCCGGCAACGGTAAAGCTGCCGCCGATGAAGAGATTTCCAGCCGCATCCACGACCATGGCGTTCACCCGCCCATCGGTTCCTTGCAGCCCCCCCATGCTCACCCAGTTCTCATCGCTGAACGTCGGGTCAATGCGTACGGGATAAACCGCAACGGCATCCTCCACCACCACGGCCAGGCGCTGGTCTGAAACCACCTCCAGCCGTGCGCGCAACTCCCGTTCCTTTGCGTCCACCACCCGTAGCCGACTGTAGGCCAGTTTCCGTCCAGAGTTGTCCAGCACCAGCCGCACTCCGCTGGCTGCTGCCTCGGCCCGCGCCCCGGTCACCGCCAAGTCCACCCGCAGCGGCCCAGTACCCCCAGGCGGTTCCGCCACCACAAAGTCCTGTCGCACGCCATCCGCGCTCACCGAATATTCCTCCACCAAACCGCGGCGCACGTAGCGCGCCAGACCTACCTCGCTACAAACCACACCACGCTCGGCCAACGCCACCATCGCACCGCCGTCGCGGCCCAGGTAATCCGCCACCACACGGAACCGGTCCGCCGCCGCGCCCTCCACCGTCGAGGTCAACCACAAACCCTCGCGGGTGACCTCACCCTCCAACCGCTGGAACGCGCAACGCAACCTCACCGCGCCGTCTTCCGCGGCGGACACTGCCAAGCCATCGCCGGCGTATTGCGCGGTGGCCTTGGCACCCAGGCCAGACCACGGAATGGACGAGTTGCCTGGAACAGTCTTCGCGGAGCAGGACGCTGATGTCTCCGGGCCGGCCGCTTGGAGAACCATCAGCGACGCAGTGAGCGCCAGGCCTACTGCGAGTTGCAGACCGTGTTTCGCCCGCCACGCAAACCATCCGCGTTGAAGTTTGAGCGACTGTCCGCCGGTCCTGGCCAGCGCCGCAGCGCACAATGTTCGGAACTGATGTGTGTTCGCTTTCATGGCTTGATTCGGATCGGGGTTCGCCGGACCGGTTCTGGCCGCTGCTCGATGCCGCGGTGAGCCGGGAGCGCGTTTGGCATCTGGGCAGTGAGAAACCGATTGGCTGTCGCGTTTCATGACCAAAACGCGGCCATTCTCCCTTTTTCCCAGGTGGCTGTGTATCGGCAAAAGTGTAGATGCCCCGCGGCGCAAGAAATGCTTTGCAAACCTCCCAGTTTGACATCTGCCAAAGGCGCTGCATGCGCCTGTCGCAACGCGGCAGCCTCCCGGCACGGTTGCGGTTGCAACCCGCCCATTGTCAAAAGCGGCTTTGGGGTGGTCGGGGAAAACCTCCCAGTGCGCACGAAGCCGCCGCTTCAAACGGCTGCCTGCGGCAGGCTGGCCAGAGCTACGGTCAGGATCCGGCCCGCGCCGCGAACAGCTTCTGGTCCGAAACAACTGCTGGCCTCAGCCCAAACCTCACCCCACTTGGCGAGCTCCAAACTCCAATTCCACATCCGCCCCAACCGGCCTTGATGGCCACCAACTCACAATCGTCACCACCCAGGCTGGGCGGCCCGCGTGCGTCGGCTTGACGGGCCGTTGGGCCGGGGTCTAACGTGACCCCGCCTTTTGCCATGAATCCGAAGCTCCTGTTCAAAGCGGTCTTCCTGCTGGTCGTGCTGTTGGTGCTGGTGCTGATGGGCATGAACAACGAGGACACGGTGACATTCCGCCTGCCGCCGCTGGTCTCGAAGTTCACCCAGAAGTCGGCGATCATGTACTACGCCTTCTTCGCGATTGGTTTTCTGACGGCGACGGTGCTGATGGCCGGCGGCAAGAAGGGCAGCGGCACGAAACCGGCCAAGAATGCCAAGTGAGATTGAGGACGGTCGCGGCGCGGCGAGCGCCCCCAGCGCCGCCCAGCCGCTACCCAGCCGTGCGCCGTGGGGTGCTGCGACGAGCAGCCGCCGGGCGCGTCAGACCTTTGGTCGCCTTGCTCCAGGGCCGGGCCGGTCAGGGCACCGGGCGCGAGGGCACGCTTGGGCCGGTTTCAGGCGGATTTGACAGACGCGAACTGCCTGGTCCAAGCCTGTAGGCCCCCGCGGACACTTTTGACCGATTTGAAGCCTTTGCGCTTGAGCCACTGGGCCGCTTGGCGCGAGCGCACACCCGCTTCGCAGCACAACAACAGGGCCTGGTCCGGTGGCAACTCGCGCCAACGCGCTGCGAACTGGCTGAAAGGCAGCAGGGTCGCGCCCGGGACCGGTGTCACGGCTGCCTCGTGCGGCTCGCGCACGTCCACCACCCGAATACCCGGAGTCGGCTGCATGAGGGCTTGTTGCAATTCCGCCGGGTCCGCTTCGTCTTCCGACAATGCGGCGGGCGGGCCGGCACACCAGGCATCGTAGTCCCCCAGGTCCTTGATCGTGGGCTGCTGGCCGCAGAGCGGACAGCGCGGATCACGGCGGACTTTGATCTCGCGAAACCGGGCCTCCAAAGCGTCAAACACCAGCAACCGCCCCAGCAACGACGTACCGACGCCGGCGATGAGTTTCAGCGTCTCAGTGGCCTGCAGGCAGCCGATCACGCCCGGCAACACCCCCAGCACGCCGGCCTCGGCACAACCCGGCACGGCACCCGGCGGCGGCGGCTCGGGATACAGGCAGCGGTAGCACGGCCCGCCCAGGTGCGGCGCCAAGAGGCTGACCTGCCCCTCGAAACGGAAGATCGAGCCGTACACATTGGGCTTGCCCAGCAACACGCAGGCATCGTTGACCAGGTAGCGCGTCGGGAAGTTGTCCGACCCGTCCACTACCACGTCGTAGTCTTGAATGATGGCGCGGGCGTTGGCGCAGGTCAGGCGCTCGGCGTGGGTGACCACGTGCACCTCTGGGTTGAGCCGTTGAAGCGCCTCGCCGGCGGAGGCGGTCTTGGGCCGGCCTGCCGCGTCGCTGCTGTGCAGAATCTGACGATGCAGATTGGACACGTCCACAACGTCGTCGTCGGCGATGCCCAGCGTGCCCACGCCGGCGGCGGCCAGATAAAGCAGCACGGGTGAGCCGAGGCCCCCTGCGCCGACACACAGAACGCGGGCGGCGCAAATTTTCTTTTGGCCGGCCAGCCCTATCTCGGGCAAGCTGAGGTGTCGCGCGTAACGGCGCAGTGCTTGGGGCGAGAGTTCCATGTCCGTTGCCTGCGACCACATTAGGTGCCCCGAGGCTCGCGTTCAAGCGGCGCGGCCTGCAACGCACAACGGAAATGGCCTCTTGCAGTGAACGACAGGTCAGGGCGGTGAGTCCGGAGGCAGCGGCGGCCCGGTTGGGTCGGCTGTGCCGGTGTCAGCCGCGCTTGGGCCTTGTGCTGGGCAGTGGCTTGGGCGAGGTTGCGGCCGCTGTGCAAACCACCGGGTCGCTGGCCTGTGCGCGGCTACCGGGTTTCCCGGCGTCCACGGTGGATGGACACGCCGGCCGGGTATTGTGGGGCAGTTTGGGGGGCGCACCGGTGGTTGTCCTGTGCGGGCGCGTTCACTACTACGAAGGCCACCCGATCGAGCAGGTGGTCTTTCCAATTCGCATGTTGGCGGCCTTGGGAGTGACGGACCTGCTGTTGACCAACGCGGCGGGCGGCATTGCCCCGTGGTTGCGGCCGGGCGACTTGATGTTGGTGCGCGACCACATCAACTTGATGGGGGTAAATCCCCTGCGTGGCCGGCAGCCGCCGGGCCGACCGAGGTTTGTGGACCTGACGCAGGCTTACGATCCGGGTCTGAACAGACGGCTGCGTCTGGCAGCCCGGCAATGCGGGATGCGGTTGCGGACCGGGGTGTATTTGGCCGTGAGCGGTCCGAGCTACGAGACGCCCGCCGAGGTGCGGGCGTTTGGACGGCTTGGCGCGGATGCGGTGGGCATGAGCACCGTGCCGGAGGTCATCGTGGCCCGACAGTGCGGCCTGCGCGTGGCCGCGTTGTCGTGCATTACCAACCGGGCGGCCGGCATGAACCGGCGCGTGTTGAGCCACGAGGAAGTGCTGGCCGTGGCCGGGCGGGTTGGGCGGCAGGCTGCCGTCTTGATCGAGGCTTTTGCAAGATTGTATGCACAGCAGGTCTGAGCGGTTACTGCTGGCGGCCGCGACGCGGGCGCGCCGCGGCGCCGTCGCGCCGTATTCGCGGTTCAAAGTGGGTGCGGCGTTGCTGACCAGCGGCGGGGAGGTTGTGACGGGGGCCAATGTGGAAAGCGCCAGCTACGGACTGACTTGCTGCGCCGAGCGTGTGGCCCTGTTCAAGGCCCTGACGGCGGGGCATCGCGGTTTTACGGAGATGGCAGTGGTGGCGCGCACGCCGGGCGGGCCGATGCCGTGCGGCGCGTGCCGCCAGTTGTTGGCCGAATACGCGCCGCAGGCCCGGGTGCTGGTGGCAGACAGCCGGGCGCTGGGTGCGGCCAGGGCGTTTTCAGTCGGGGAACTGCTGCCAGCCGCCTTTCGGCTGGGGCGGCGGCCTGGGGGCAATCCGAGCGGCCCCGGCGCGGGTGGCCGCAAGCGAGGGACTGGCCGGTGAAACCTGACCTGATTGGTTTGGAGAACGCAGCCTGGCCGGTGTTGCTGCTGGACGCTGCGGGCACGGTGTTGCGCGCCAATGAGGCCGCGGTGAAGCTGCTGGGCCCCGCCGTGGAGGCGGGCGGGGCCAAGCTGAGCGCGGTGTGGGCGCCGGACAACCACCTGTCGGCGGAAAAATTTCTGGCCCAATGGGAGCGCGCTCCCGGGGCAATGGTCGCCCTGCGCCTGAAAGGTCGGGGCGGGGTGGTGCTCCAGCAGAACGCCTGGGTGTGCGCCTCGGTCCGCGAGGGGCAGCGGTTTTTTCTGATCCAACTGCCCCCGGGCGGGGCGGCCGGGGCGCCGCCGGCCAGTGGCGCGCTTTCGCAACGACTCGAATGCGCCCTGCAACTGGCGCGGACGGTGTCGCTGGACTTCAACAACGCGCTGACCAGCATTTTGGGGCACACGTCGCTGCTGCTGGGCAAGATGCCGCCGGAGCATCCGTGGCGCGCGGCGTTGGTGGAGGTGGAGAAATCCGCGGCGCGGGCGGCGGAGATTGCCAGTGACCTGGCCACGTTCAGCCGCACGGAGAAGGAGGAGCGGACGCTGGCAGCGGGCAGCCTGAACCAGCTTTTGCAGCGGACGCTGGACTGTTTTCGGGCCACGCTGGGGACACGGCCCATCGAGTGGTCGCTGCGGCTGGAGCGCCGGTTGTATGCCGCGCGGTTCGACGAGGCCAAGATGCAGCAGGTCTTCCTCAAGCTGCTGGAAAACGCCGTCGAGGCCCTGCCCGAGCAGGGTCGGATCACCTTGCAGACACGGAATCTGGACCTGCCCGAGCCGATGCAGGACCAGAACGCGCACCTGTCGCCGGGCACGTATGTGTGCGTGGAAATCGAGGACACCGGTTGCGGCATTGAACCGGCGGTGTTGCCGCGGGTTTTCGAGCCGTTTTTCACGACCAAGAAGGAGGCCGGCCATCGCGGGCTGGGACTGGCCTGGGTCTACGGCATTGTGACCAACCACGGTGGCAGTGTGGCGGTGTCCAGCCAACCCGGCGGTGGCACGTCGGTGCGGGTGTATCTGCCGGCCGACCGCCGTCTGGTGCATGAATTACCCGAAAACGACGCGGACCTGCGCGGCGAGGCCACGGTGCTTGTGGTGGATGACGAGGAGTTATTGTTGACCCTGGCCGAGACGGTGCTGGGAAGTTACGGCTACCGGGTGATTACCGCGCCCGGCGGGCAGGAGGCCCTGAATCGGCTGGCTCAAGGGCCGCCGGTGGATTTGGTTATCACCGACTTGGTGATGCCCGGGATGAGCGGGCGGGAATTCATCGAGGCACTGCGGCGGCGATGGCCGCGGTTGCCCGTGTTGCGCACCAGCGGTTATGTGTGGCCGGTCAGCGCCGCCGAGGAAGCCGACTATCTGCAGAAGCCGTTTACCAGCCACGACCTGCTGCTCAAAGTCAGGCAGATACTTGCCCGGCGGGCGATGGGTTGACGGATGACGAGATGTGGCCCTTAATACCCCAATGCAGATCGAGAGTCTAAAAGTGTTCTGTGACCTGGCCGAGACCGGCAGCTTCACCAAGGCGGGGCAACTCAACGGCATCACCCAGTCGGCGGTCACCCAGCAGGTCCACGCCCTGGAGCGCCGCTTCAAGGCGCTGCTCATCGAGCGGAGCAACAAGAGATTCCGCCTCACCCGCGAGGGCGAGGTGCTCTACCAGTTCGGCAAACAAATCGCCAACAGCTACGAATCACTTCAGTATCGGCTGCAGGAGGTCAAAAACGTTGTCAGCGGCACCATACGCTTGGCGGCGGTATATTGCGTGGGCCTGTATGACCTGCCGCCCTGCATCCGCCGCTTTCTCAAGAGTTACCCCACGGTGAACCTGCAGGTGCGCTACCGGCATCTGGACGAGGTGTATGAAGACGTGTCGGGCAACGCGGCGGACCTGGGCATTGTGGTGTATCCCGCCAAGGACAGCCGCCTGGAGATTGTGCCCCTGCGCAAGGATCAGATGGCGCTGATCTGCCACCCGCAGCACCCGTTGGCTCAGCTCAAGACCGCCACTCTGCAAGCTCTTTCCGGCCAGAAACTGGTGGGTTTCCCCGGCGGCAGTCCGGCCCGCAAGGCGCTGGACCGGGCGTTGCGCGAGCAGGGCATCGAAGTGCAATACGTGATGCAGTTGGACAACATCGAGACCATCAAGCGCGCCGTGGAGATTGACGCCGGGGTGGCGGTCGTTCCCCCCAGCACCGTGGCCCAAGAGGTGACGGCGCGGACGCTCGCGGCGGTGACGTTGGAGGACGAGAGCTTGCAACGCCCCGTTGCCGCCATTTTCAAGAAAGACAAAGTCCTCTCACCGGCCATGCGTCAGTTCCTGGCGCTGCTGAAGGAGAGTTGAGCAGCGGGGCGCGGAGGGCCGGTCGCCGCCTCCGTTTCTCAAGAACGCCCCGGTCCTGGAACACGGTGGGCGCGTCCATCCCGGGGCGCGTCAGCCACGCGGGCGAACGCGTAATCCCAGCTTCTCCTCAGCGCCGGCAAACGACAGCCAGCCGTCCCTGTTCTCCACGCCCTGGAAGGGGTCGTTCGTGATCAGGATGTTGCCGTCCAGGTCCAGGTGATCGCACAACTCGGCCAGGTGCGCCCCGGCGCTGATGAGGATGCTGGTCTCAATCATGCAGCCGAGCATGGTTTTGAGGCCCAGTTGCCGGGCGGCGCGCAGGGCGGCAAGGCCTCCACTGACGCCGCCGGTCTTGACGAGCTTGACGTTCACCCCGTGGAAACACTCGGCGCAACGCGGGGCGTCGGCGGCCGTGTGATAGGACTCGTCAGCAAACACCGGCAGAGGCGAGCGGGCCTTCAGCCAAACCCAATCCGCCACGGGCGTGCCGGCGGGCATGGGTTGCTCGACGTATTCGATATGCGGGTCTTGGGCCAGCCACTCGATCATGGCCAGCGCCTGTTCCTTGGTTTTCCAACCCTCGTTGGCGTCCACGCGCAGCGTCTTGTCGGGCGCCACGGCTCTGACGGCCTGCAGGTTCTGGCGGTCCTCGGGCACGCCAACCTTGATCTTGAGAATGGGGAAGCGCGCCGCAGCGGCCACTTTCTGACGAATCACTTCCGGCGTATCAATGCCGATGGTAAACGACGAGACATGCTGCTGCTCGCGGAAACCGAGGCCGAGGAAGTCGTAGAGCGCCTTGCCGGCCCGCCGCGCCGCTCCGTCCAGCAACGCCAGATTGACGGCACACTTGGCTGCCGCATGGCCGGGCGCCACGCCCTCCAGATACGCCATGCTGCCCGGCACATCGTCGAAAGACAACTGGCCCGCATCCACCCGGGCCAGAAACGCGGCGACGGTGTCCGCGTCCTCCCCGTAGCGGCGCGTGGGCGCCGCCTCGCCCAGCCCGACCGTACCATCGCTGTCGCGCAGTTCCACAACAACGACCCGACTGGTTGTCGTGCCGCTCGTGCGGGCCAGTTGCCAGCGGTGCGCCAAGTGCAGTTCGATGGGGCGATAGGTCAGTTTCACCGGGCCACCAAACCGCAACTGGTTGCGGGATGCAATGCTGTTTTGGCGGGGCTGCCGCTCCGTGGAGCGTCCGTCCACCGCGGCGGGGCTACTTTTCAGCGGCCTGATGCTCGCGGGCCTTTTTGCTCTCTTCGATCACCTTTTGGGCCAGGGCGGCGGGCATTTCCTCGTAGTGGCTGAAATCCTCGCTGTGGACTCCACGCCCGCCGGTCAGGGAGCGCAGGGTAACCGAGTAGCGATACATCTCGGCTGCCGGCACCTGGGCCTTGATGATCTGCATCCCGCCCACGCTGTCCATGCCCTGGATCTTGCCCCGCCGACTGGACAAGTCCCCCATGACCGCCCCCATGAATTCCTCCGGGACTTTGATCTCCACGTTCTGGATCGGCTCCAGGAGGATGGGGCGGGCGGCTCGAAAGGCTTCCTTGAACGCCTCGTAACCGGCGATCTGGAAGGCAATGTCCTTGGAATCCACCGGGTGCATCTTGCCGTCGTAGAAGTCCACCTTCACGTCGGTGACGCGGTAACCGGCCAGGATGCCCTCGTTGGCGGCGCGATTGACGCCCTTTTCGACCGATGGCACAAACACACGGTCCACGTTCTGGCCCACCAGCGACTCGGTGAACTCCAGGCCGGTGTCGCGCGGTTTGGGTTCAATGCGCATCCAGACCTCGGCGAACTGCCCGGCGCCGCCGGTCTGTTTTTTGTGGCGGTACTTGGACTCGCCGCGGGCCTTGATGGTCTCCCGGAAACGAATCCGGGGCGGCAGCAGTTCCACATCCACTTTGAAGCGCTTTTTCAACTCGTCGGTGATCACGGCCAGGTGCAGCTCGCCCTGAGCCGAGAGGATGGTCTGGCGCAGTTCGCCGTCCACGACGTACTGGAAGGTGGGGTCGGCCTGGTGCAGCGCGGCCAGGCCCTGCGAAAGTTTGTCTTCCTCGCCCTTGACCTTCAGTTCAATGGCCGCGTGGATGCTGGGTTTGGGCCACTGCAGCGGGGGCAGTGAACGCTGCTGCTTCGGGCTGCTCAGCGTGTTGCCGGTCTGGGTGTCCTTGAGCTTCACCGTCGCTCCGATGTCGCCGGCGATCATCTGATCCACCGCCTCGCGGGTCGCGCCGTTCAGCAAGTAGAGCTGCCCGATCTTCTCGAACGACCGCCGCGTCGTGTTGGCCAGTTCCACGCCCAGCGTCAGCTTGCCGGAATAAAGCCGGAAGAACGACACCTCGCCGAACTTGGCTTCGCTGACCGTCTTGAACACGTAGAGGACCGGTTCAGAGTCGTTCAAATCCACCTCCACCGGCGCGCCGTTGCTGTCGGTTGCAGCCACCTTGGGTCGGTCCACCGGGGAAGGCCCGTATTTGGACAGGAAGTCCAGCAACCGGGCCACGCCCACGTTGTTCTCAGCCGACGTAGCAAACAAGGGGATGAAGGACTGGGTCAGCACCGCCTTGTGCAGACCGCCGCGCAACTCCTCCTCGCTGAGCGTGCCCTGCTCGAAAAACTTCTCCATCAACTGGTCGTCGGCTTCGGCGATGAACTCCACCAGCTTCTCGTGGAGCGGCTTGACCTGGTCGGCGGCCGCGCCGGTGGCCGGGGCTTCCGTGAACCGGCCGGTCTTGTCGCCCGCGTAGCTCAGCACCGCGTTACGGGGTACATCCAGCAGTTGGTGGAAACCCGGGCCGGCGTCCATGGGCAGGCTCAACGGGAACACTTTCTCCCCGAAAAACTGCCGAATTTGCGCCAGCACGCGCTCGAAGTCCGCGTTTTCCTTATCCAGTCCGTTGACGACAAAAACCTTCGGCACGCCGAATTGGGTGGCCCAGTCCCACACCTGCATGGTGCCCACACCCGGGCCGTCCTTGGCGTCCACCACAATCACCGCGCAATCGGCCACGCGCAATGCCCCCAGCGACTCGCTGATGAAATCCAGGTAACCCGGGCAATCCAGCAGGTTGACCTTTTTGCCCTGCCAGTCCAAATGCAGGAGCGCCGTCTGGATGGAAATCTTCCGCTCGCGCTCGTTGTCGTGGTAGTCGGAAACCGTGGAACCGGCAGCGATGCTGCCGAGCCGATTGATCACGCCGCCGCAGACCAGCATCGCTTCGCCGAGCATTGTTTTGCCCGACGAGGCGTGTCCCACCAAGGCGCAGTTCCGAATGTCCGCTGGTTGATACGTCTTCATGTCTGTGTGTTCATGCACGCCCAAGGTTTCCGACGCCCGCAACCTGGCTGGAGGCCGCGTTGGCGCCGGGCGGTCGGAGCCAAGAAAATCGCCCAAACCTGAGCGACCCGCCAGCTCCGGCCGGGGCCGCGTCCCGAGGCGAAAAACCGCGCCAGCATACGTTGAGACGCGCCCGGCAGTCAACGGTCCGCACGGGTGGAATTTGATTCAGGGCGGACCTTCGTGGGAGCAGCATCGACCGGTGCAGCGCCCCTCTGGCTTGCGGCTGCGGCAAAACACCGCCTTGATCTGGCGGGTAACGCGCGAGGCTGCGTGCCCTGTCGCAAGCCAGAAGCTTGTGCCCTGACGCCTGGCGATTCCGTCCGAATGCGCCCTCGGATACAGCCCGGGGCGGATATTCACAGCAGCCCGCTCCCAGGATTTGGCACCCGGCCAAACGCGGCTACATCGGCACGGCCCGGAGCAGGCGCGCGGGCACATCGGCGCGTACCACAACCTGGCTTACTGCTGCGGGCACAAGACAACACTGGCCCGCCCGCAATTCCAGCGCCTGACCGGCGGCGACGGTTACTCTTCCTTCCAGAACAACCAGTACCAGGGCGGCCGAGGTGTGCCAGACCGCCTGCCGGCCTGAGTCCAGAGCCACGATGTCCGCGGAAAACGGAGGGCCGGTGACAAGTGTGGACACCTCGATATCTGAAACCGCCAACCGTCGGGCGGGGACAAGGCCCGGCTCGAAGTCTGAAAAGTCAATGCTGGCCAGCGACTCGGCCATGTGCAACGGGCGTGGCCGACCATCCAGACCGACGCGATTCCAGTCAAAAACGCGGTAGGTGGTATCGGAGTTCTGCTGGATCTCGCAGACGACGATGCCCTCCCCCAGGGCGTGCAGTCGGCCTGCCGGCAGGAACAAGGTGTCGCCGGCCTGCACCGGCAGACTGTGGACACAACTGGCCACGGTACCGTCCCGCAGACATGCCTCGAACCGGGTGCGCGTGACACCCCGTTTCAGACCGGCGAACAACCTTGCGCCCGGTCGCGCCTGCAGAACATGCCACAACTCGGTTTTCGGCTCGCCGCCCAGCGCGGCGGCCTGTGCCACAGGGGGATGGACCTGAAGTGAGAGCACTTCGTTGGCATCGAGCAGCTTGACCAAGAGCGGGAATCGCTCAGTCGCGGCCGGCACTCGTCCCAGGACCTCCTCACCATGTTGCTCCATGAGCCAGCGCAGGTCGCGTCCGGCCAAAGGCCCATTGGCAATCACGCTCACATCACCCGGTCGGTCGCTGAGTTCCCACGACTCGCCCACCGGCACGGCGGGGGGCAAGGGCTTGCTGTAAAGCCGCGCCAGAGCGCGTCCGCCCCAGACCCGTTCCTTGAAGAGCGGCTGGAATGTGAACGGGTAAAGCATGACGGAGCAACCGGCTGAGGCCAAACCTTGAAAGGTCCGGCAAGCGGCCGCTATCTGATGGCTTACGTCATGTTGCGGGCTGCGCCACAGGGGGCGAAGCCTCTGCCGAGAGTGGCCCCGCTTGGACAGCTTCTGCCGGCTGGGCCTCGGCCGTCGAAGCCGGAGCAGCTTGGGCCGTGGCCTGTTGTTTCTCCGCAAAATGCCCAAAGCTGCGGAACTTGGCATATCGGCGCTGCAATCGCTCCGCCGCGCTCAACGCCAGCAGTTCGTTGAGATGGCGCAGCAAGTGGGCCTTGAGGGTCGCCGCCGCCGCAGGAGGGTCGTTGTGAGCTCCCCCCAGTGGTTCAGGAACGATTTCGTCCACAAGTCCCAGCTCGTGCAACTGACTGGCCGTAATCCTCAGCGCTTCAGCGGCCCGCGCCGTGGCCGTGCGGTCCTTCCACAGAATGGCTGCGCAACCCTCGGGGCTGATCACCGAGTAGTAGGCGTTTTCCATGATCAGCACGCGGTCGGCAACCCCGATGCCCAGCGCGCCGCCCGAGCCGCCTTCACCGATGACCGCGGCGATGATTGGCACATCCAGGAGCATCATCTCCCGGAGGTTCACAGCAATTGCCTCGGCGATGTGGCGTTCCTCGGCGCCGATGCCGGGATACGCACCGGCGGTGTCAATGAGGCTGATAATTGGCAGGCCAAACTTGTCTGCCAACCGCATCAATCGCAGGGCCTTGCGGTAGCCCTCCGGGTGCGCCAGGCCGAAATTCCGCAGAATGTTCTCCTTGGTATCGCGGCCTTTCTGAGTTCCCACGACCATGACAGCCTGTCCCTCCAAGCGCGCAAAGCCGCCGACAACGGCCCTGTCCTCAGCAAAGAGCCGATCGCCATGCAGTTCTTGGAAATCCGTAAACGCCAGGCGCACGTAATCCAGCATGTAGGGTCGCTTGGGATGACGCGCCAGTTGCACGCGCTGCCAAGGCGTGAGGTTGCTGAAAATCTGCTTGCGGGTCTCGGCCAGCTTCTCCTCGATGCGGCGGATTTCCTCCTCGAAATCCACATTCAAGGCGTGGGTCTCGGGGTGCTTCCTCAACTCGTCCAGCTTGGCCTGCAACTCGAGGATAGGCTTTTCGAAATCGAGCCGGTGTTTCATGGGGCTTTTAGCTTACCGCAGTCCGCCAGCCCGGCGCAACGCCGGATTCCAAGGTGTGCCACAGCACAAAAAGCAAGAGCCGGGATTGCTCCCGGCTCTCGTGGTGATGAGGTTTATACGCCGTCACCCCGGCGCTCAGAAGGGTGGTGCGGCCAACTATGGGGGGTCGCTGTTCGAACCGCACCACTAGTAAAACCTCTATACCAACCCTAAACGAACAGCGAAATCCTCGCTGCAACCACAGTATCAGATACACCAAGTCCGTGTTTTGTTCAAAAAATTTTTTTAAGTTTCTGCCCCCCTTGTTTGGCCGCGTCCACGATAACGGCGCAACCTCGTTAAGAGGTTGTGCGCACGTCGTTTCTCAAACCTCCTTGCGTCTGCGCCCTCCCGGAAGCCGCTCAATCCCCGGGCCGGTGGGGAGGTTAATCGGCGCAAACGACATCGCAACAGTGCGTCTGCGCACCGCCCCCAATCGCTCGGCCCAACCCACCGACAGAGCAAGACACCAGACCTGCCATGGCTGGAGGCAGAGGCTGCTGACCCATGTGCCACTCCGCGGGTCCACTGCTGTCCCGACAACGCGGGCTTTGACCAATTGGCAAATCACTTTGGCGGCATCTTGCCGCAGTTTGCGCGCACGCCAGCCAAATCTGCTCCAAGCGGTGGTACAAGGAGCGAACCGCCAGTCAGAGAGGCCTTGTCAGTGCTTTGTCCAGAAAGACTTACTGCGTCTTAAGGCTGAGCTTTGAGCAGGTCTCCGAACTCGCCCAGCAGAGCGTACTTACGTTGCCATGGCGTGTACATGAAGCCACGCACCCCCTCAACGCCCCGGGCCGCTTCCAACCAACCCCGCACATCGCGCAGATCGTCTGCATCGTAGTAGCAGGCCACCAGCGTTCGAAAACCGGCTTTGGCGAAGAACTGCAGGCTCTTGGGACGCGGTGGCCCGCCCCAAACGGCCATAATGATGTCCTTGGGAATGTGCCTCCACGAGTCCGTAAAGTCCCCCTCCACCAGGTAGTAACCGCCATGGGCGTTATGACCTAGATCAAACATGTCTGACCACACATAGACGTCGGCTCCGGGCGCGTAACGTCGGATGGCTTGAACCTGTTTGGTGACGCACTGGCCGAGGAGTTGGCCCATGTTCCGTCCTTCGCAGGCCCGGCACGTGCCGCCCATGCGGACCTCATCCATGTTGAGCAACACGCGGCGAGGGCGAAGGCGCTCGGCCAGCAGGCGCGCCTCGTGGTCAAAAATGTCGTACAGCGCCGGCTCGCCCATGCAAACGGTTATCTGCGACTCATGAATGAGCATCGAGTGATACCAGCTCACCCGCAGGCGTTGGCCGGTCCGGATTTGGCTGCCCGGCAACAGCCGCAGTACGGCAGGCGCGGAATCCCCGCGCCAAGGGTTGAAGTCCGGCGACACAAATGGGGCGTAATCGCGGCCTTCGACGTAGGTTGTGGCGCCGTCCTCGCTGCGCACCGTGACCGGCGTGCCCGGCCGGCGGAGGACGTTGACCGGTCCGGCGTCTTCCAGTTGCCAATCGTCCAGCCAAACCTTACCGGCTTGGCCACCCCAAAGCCCGGTATAAAGACGCACCTTGTCGTAGCTGAGGCTGTTGAACAGGAAACTGACGCGGCGCCAGTCGGAGGTGGACGGCAGGTCGAATGTGCGCGGTGCCAGCTCCCTGTCGCCCGCCAACGCCAGACACCGAAAAGCGCCATCTGGCCGCAACCCTTCGGTCTTGACCCACAGGCTCACCCGGTAACAGTGGCGCGGGTGCACCCTGACTTCCTGCATCACCCGGCCGTGTCCGTGCGGATTGGCCCTGAAGTTCTCCATCCGGAGCGACGCCCGCCCACTGTGTTTCACCTCGGTGTCCACGAAGCTCACCTCGCCGGGCTGGTCGTGGAAGTTGAACCCGCGGGCCCGGTGTCCGGTAAACTCCTCAAAGCCACCGTTGACCAAACGAGCTTCTTGGTCCGGCACAAATCGCCCCTCGCTTCCTGCCACAACGAACGGCGCATCCCGGACCGGCAACCCCTCGGCCAGATGCCGCTCATGTGAAAGAATCCCGCCGCCGTAGCCCACCGAGAACACCGCCGGGATCAGTTCCAACCCGTTGGCGTCGCAAACCCGCCTCACGGCCTCCAAACGCTGCAGATACTCCGGCGATTGCTTGCACAGGGTGTCCAAGCCGAAGGAAACCACCGCCCCGTTGAGGCCGTGCGCGGCAGCCGTGCGCAGCACCTCGGTGACCTGTGCCACATCCGCTTCGCGTCCCAGTCCCCATCCAAACACCCACACGAATCGGTCCGCATACCGCCCTGCTGCCACCCCGGGCATCGCCCCCACACTCGCAAGACCAAGCGCCAGTCCCAGCACTCCTGCTTTCATGCGCCCACAATCGCAGGCCTCCCCAACGCCGGCAAGCCTCCCTGAAGGGCCGCCGGGAACGCACTGCCTAATTCAACAGCCGGGGGATTCGGGTGTAACCAGTTCTGGTGACAAGACAGAACGGGCTTTTGGTGTATGATAGCGGCGTCATTGACAAGCAAAAGCGCAGTGTTCCGTGTGCAAAGAAGGGCGTGAGTCTGCGGCGCCGCTGAGAGTGACGAGTAGATTTTGCAACTGTTCTCATGTGTGCAGAAAGCCGGGTCAAGAGGCCCGGCTTCGCTGCTTTTAGGGGGTGCGGCGGACCGACGGTTCTCAGGCGTTGCAACGGGCCTGCGCCCACCTGCCTGAACCCGGTTGGGGATCAGATTCAGCCCGGCCCGATCCCTGGCAGCCCCGCACCGGTGCCCGGAGACCCATTCGGCGAAGATGTCTGAGATCACCCCCCCGGCTGCGCCGTGCGGTTGTGGGTTCTTGACGGAGTCCCCCAGCGGGACGCGCGGCCTGACAGCGCTACTTGCCGGGCATCGGGGGCAGTGCCGGCGGCGCCATGGGCGGCAGGGATTCCGGAGGCGTCAGGGGCGTCGGTGGCAGCGGTGGCAGTTGTCCAGCCGCCACAGCGGCCTTGGTGCGCTCCCGCTCAATTTCCATGAGGACCATCTGCTCTTCCGGCGTCAAGTGCACCTGCGGAGGCTGTGGCTGTGTGGGATTGGCGATCCCAGGGGCTGCTGTCGGCGTGGTGTTTTGGCCGACCATCAGCGTCCCCGGCGCACTGGGAAATGGGGTTCGCACCTCGCGGCTGGGCAGGCTGGGTAGGGTCGGGGTCGCGGCTCCCATGCCGGGGCTTACGGTGCTTGCAGTTGGGCTGGCCACGGGCTGGGCTGGCGTGCCGGGGAGAACCGTAGTGGGCCGCCCGAGGACAGGCGGTGTCGTGGGGCGGGCAGCCGGCGTCGCGCCAGGCGCTCCCGGCACAGGTCCTGTGTTCTTGGCAATGAAATCCACCAACTTGAGGGTAACCGGATTTCCGGAGTCACGGAATTCCACCTCGCGGGCCTCCGGGTCAATGCGAACCACTTCCAACACCCCTTGTCGCTCGCCCTCGTGCATGATCAAGGCCCGTTCTTTGGGTTGCTGGCCCGGGGTGGGTGGCTCGGTCAGTTTCAGCAGCACCTGCCGCTGACCATCCAGAACCATGATGCCCTGCAACGTGATCTTGCTGGGCGGGGCAGCCGGCGGCGGCGGCGCAAGTTCCTCGGGCTTGGGCAGCGGTTTGAGGCCAAACACATTCCGCTCCACAATCGCTTGGTAGGGATTATCCCCCGTGTCAGCCTGCGCAAGCCCGCCCAGGACGCCGCACCACAGCGGCATCGCAATCGCCCAAGCCAGACTCAGCGCACGGTTCATGATCACACTATAAGCCCGGCCCGGTAAAACACCAGACCCGCCATCTGGTTGCGCGTGCGGCCGCGTAATCGCCGATCCGGCCCACGGCGACCGCAGGATGCACCGGTACGGTGCTGGCCGGTCGAAAGCCTCAGTTGGCCGCCCGGCCGGCGATTCCTTTGACGCCCTTGCCGATGGCCCGGGCCGGCTCTTTCGGGCGCAGTGCCCGCACGGCCTTGCCGGCCTGCCACATCTCGGAATCCCGAATGGCCGCCAGTTCTCGGGCTAACTGCTCCTGGTAGTTGGGCGCACCGCAGGCCTTGAGCACCCGCGCGCATTCCTGGCCGTTTTTCACGCGCCGGTACAGCTCCTTGAAGACCGGCATCACGGCCTTCTTGAACCGCGGTTTCCAGTCCAGCGCCCCGCGTTGCGCCGTGGCCGAGCAGTTCGAATACATCCAGTCCATCCCGTTCTCGTCCACCAGGCGGATGAGCGACTGGGTCAGTTCCTCCACCGTTTCGTTGAACGCCTCGCTGGGCGTGTGGCCGTTGGCCCGGAGCACGTCGTATTGCGCCTCCATGATTCCGGCCAGCGCGCCCATCAACACCCCGCGTTCGCCGGTCAGGTCGCTGAACACCTCGTGCTCGAAGGTCGTGGGGAACAGGTAGCCCGAGCCGATCCCAATGCCGATGGCCAGGCATCGCTCCTCGGCGCGGCCGGTGTAATCCTGTTCGATGGCGTAGCTGGAGTTGATGCCCGCCCCACTCAGGAAATTGCGCCGCACCGATGTCCCGCTGCCCTTGGGGGCGACCATGATGACGTCCACACTCGGCGGCGGGATGACGCCGGTCTGTTTCTTGTAGGCGATCGAGAACCCGTGCGAGAAGTAGAGCGCATCGCCTTCCTTGAGGTTCGCCTTGACGGTCGGCCAGATGGCCCGTTGGGCGGCATCCGAGACCAGCATCTGAATGATCGTGCCCCGCCGGACTGCTTCCTCGATCGGGAACAGCGTCTTGCCCGGCTTCCAGCCGTCGGCCACGGCCCGATCCCAATCCCGCTTGAACTCCGGCGCCTGGCCCACAATGACGTTGAAGCCGTTATCACGCAGGTTCAGCCCCTGGGCCGGCCCCTGCACGCCGTAGCCGAGGATGGCGATGGTCTCGTTCTTGAGCACCTTGCGGGCCTTGGTCATGGGGAATTCCTTCCGCGTGACCACGGTCTCCATCGTTCCGCCGAAGTTGATTTTGGCCATAATCCCTTTCTGCTCAGTGATTCCGATGCTGCCAAGAATCGTAGCTTGCGACCCAAGCGGGTCAAACAAAAATCCCACAGCCCCGCGGTTGCCGAGGGTGTCTTGAAAAAGCCCCCGTCAGTTCGCAAACCCGAGTTGGTCTGGAAGCAGGCCGGGCGCGCCTGCCTCGCGGCGACCAAGTGCGCCGCGCCTGGCGGGGTGGCGAAGGCATCCTCTCGAACACAAAAGGGAGGCCACCCGCCGGTCTCTTGCGCATGGTTTCGCAACGGCTTCTCGCAAGCAGCTTGGCGCGCTGCCGGGCCAGACGACGCGCACGCCTGCTCGGCAGGAGCGCGGCGACAGACCACTCGCCGGTGGTTGCGCCACAGGTCGTAACCCAAGGCTCCCGGGATCGCGGCGTTGGCCGGCTTGCGGCCCGGGGCGGGCTACAGGCCGCCGGGAGGCCGTTGGCTGGCGAGCGCTTTGCGCCTCAAGTCTTGCGCCTGTTGATTGGCCGGGTCGAGCCGGAGTGTCTCGTCGAACTCGCGCAACGCCTCGGTCAAACGCCCCAACCTGGCCAGCGCCACCCCGCGGTTCAGATGCGCCCGAACGTGTGCTGGATCCAGCCGCAACACCTCCGCGAAAGCCTCCTCCGCGGCCGGAATATTGCCCTGCACCGCCAAGTGTTCGGCCAGCCGATAACGCGCCTCGACACTGCCCGGTTCGAGGCTCACAGCCGCTTGAAACTGCCGCAGGGCGGCTTCCGGCTCATGGAGCCTGGCCAGCACGTCGCCCAAAAACAGGGCTGCGCGCGAGTCCTCCGGGTCCAACTGCCTGGCCAGTTCCAACTCGCGCCTGGCGTCCGGCCACTCTTTCTGCAGCGCCAACACCGCGCCCAGTTCCCGGCGCGTTTCGCCCAGGCGCGGATGCAGCGCTGCGGCGCGCTCCAGACAGGCGCGGGCTTCCGGCAATTGCCGCTGCTCCTTGAGCAACGTGCCGAGCGCGTAGTGCGCAAAGAAGTTGTGGGGTCGCAAGTCACACACCTTTTTGCGAGCTGCCACGGCAGCGGCAGCATCACCGGTGGCCTCCAGAAATTCGGCGAAGTTCTCGTAAAGCGCAGGGTCGTCCGGCGCGCGCCGGATGGCCTCCTCGTAAACCGCTCTGGCTGCCAGGCGGGCCGCGGCGTCCATGCGCTGCCGCAAGCGGTCGCGCTGGTGTTGCAACGCCGCCACGCGTTGGGCGTTGTTGGCCTGGCGGCTCAGCGGCGGACGCTCCAAGCGACGCAGGACTTCCTCGACAACCGACAACCGGTTCCAATCCGTCAAGCCCAGCCGCTGCTCGCACTCCTCTTGGGACGCCCAGTCGGCCGCCGACTGGGCGCTCTCCGGCGCGAGCACCCGTGCGACCGCCTCCGCCCAGCAGCGGGCCAGGCGGTAATTGCCGTCGAAGTTCAGATGCACATGCTCGTAAAAGGACTCCTGACCGGGCAGGCCGGCCGGGCTTGCGGCGGCCAGTTGCGCCGCCGCGTCGCAAAGCACCACGCGACCGTCGTGGCCACCGGCGGCGGTGCGGGCAATGGCCGTGTTGATCTGCGAATCTGCCCGGAACGGGAGGGTGTCGTTGTCGCATGCGCCCTGAAAGTCGCCCCGCGCTGCCGCCGGGCCGGCCTGCCGGAGGCGCGCTTGGGCGAGCTGAAACTGCAGGTCCGCTGCATTGGGCGCGCGCCGCAAAGCCTCGGCATACCGCGCCGTTGCCGTGGGCCAATCGCCGCGCGCGGCCGCGTCGGCAGCCTCGCGGCGGAGCGTTTCCAGGGCCGCGCGCTCCGCGGCGGACAGTGCGGTAGGGTTCAGCGAGCCAAACGGGGGACAGTCCGTCAGATTGACCGCCACGGTGCTGAGGATGACGCGCGCTCCGCCATTCAGCCCCGCGGCCACCAGCCCTCGCAGGTTGGACTCGAAAGCCGCATAGACCCGCTGGCGACGCCGGTCCGCCGGTGGCACCTCGTTTTCAAGGAACATCTCCATGCCCTGCCAAGAAGTGCGGCCGGACCGGCGGGCTGTGAGGCGACGGCCGGTGTCCACCAGCAATTGCCCGAGCCGGGTGCGTTGCAGCGCCAGGCTGAGGCGGACCAAGGTGCGCGGCGGGCATTGTGGGCCGAAGACGGTGGCCGCGCCGAACGGCCCGACCATTTCGTTGTTGCCCATGTAAACGAGCCACACGTCCCCATCGTAGCGGGCACACTCGCGAGCAATCGGCAGGATGACGTGCGAGTTGATGGCCGTCATGGCCGTGTTCACCACCTCGAACCTGCGGGTGGGGAATCGCTCGCGCAGCAGCACCTCCAGGTAACGGCTGGCGGCGTAGCGGGGGCGCGGGTCGCCCAACGCCGCCGACTCGCCAAACACGAAAATGCGCACCGAGCCGGCGGGTTTCTCAGCCGGCACAGCCAGCGCGGAGGGCACACGCGCCAGTTGCGGCGGAAAAAACCTGCGACCAAAATCCGGGTTTTCCACCAGCATCCGCCGGCCGCCCACTTGGCGGCGCAGGAAAAAATCGGGATTGTAACCGTAGCCACCCAGGCGCAGACCCAGCTCCAAGACGGCCAGCGCCAGGGCCGGAATCAGCACGCAGGCCGCCAATCGAAAAACCCAACGCGGTGGTGGCGACGGACGGTTGGAATTACCCACCTGGGCGGGAGCGGAAACTGCCACGCCCGTAGCGCGCCCTGTTCTTGTGCTCTGGCCCTTGCTGGATCGCTTGCGGCCCACCGCCTCGCAGGGTATCGGTTCGGACCGGCAGCGACAAACGCAAATGCGACGGTCCTCTGCCCGGGCAGCGCGCCACCAGCCGCAGCGGGTTCTTCCGACAACCGGTGGTTGGCGCCTTGTCGAGCGCGGCGGGACGCCCGCGGGTAGATGTGTCACCCGGGGACAGTCCCGGTGTTGTAGGCCGCCTACCGGAACGGGGTTTGCGGCCCAGCACCGGTTGCTCTGGCATCCATGATTCGGTAAACAAGCGGGTGAACGACAGGAGTTGGGGTTGACCTGCAACCGGGGCGAAGGTAAATTGGTGACAGACAGAAGGACGCGTCGAGAGGGCCGTTGGAGCATAGCGACGAGAGGATGAAGACAATTCTAGTGCTGGCGGAGCATCCAGGCAGCGCTGAGGCGGTGAGCGCGGCCCTGGACGCCGAGCGGTACCGGGTGGTTCATCGCACGAACATGGAGGAGGCCGAACCGCTCTTGGTGCATGGGCTGGCGAGCTTGTGCGTGCTGGACTTGGAATTGAGCGGCGTGCAGGCGCTCTGGCTGGTGGAACAGGTGCACCGTCGCGCGCCGCGCTGTCCGGTCCTGGTGTTGGCCGGCAGTCGCCTGGGTGAATGGGAGGAGGAAGCCTACCTGCATGGCGTCACACAGGTCGTCTCCAAGCCGCTACGGCCGCGGTTGTTCAGGCTGCTGGTCGAGCGCCTGCTCGGCGGCGCGACAGCAGCCGAGACGGGCGCTTCGCTGTCCAGCACGGAGTTTCTAAGTCTGCCAGCAGCGGGGCGCGCCGAAGCGGGGCTTGAGGCTTCCGCGCCCCCGGGGCGAATGCCCAGTTTTGAATTGCTCCGCAAGTTCTCCGGGATTCTGACGCATTCGTTGGACGCCGAGGGACTGGTCAAGGATTTCCTGCTGCTGCTGCGGGAGATTTTCAGCATCAATCGGGGCGTGGTGTTTCTGCGCCAGCCCGCGGCGGCCTTTGGCGGATTGACCGACGGTGGCGAAAGCCGTCGCCTGCATGCTGTGGGGGCACTGGGGGTGACGCCGACCCTGCTGGAGCACTTGGAACTGTCGTTGGACAGCGGGGCGGGCGGCCAGTTGCGCCGGTTGGGGCGCATTCTGCGGCGGAGCAGCGAGGAAATCCGGCACGACCCCGAGGCGCTCAAGGAGTTCGAGCTGCTGGGCGCGCAGGTGGCGGTGCCCGTGCTGGACCGCGTGGAAGTGGTGGGCGCGGCGTTTTTCGATGGTCGGGTGACCGGCGAGCCGCTGGTCAACAGCGAGCTGGAGCTTATTTTCCACCTGCTGGAGCAACTCGCGCTGGCCGTGCGCAACATCTGGTTGCACGACCAACTGGCGGCCAACCACGCGTTGCTGGCCGACGTGTTGCGGGAGCTGAGCAGCGCCTGTGTGGTCGTGAGCCGCGACCTGGCGGTGCTGCACGCCAACAAGGCCGCCCGCCGCTTTTTCAGCCGGCCGGGCGCCAAGGGCGAACTGGCCTTCGGCGACCTGCCGCCCGCATTGGGTAGCAAGGTTTACCAGGTGCTCAAGACCGGCGCGGCCCTGGCGCCGTTCCGGTTCGAGCCGGAGTCGTCCGGCAAGACCGTGCTTTACGTCTCGGTCGTGCCGTTGCAGGGCCGCGGGCCGGCGCAGACCAATTCGGCGCTGCTGGTCGCGGAGGATCGCACGCAGAGCGAACAGTTGCGGCGCCTGGAGCTTGAAACCGCCAATCTCCGGCTCATCAAAAACATGGCCGATCGCTTGGCCCACGAAATCGGCAACGCCCTGGTGCCGCTGTCCACCCACCAGCAGTTGCTGGACGAGAAATACAAGGATGCGGAGTTTCGGGCCTCGCTCAGCCAGGCGATGGCCGAGGGCGTCAAGCGCGTCTCCCGGCTCATCAACCAAATGCGCTTCTTGGCGCGGGATTCGGTGGTCTCGGCCGAGTCCGTGCCCTTGGCGACGCTGATTCAGGAGGCTTACGCCGAGGCCCAGAAACACCAGCCCACTCATCGTGCGGCGCTGCATTACCAGGACGCCGACCGGCCGGTGGTGCTGACGGGCGACCGCGCGGCGCTCAAGCACGCCTTGGCCGAGGTGTTTCTCAACGCCCTGCAGGCCAATCCGGACAAACCGCAGGTGGACGTGCGTCTGTGCGGCGCGTCCAACGGTGGAGGCACGCCCACCCTGCAAATCGAGGTGCAAGACAGCGGCAGTGGGTTTGCGCCGGACGTCGCGCAACAAGCCGCCACGCCGTTTTTCACCACCCGCAATGTGGGCCTCGGGCTTGGCCTGGCCGTAGCGCGCAAGATTCTCGAGACGCACAACGGCAAACTGGAAATCGTGCCCACCCCGAACGCTTCTTCCGGTCTGGTGCGCCTTTACCTGCCCATGAGCGCCCCGACCGACTCGTAGGCCGCATGAACGTTTGGCCTCTGGTCCGGCAACCGGCGACTGCCCGGCGGCCGGGGCCGGCTGCCGGGCGGCCTTGACTTGCTCCACGCAACGGCCCAAGGATGCCAGTGCGCCGTGCCGGAGACTGCTTCTCTTCGATTGTGCGTTCCGGCGAGTGTCGGAACCAGAGCGGCGGCCGGCACCAAGGCACAACGTGTCGGAGGCACACAATGAAAAGGCTGAATACCCGTGGTTGTTGGTTGGTTTTGCTGGCCGGTCTGCTGGCGTGGGGCAGCGCCGAACCGGTCCGCGCCGCCGAAGGGCGGGACTTCCCGATGGAACGGCTGGAGCAACTGGAACAGCGCGTCATGGACCTGGCCGAGCGCCAAGATCAGGCGATGCGCCGGCTGGACGCGCAACTGGAACGGCGGGACATGCCGCGACCGCTTCCGCCGGAAGCCGTCCGTCCGCCCGCGCCCCCGGCCGGGCCGTCTCCGGCTGCCATGCTGGCCAAGCGCATCGTGGACGCCATGGGCCTGATGTTCCTGATAGGGGTCATCTGCAACATCCTGCTGGCGGTTTGGATTTACAGCGACATCCGCAAGCGGGGCGAAGGCCCGGCCATCTTCATCGCGGTGGCGCTGCTGGCCGGCCTGCCGGCGGCTCTCATTTACGCCATCACACGTATCGGGGATCTGAGGAAGGCCACTTCGTAGGCGGCGGTCTGCCCGGCAACTGCCCGGCCGACCACTTTGAGCGGGACCGTCTGACGCGTCCGCCCACGCAGGGGAGGCGTCGCATCTGCAGCTTGGGCGAGACCCCCTGGTCGGCGATGTGCCCCCTGGGACCTCAACTGCACTTTCGTGCCATCGCAGCCACATCCGCTGGGGATACCCGGTCGCGCCTCTGGTTGCCCGGCGGCAGTTGATCTCCACGCATGACGCAAAGCGAGCATCTGACCGAGCCGGTGCTGCAATTCGCCCGGCGCGATTTCACCGCGCTCAACCAGGACCTGACCGTGGCCGAAGCGCTCGAGGCGTTGCGCCAACAGGACCTGGGCGAGCGCATCGTGTATTTCTACGTGGTGGACGGGAACGACCGGTTGACGGGCGTGTTGCCCGTGCGCCGGTTGCTCATGGCCCAGCCCGACCGCAAGCTGGCCGAGGTCATGATCCGGCGCGTGGTGGCGTTGCCGCAGCACGCCCAGGTCCTGGACGCCTGCGAGCTGTTTGCCATGCACCGATTCCTGGCGTTGCCCGTGGTGGACGCCGACCGGAAACTTGTCGGGGTGGTGGACGTGAGCCTCTTCACCGAGGAGATCTTCGACCTCACCGAGCGGGAGCGCGTCAACGAGCTGTTCGAAGCGGTGGGTTTCCGCGTCTCGGCCGTGCGCGAGGCCAGGCCGTGGGTGGCGTTCCGGTATCGGTTCCCGTGGCTGCTAACCACTGTGGCCAGCGGGACAGTGTGCGCGCTGCTGGCCGGCTTGTTCGAGGCCACACTGGCGCAATGGTTGGTGCTGGCCTTTTTCCTCACCCTCGTTCTGGGCTTGGGCGAAAGCGTCAGCGTCCAGTCCCTCACGGTGACCATCCGCACCCTGCACGGACGGCGACCGACGTGGAGGTGGTTTGGGCAGGCCTTGGGACGCGAAGTCCGCACGGCGGCGTTGCTGGGGGCGGCCTGCGGCGTCTTGGTGGGCATGGTGGTCTGGCTGTGGCGCGGCACGCCGTGGGCGGCGGTCACGGTGGGCGGCAGCATCGCCGGCGCGATGATCATGGCCTGCCTGTGGGGCTTGAGCGTGCCCGCGTCGCTACATGCCCTGCGGCTGGACCCGCGCATCGCCGCCGGCCCGGTCACACTGGCCGTCACCGACATCACCACGCTGCTCATCTACTTCGGCACGGCAGCATGGCTGCTCGGCAACTGAAAATCCGAAATCCGAAGCTCGAAATCCGAAAGGAGGAAGCAGGGGCAGACCGCAGACCGGCTCGCTGCCGCTTCAGTCGGTGGGAGGCGGATGACGGACTCCGCGCTGCGGACTTTGGAATCAGCGTCGGCAGATTGCGTGGGCGCGGCTTGTGCCGGCGGGCGTCCAGCCACTTCTCCAGTTCCACGGCCCGGGAGACCACAGCACCCCCGCCGAGGCTCTCCAGCCGGGCCGGGCCTCACCTGAGGCGGTTGCAGGCCTGTGGGTGTTTGGCGGTTTGCGGCTCCCCACGTCCTGGCCTGGTTCTTTGCGTCGTATCATTCCCCCAAACCGCCGGCATGTCGGGTTACGACATCCAGTCCGTAGAACTGGCGAAAGAACTGGCGATGGTCCAGCCCGGCGGCGAGTGCAACCGCTCGGTCTCTGTCACCCGTGACCAGTGCGACAATCGCCTTGAGGCTGTCCCATAGTGGCAGGCCGGCCAGGGCAGTTTCGCCCTCCGCCAGGACGTCCTGCGCCTGAGCTACAGCAGTGTCGTCCGGTGCTCTGGGATCCATGCGTCCCAGCAGCTTGTCAGCCGTGGCAAGCGCTCGCCAGGGATTGGGAGCGGTCTGGCTCAGATACGGACTCAGGGCTGTGCCGGCGGCTTCAACCCGCGCCAAGCCGGCCTGCGCCTCGGTCTTCAGGCCCTTCTTGTCGCTGGGCAGGGAGTTGGCAATCGTCCGCAAGTAATCATACGCGTTCCAGCGGAGATACGTCGGGAGCGATTCGTCCCTGGCCCAAGACTCCAGGTCGTGCAGGACAGGTCGCAACACGGTGTCCTTCACCCTCAGCTTGGACCCCGACCACAGGCTTGGGCGAATGGCCTGCGCAACCACTGGGGGCAAGCGCTCGAACTGGCTTGCCACGTTGGCCACGCGCTCCCGATCCGGTAGGGGCTCAAGCGCAAGCGCGAGGTGGATGTCGTCTTTGGGTTGAACCGCCGAGAACAACACCGCCGGTTTGAAACCCGGCGCCCAGACGATGAGATAAAGGTTCAGGGGCGGTGGTGGCATTAGCCAGGTCCGTTCTGCCTTGTCTGGCCCGCCTCGCAACAGCCGCCCCACAGCGCTGCTTGTGTAACAGATTGTGCCCTGCGCGTCGGCGCGGCTGGTGAGAACGGATTCCGCGTCCAGCCAGTCGAAGGGGCTGCCTGGCGCGATGCCCATCCGAAAACGCGGTTCAATGCGAGAGTCCGCGCGCGGTCCAACCATCCAATCCCAGATGGTCGTCCGGCGCAGGTGAATCGGCAGGTGCTCGGCCATCAGAGCGACGGAGTTCGAGCCAACTTCGTAGGCCCGGAATTTGGGCGGCGCAAAACTCCTTTGGCCGGCGCTGTCCGCATAGCACGGGAACGCCCACAGCGACGGGACTTCCAGCAGACGAGCGCCGGGCAACGGCGTGCCGTTGGGATCGGTCACCTTGACAGTGACCTTGGTGCTCACCTCGCGTTCCATTTCGCGGCGGTGCGCCAGGGTGACCGCAGACGAGACGATCATCATCGCCCCTTCCGCTCCATACAACGCCGGACCGATTGCCACGCCCAGCGGGACCGCGACCGGCTCTGTCAACACCCGCTCTCGTTTGCTGGTTGCTTGGACCCGGCGCTCGGCTTCATCCCGCGTGGCGGGCGGGGTGTATTCGGGCTTGCCGTCGGCCCCGCGCACGGGGACGACCCACCCTGCCATCACGATTTCAGTTGGCGCGCTCTGGTCGGCAGACAACCCGGCGTTTGGGTTCACGTAGATGGGAAAGTAACCACCGTATTCCGGGAAGCAGCGGTAATCTTTGATTGCTTGGGGTCGGAATTCCGGCCGGGTAACGCATCCAACCGGCGCAATCAGCCCTGCGCCCAGAAACACAAAGGCCCTCACAAGCCGCAAGGCCCTTCTTGGGGGCAATTCTTGGGTTCTCATGGCTCGTGTTGTACCACACACCGAGCATTGCGAGTAACCAAAAAAGGTGTCTCCCCAGCCCGGCGAACTGGAGCGGCGTCGCTCGCTGGTCATTGACTTCAAGGACGCGGCCGGGCGATTCCGCAAGCTCAGGCTGTGCTGGCGACGCCTGCCCCGGCGTCTCCTTCCGGTCGGGGTGGAACGCGACCCTCCACGCTGTCCCCAAACGGCGCGGGTGGAATCGCACCCCCAAGCCCGCCCGATGGCGAGACACGTTCCACTGCGTCCGCGGCGTCGGTGGGGTTGACGCGTGGCCAACCGCAATCAAACGAGAGGCCGGAACTGCCGGCCTGCTAGGTCGGCTGCGCTACGCTGCAAGACGGATAACCGGTCAGCTGGACTATCCTGCGACGATCTCTGCTCCCGCTGCCTGCGCGGCTTCACGGAATATCCGACGGAAGTCGTCAAGAAGCCTCGAAGCCACCGGAGCGGGCATTTCATCGGGCACCGGAGCGACATGCTCGTTGATAGAGCGAATGTGCCTGGCCCTTCGCCATGCCGAGCCAGTGCCGTGCTCCGAGTAGGCTACCACCCAATCATCGAGGTGTTCCTCGCGCATCCGGCGTGCGACGTATTCTTCCAAGCGCTTGGCAACTTCGGACGAAACACGCGCGATGGCAGCATCTCTTTCCTCCGCTGACGCATTTGCCGGCTTCCACTCGCGCGGCGTGCCCACGAAGGCGGTAAACTTATCCAGCAGCAATGCCAGCAGGTGAGCCACTGGCTTCATTGTGTCATACTCATCACTCCACTGGTTGGCGAAACGACGGCTCAACGCCTTGATGCGCGTCCAGTGCTCCGCAGGCACGCCTTCGTGATACGACAAGCCAAGCCTGGCTTTCCAATGCTTTTGGAATTCGTCCGTCGCTGCCCGAATCCGGAGAACCATGTATGCCAGATCGTAACAGGGTACGACCTCTGGTTGGCGCTCGGGTTGGCTCGCCCGACGCATAAAGTCTAGCAAGGCGTTGAGTTCTTTCTGGGTGTTCCTGGCCCGTCCGGAGAGCGTTTCATGAATGCCACCAAGAAAGAAAACGCGGTTCGATGCCAATACTCGGCGCAAGCGGCGGCCAGCTCCAGATTGAACTTCAAGCGCGGTTTCCACGCTTTGGATGCCTTGCTCCAAGGCGTTTAACACCTTGTCTTTCTTCGCTTTGAACGAACCGAGGTCATCGCCCTTCAGCCGGTCAAAATTGGTGAACACGACGGCCAGCTTTCGCTCATGCCCGCTGGAGGTAACAGCGCGGAGAAATGCCTGTGAGGAGTCGAGAATCGGCTTGGTCGCGTCATCTACCAACACAATCGCGTCCGCGAGATCAAACCGACGCGTTACCGAAGTGGAGATTTGCACGCCCGTCCCCTTGGAGTGTCCGAGGCCTACGCCGTCAAGAAGAACGAGGGGCGGGATGTCATTAATGCTTGCCCAACCCGCTGGGGCAAATGGGCCTTTCACCCGTAGCCCCTCAACGAGGGGTGTCAGCAAACGGCCGAACAACGGCGCATAATTGCTCGAAAACCACCGAATCTGCTTGAGGAATTCCGCCCGGCTTGTGCCATCGGCACGATAGCGCCAGCGAATGGGCCATCCGAGAGAATTCCGGTCAAACTCCCCGGCTCGGACAAATTCGAAACGCTTTTCGATTGCCTCCAGAACTTCGTCAACCAAGCCGTTGAGATCTTCATGATCACCAAGTTTGTCGGACACCAGTTGGAGAAAGGCGTCTTTGTCTTTCTCGGTCAAATGAACCGCACTTTCACCAAGCTCTTTCTGCAATTGCTCAATGACGCTTCTCGCGATTGTCTCGCAGCGGTCAAGCCAACGAGCAATCTCGGCGCTGTTATTACTGCGCTCCTGATCGTCAACGGCGCCTTGCTCTTGCTCGGCTGCTTGCTCGTCGGCGAAGTCATCGTCATCTGTTTCCCCCGATTCAACCGTTCCAAGAATGTAACTCAGTCGGAATTTTTCCTCGCTGTGAACTAAGAAGCGGCGGGCCAAGGCATCGCGCCCCAGTCCTTCTGCAACCGTCATGACCGCCGCTTGGACGCATTCCTCGACATACGAACGGACTTGACCCGACGGGAGGAATGAAACCACCGCCTCAAAATCACCGGGCGCGCAAATGATTTCTGTGTCGAAAATGGTCGTGCGCGCGTTGGATGTGGCGGGAAACCGCTCGTGGACCGGATCAGTTCCAATGAGCTGACGGACCAAAGTTGTCTTTCCAGCGCCTACTGGGCCGGTGAGCAGAACAACGGAATAGCCGTCCTTCGGAAGCGCCAGGACTTCTTCCCGTTTCAACCACGGATCGGTGATCTTCGACTCGATGCCCTCGTAGAAGCAGGCAACCGCAGTCGCGTGGAATCTCCGCGTGGCCAATTCTTTCGAGCTCGGATTCCACAGGCTTTCGTCTGCGAGAATCGCGTTGAGGTCGGCAACAATCTTTTGGGCTTCCTCGTCGTCTGCCGTCCCGATTCCGTAGCGAACTCGTCGCGGTTTCCCCTCGGCATCCGGGAGTTTTGGATGGCGGAAAAGGACGCACCACTTCTTGCGTCCACGGCTGAGCTTTGCAGTTGGTTTAGTAATCATTGCGTTGTTCAATGTTGTGCAGAAAATACATCAAGAGTGTTTCAACTTCAAGAGAAAACGTGCACAACGATGAACAACGCCTTCAAACTTGGCAGAATACAGGCCAAATGGGAGAAGGTCCACGTCGTGATCGGCGAGGTTCAGCACAAACTCGAGTACCCTGGCAACGGTTCGAAGTGGCCGCGCGTGCAGACCTGGCAGGGACTGCCTGATAGTCCTGGGAAGGCTCACCGCTTCTGGACCAGAGGCCGGAAGTGGCCATGCGCGGCCGATTGTCGCGCATCGTGGTGATTGGGGCGCAGCAGTTCTTCAGCGCGGTCCATGACCGAGTGACCGATAACTGCTCGACCAGGTTCGCTGGGGCAGAGCAACGCCACCACCAACAATGGCGAGCCTGCTGCCCAAGTTCAGCGTTACGGCGACAACTTGTTCTGGGTTACCGGCGAAGGCGAGCTGTATCGTCAGCAACACGAACGACCCGGCTGCCTTCGGCCGTTCCAGAAGCGGGTGACTGTCCTTGGCAATTCGGACGCGCACCCGCTGCAAAGTGGGAAAAGCTGGCCAAGTCCCAGGCATTGCATAGACTTGTCACGTGGCTTCAGTCGTGAAGTACCCAGAGCCGAACGGCAACGAAGTCCTGCTGCGGTTACGTGAGGACTACGAGCAGGCCGTCCTGGACCTGTTTGAAGCCGATGCCGAAGTTCGGGAGGTCAGTCCAGCGCTCGATATCGTCGGGCACACGTCGAACTTCCTCGACAACTTGCGCCTGCCGGTTCACCGCTGGTTTCGCTACAGCGCCGGTTTTTCGGCCGAGTGGGTGAAGTGGCTGTTGGCGGAACGGAGGGGTGCTGAACTTCACGTGCTCGACCCGTTTGTCGGCTCGGGCACGACCTGTCTGGCCTGCGACGAAATGGCGGTGGAATCTTACGGCCTGGAGGCCCACCCGTTCGTTTACCGCGTCGCCAAGGCCAAGCTCAGCTACAGCGCCGATCCGAACCGTTTTTTGAGCAAGGTGGAGAACGCCTTCCGCTTTGCCCGGCAGGCGCAGGCGACCGATCGTCACCCCGACCTCATCCGGAAATGTTTCGGGCCTGAAACGCTGGATTTCCTGGACCGTTTTCGGCAGGCGGTGGAACGCGAACAGGACGGCACGGCCGAGGCGGAACTGCTTTGGATGGCATTGGTCGCCTCGTTGCGGATCGCCTCCGAAGCCGGCACTGCTCCCTGGCAATACGTCCTGCCCGGCCGCCGCAAGACCGCGCCACCTGCGGCGGAGGTGGCCCTGCATAAGACGGTGCAAATGATCGCGGCGGACATTCTCTTCATGGCCCGGAGAGCCAAACCGCTGGCCAGGCTGCGCTTGGACGATGCCCGTCGTTGCGTCACTGTGCCGGAAGCCTGGGCGAACCTGGTCGTCACCTCGCCGCCTTACGCAAACAACTACGATTACGCCGACGCCACTCGCCTCGAAATGGCTTTCTTGGGCGAGATTCGCGGCTGGGGCGATCTTCAGGAGGCGGTGAGAAAACGCTTGGTCCGCGCCTGTTCGCAGCACGTACCCCCGGGCGCGGTGGACCTCGACGCGGTGCTCGCTTCGCCGGAACTTGCGCCCATCCGTGACGAAATCGTCGCCGTCTGTCGCGCGTTGTCCGAGGTGCGGCTGGAACGCGGCGGCAAGAAGACTTACAACAATATGGTGGCCTGCTATTTCCTCGACATGGCGCAGGTCTGGCGGGCGTTGCGGCGTGTTTGCGCTTCACCCTGCGAGGTCTGTTGGGTCATCGGCGATTCCGCGCCCTACGGAGTTTACGTGCCGGTCATCGAATGGTTGGGCAAGCTGGCGCGCGCGGCGGGATTCGACTCATGGACTTTCGAAAAGCTTCGTGACCGCAATGTGAAGTGGAAGAACCGCAAGCATCGTGTTCCCTTGTGCGAGGGGCATCTGTGGGTGCGCGGATAATCGAGGGGGAGCATGGCCGAATCTTTCGCTCATCGCTGGGGGCAGATCATCGGAGACTGTTTTGAAGCCTTTGTTCAAGACATCCTGACCGGCGTTGCCCGTAGGCACGACCTGTACCTCGACCTTAAGCGCCCGCGCAAAGCCCGGGGCGGCCAAAACAAGGTCACGTGGCAGGACGGCTTTGGCAACCGGCACGACCTCGACTACGTCCTCGAGCGCGGTGGCTCGGAGGAAACGCGCGGTATCCCGGTCGCATTCATTGAATCGGCCTGGCGGCGATACACCAAGCACTCCAAGAACAAGGCGCAGGAAATCGAGGCGGCCGTGCTGCCGGTGGCGCTGACCTTTTCCCGGTATCAACCATTCCTGGGGGCAGTGCTGGCCGGCGAATTCACCCGAAATGCCATCCACCAGCTCGAATCGAAGGGGTTTGCCGTGCTCCACGTGCCCTACGAATCCATTCTGACGGCGTTCCGTGAACTCGGCATTGACGCTTCCTCTGAAGACGGCATGGGCGGGACAAGCGAAGACGAATTCCGCGCCAAAATCGCCAGATGGGAATCGCTCCCGCAGCCGCAGGCCACGCAAGGCCTTTTGGCCAAGCTGCACGCATTACACAGGACGGAGATCGAGGGGTTTAAGCAACGCCTCGAGGCCGCCATCACGCGACGGGTCGTTTCCGTGCGGTTGACGGTGCTGCGCGGCCATTCGGTGGAGTGCGCCGATATCGAAAGCGCCATTGCCTACCTGATCGAAGAAGAAAAAACATAGCGGCTGCGGGAGGACGGCGAGCCTCGCGAGGCGTTTGAGGTTCAGGTGCGGTTCAATACCGGCGCGAAGATCGAGGCCACATTCCCAAAACGCGCCGAGGCCATCGCGTTCCTGAGAGGATTCGCGTAGGGCTGATGCGGTTTGGCCGCCGCCACACCGGTGCACCAGAAGCTGGGGGCGCTTTACGCCCAGTGGTGGGGCGTGGACGCCGCTGGTCTGCGCGCCAGCCAGTCCGCGCCCGCTGATACGTCATGGAGCGAATTCGAATCGCTGGAATGGCCCGATGACTGCCATCGCCCGTTTCGCAACAACCTGCCACACGGTCCGGTCGGCGAGATTTCTGAAGCCGGCGTCAGCGCGGCGTGCTACATTTGGCCGGAAACCATGAAAGCAACGCGTCGTAAACCCAGTCCGAAAACACCGACAGCCGGTCCGGAGCGACAGACCTTCACGTTCAACGCGCCGGACGCGCTGAGCGTGATGCTGGTGGGCGATTTCACCCACTGGCAGGCCAACCCCATCCCGATGCACAAACAGCCCGACGGCCTTTGGCACGTGGCGGTGGAACTGCCGCCGGGCCGTTACCACTATCGTTTTCTGGTGGACGGGGAGTGGCGGGACGATCCGGAGTGCACCCTGCGCGTGCGCAATCCGTACGGCAGCCAGAACTGTGTTCGCCAAGTGGGCTGACGGGCGGCGGTTGGCCCTTCAGGACGGTCCTCGTTTCCCGAACGCCCTCGCGCGTCGGCCCTGCTGGCCCGGCCGGTGGCTACGGCGTGGTCGGGGGCGATTGCTTGGCTTCGAACGCCTTTTCCAAATCCGGGTTGCGGGGCTGCCCGGCGGCCAGGGCCTTTTCATAGTGCCAACGGGCCAGGGCAACCATCGGCGGCTGCTGGTTCAGGTAGATCACCGCCAAGTTGTGGTGCGCGCTGGCGTAGCCTGGATCGAGCAGAATGGCCTTGCGCAGCGCGGTCTCGGCGGCTTGGCGCAGGCCCTGATGGCTCAGGGCAATGCCCAGGAAATTCTGCACCTCGGCGCTTCGGGGGTTGAGCTGTGCGGCACGGCTGAGGGCGTCCACGGCGTCGCCAGGCGCGCGTTGGCGCAGCTTGATCTGCCCCAGCACAAGGTAGCCGTAAGGGTCTTGGGGCGCCAGCCGGATGGCCTCGCGGGCGTGCCTTTCCGCCTCGTCCAACCGGTTCTGCTCCATCTGCACCACGGCCAGGTTGGCGTGCGTGAGGCTGTCCCGGTTGTCCTGCCGGAGCGCTTGCAGGTAGTTCGTTTCCGCCGACCGGTAGTCCCGTGCGGCAAACTGTCGTTGGGCTTCGGCAATCAACGCGGCCGGGGCGGCCGGGGCTGAGGTTGGGCTTGGGGCGGCTGCGGGCGCGGCAGCGGGCGGTGCGGTGGCCAAGCGAGCGGGCGGCTGGCGCATCAACGCCAGTTCTTCGGCCGTGTAGGGCACGGGTTGCGCCTCCAACACAGCCAGGCGCGCCCGCAGCGTGGCCAGGGTCTGACTCTCGTCAGTCACCGTCCCGGCCGCGGCCGGCGGCGAGGGGGTGGTCTTCGAAGCCGCTTGGAGGCGCTGTTCCAGCGCGGTTTTCTCCAGACGCAACAGTTCCAAGTCGGACTGCAAGGCCGCGATGCGGGCGCGGGCGGCTTGGAGATCGCGCCGGCTGGCGCTGCGGCTGCCAGCCTGTTGGGTGGCGGCGGCCACTTGTTGCTTCAGCAGGGCGTTCTCGGCCCGCAACGCCACGAGCGTGTCCGCGTCGGCGCTCAGCTTTTGCAGCCGCTCCTCCAACTGCTGTTTGGCCCGGATCAGTTGCTGGTTGGCCTCGGTTTGCTCGGCCAAGCGGCGATTTGCCTCCGCCAGGGCCTGCTTGGTTTGGGCCAGGTCGGCGGGGGCCGCAGCCGTCTGCGCAAGCGTCGCCAGGCGTTTCTCGATCTCGGCTTTCTCGCGGGCCAGCGACGCGGCCAGCTCGGCCTGCTCGGCGGCCCGGCGATTCGCCGCCTCCAGTTCCGCCCGCAGCCGGTCCGTGGCTGCGGTGTCCGCGGTGGCTGCCGACCGACCAGCCCGCTCCTTTTGAAGCGCCTCGCGAAGCGTGGCGGCCTCCCGTTCCAACGCGGCGATCTGATCTTTGGCCCGGGCCAACTGGCTCGACTCCGCAGTGCTCCTGGCCTCGAGCTGTTTCTGGAGGGCGGCCTTCTCGCCGGCAAGCGCCTTGGCGCGGGCGGTTTGATCGCGCAGTTGCTGCTGCGTGTCGGCCAACGCCTGCTTGAGCTTTTGCACGGCGGCTGGGTCGGCGGGCGCGGTCTTGCGGGCCTGCTCCTGGGCGAGGCTGACTTTGAGCAGCTCGGTCTCCTTTTCCAGCGCGCGGATTCGGTCCTGGGCGCGCGCCAACTCACGGGGGGCCGTGGCAGCCGGTTGCACGGACAGGGCCTCGCGCAGTTTGGCTTCGAGCAGGTTTTTGTCGGCCTGCAACTGGTTGACCTGCTCGCGCAGGGCCTGGAGTTCGCGCAGCAGTTCAGGACTTGGCTCAGGGGGCGGTGCTGGCGTCGGGGCGGTGGTCGCCTGCGGGCCAGCGGGCGGGGGGGTGGTCGCCGCGGGTGGTGGGACGGCACCCGCCCGGGCGGTGGCGGTGGCCACCTTGGCCGCGATGTAACTGAGGCGGAACTTGACGACGCGGGGATTCCAATCGGGATTCGTAGCCTGCAGGCGCTTGAGGGCGGCTTGCGCCTCCAGGTAACGGGCGAGCGCCTCGCGCGGCTGGCCGGCGTCCAGAAGGCTGTCGGCCTGCTGGATGGCGGCGTAAATGCCGATGTATTGCTGGTCAGGCGTTTGGGCGAGCGCGAGCACGGCGCCGGCCAGCAACAGCGCGACCACACGGGCAATCCCTGCGTTCATAGCGGCAGGCTACAGAGGGGATGGGCCGTTTGGCAACCTCACGCGCGGCGGCCCGGGGCGGTCCAAGCCCTGTTACTCATGCGCCCGGAATCACCAGGAAGGATGCCCGAGGTGGCGATCCGACCTGTCTCATCCCGTGTTCGTGTCGGATGGCGTTCGACCTTGCTGACCGGCGACTTGGCACGGTAACGCGGTGGTGGGCCGCGATGTTTGGGCCTTCGGTTTTCTCTTCACCCCGACCGCCGCAACTGCAACACTCCGGCTGCCATGCATCCGGTGGACCTGCTGATCATTGTTCTCTACTTCCTGCTGATGATTGCCGTCGGCTGGTGGGTGGCGAAAAAGGCCGCCAAGGATTCGGAGTCCTATTTTCTCGCGGGCAAAAGCCTGCCGTGGTGGGTCATCGGCGTGGCGCACGGCTCCAGCGGCGTGGACGTCTCGGGCACGATGTGGTTCACGGCGATGCTGTTCATTTACGGGGCGAAGGGGCTTTGGTTGCTGTGGATCTGGCCGCTGTTCAACGTCATCTTCCGCATGGTCTATCTCGGCCAGTGGGTGCGCCGCTCGAACGTGCTCACCGGCGCGGAGTGGATGCGCACCCGCTTTGGCAAGGGCCGCGGTGCGGAACTTGCCTACCTCAGCGTGGTGATCTACGCGCTGGTCAGCGTGGTGGGGTTCCTCACGATGGCGTTCCAGGGCATTGGCAAGTTTGCCGAGCCGTTCTTCCAACTGGGCTGGAGTCCGAACACGTACGCGCTGGTCATCCTGCTCGTCTCCGGCGTTTATTGCATCTTCGGCGGCATGTATTCCGTGGTGCTCAACGATGTCATCCAGTTTGGCCTCATCCTCATCGCGGCGGTGCTGATCGCCGTCGTAGCAATGATCCACACCACGCCGGAGCAGATTGCTGCCGCCGTGCCGGCGGGTTGGGACAACCTGTTCTTCGGCTGGCGGCTGGACCTCGATTGGTCGCGGCTCATGCCGGCGCTGCAAGAGCGCATTTACGGGGCGGGCGGCGATGGCTACGCGGTGTTTGGCTTTTTCATCCTGATGCTGTTTCTCAAAGGTGTGCTCGTGAGCATGGCCGGGCCGACGCCGAATTACGCCATCCAGCACGTCCTCTCGACGCGCAGCCCGCGTGAGGCGGCACTCGAAAATCTGATGATGGCGGTGGTCTCGATCGGGCCGCGCTTCCTGCTCATCGCCGGCATTGCGGTGCTGGGCCTGGCGTATTTCAGCGCGGACCTGCACGCGATGGGCGCGAAGGTGGACTTTGAGAAGATTCTGCCCGGGGTGGTGGCCCGGTATCTGCCGGTGGGCTGCAAGGGGTTGATTACCGCCGGCCTGCTGGCGGCGTTCATGAGCACGTTCGTCTCCACGGTCAACTCCGGCACGGCCTACATCGTCAATGACGTGTATCGCCGTTACTTCCGGCCGGAGGCGCCGCCGCGCCACTACGTGCGCTGGGGTTACTTTTGGTCCGCGCTGGTGATTGCCCTGGGCATCGCCTTCGGCTACAGCGCGCTGAACGTCCACACGGTTACGCGCTGGTTGGTGAGCGCATTAGTGCCGGCGTTTGTGATCCCGAATGTGCTCAAGTGGCACTGGTGGCGATTCAACGGGCACGGTTTCTGGGCGGGCATGGCCGGCGGCACGCTGGCGGCGCTGGTGATTCCCGCGCTCTGGCCGGGGTTGCGCGACGTGGGCCTGTTCATGTCCGTCCTGGGCTGCAGCGCCGTAGCCTCCGTGATGGGTTGCCTGGTGACCAAGCCCGAGCCGGACGAAGTGCTGATGCAATTCTACCGCACCGTTCGCCCATGGGGATTCTGGAAGCCGATTCTGGCCAAGTGCCGCGCCCAGACACCGCGGATTGAACCCAACCGCGACTGCGCCCGCGACTGGTTCAACGTGCTGATCGGCATCGCGTGGCAGATCGCCATGGTGGCCGTGCCGATCTACTTGGTGCTGCAACAATGGGGACGGTTCCTGGCGTGGCTGGCTGTCCTCGGTGTCCTGTCGGTGGTTCTCAAGTTCACCTGGTACGACCGACTGGGGCAAGGGGACGGCTACCTGCCGCCGGATCGGTAGCGATGGTGCCGCTGCGGCGAGCGCGCGGCCGACGTCTTGGCCGGCGCAAGGGCTGCGACAAGTGCCCGGCCGCGGGCCGGCGCGCCGGGGTCATCGCTGATCGCTCAACAAGGACCGGGACAGTCCGGCCAGCACAGGCGCTCAGAGGGCAAGAATGCGATCCAACCGCCGGGCCAGGTCACGCAGGCCGTCGGGCGAATCACCGCCGCCCTGCTCGGTGATGCACCAGCCGGTGTAGCCGATGTCGTCCAGTGCCTTCATGATGGCCGGCCAGTCATTGTCGCCCTCCAGCAACGCGACGTTGAACCCTTTCCAAAGGCCCTCCTTGTCGCGCTTCTGCCGGCTGAATTCCTTGATGTGAACCTGGGCAATGCGGCGGCCCAGGATGCGAATCCACTGCTCGGGCCAGCCGTAATTGACGATGTTGCCGCAGTCAAAATGCCAGCCGACCGCCCGGCTGTTGAACTCGTCCACGTAGCGGGCCGCCTCCAGCGGGCTGAGCAGAAACTGGTTCCAGACGTTTTCGATAGCAATCTTGACGCCCAGCTCCTCGGCCAGCGGCAGGGCCTTCCTGATCTCTGCCTGGGTGCGGGTGTAGGCCTCGGCGTAGGAGACCTCCTTCTTCACAACGCCCGGCACCAGCAACACGGAGGACGCGCCGTAGCGCTTGGCTTCGCGGAGACACTGCTCCAGCGCCGCCAAACCCTCGGCGCGGACCTTCGGGTCGGGGTCGCTCAACGGCTTGGCCCAGTGGTGCGCGCCACAAACGCTGGGAATCTCCAGACCAACCGCCTCCCGCGCCTGCAGCACCTCTTCAACGTTCATGTGGCTCATCATTTCCACGCCGTCGAAGCCCGCGTCCTTGACGGCCTGCATCTTGTCGCGGATTGAGCCTTTGACGCCGATAGTGCCCCACATGATGCCCTTTTTGAGGCGGCGCGGGGTGCGTTGGGGGGTGTCTTGAGCCCGGGCGACCGGCAGCGAGCCGGCCAGGGCGACAGCGGCCCATGCGCCGCCGTGGTGGAGGAACTGGCGTCGGGTCATAATCGGTGAGGGGTTGAGGTGCGGCTCAGATGAACTTGGTTCGGCCCGGCACCGCCATGGGCGCGATGGGCAGCGGCATGTCCCAGTCCAATTTCTCGGGCACCAGGCGTTCCTGGGATTGCTCCATCATTTGCCAGGTAATCTCCTGGCCGGTATAGGCGGCCATCCGGCCCATGATGGCCACCAGCGTGCTGGTTGCCTCCCAAACGCCGTCGTTGATCGGTTTGCCGCTGCGGATCGAGGCAAACAGTTCGTCGTGCTCCTGCTGGTACATGTCGTTACTCTGCCCGCGGAACTTCCAGGGCTTGGCGCCCTTGATATAAACCGACGACCAGCCATCAATCACCCCCTCGCCGGTGCTGCCCATGAGGAAGTCGGAGTTTTGGTTGAAGCAGCCGCTGATCTGGCGCTGGCCCAGGAAACCCCGGACGCCGTCGGGCCACTCGTAAACCACATGCATGTGGTCGAAGATGTTGCCCTGGTTGTTGGGGGTTTGGCGGCCGCCCACGGCCACCGCCTTGAGCGGCGGCTGGTCGCGCATTGCCCACATCAGCTTGTCCACGCTGTGCACCGCCTGCTCCACCAACCCGTCGCCAGACAGCCAGACGAAGTTGTACCAGTTGCGCACCTGCCACTCCAGGTCCCCCATGCCCTCGGGGCGCTGGCTGGCCGGCGGCATCGGCTTGACCGGATTGGTGTAGAAGGTGGCATAAATGGCCCGGATTTCCCCAATGGCGCCCTCGTGGATGCGCCGGTAAAACTCGCGGCGGGCCGCCTCGTAGCGCCAGCAAAACCCGGCCACCCATGCCAGCTTCTTCTCCGCCGCCAGCCGCGCCGACTCGAGCACCGACCGCACCCCGGCCACGTCGGTGGCCACCGGTTTCTCGACGAATTGGTGCTTGCCCGCCTCCACAGCCGCGCGCACGTGAGCCGGCCGAAAACCTGGCGGCGCGGCCTGCAACACCACGTCCACGCCGCTTTCGACCAGTTTCCGGTACCCCTCCAGCCCGGTAAAACGCCTCTCGGGCGGCACCTGCACGCGGTCGGCGATGTCGGCCTGCTTTTGCAGGGATTCCAGACTGTTGCGAATCTGCTCCGGGAACACGTCCGCCATGGCCACCAGCACCGCGTTCTTGTCGGCAGACAGGGCGTTCTTGGCCGCGCCAGTGCCCCGCCCGCCACAGCCAATCAACCCCACGCGCAAGGTGTCGCCAGATGCGGTGGCGCGCAGCGGCCGGGGCAGTAAAACCGGCGCAGCCAGGGCGGCGGCGGATTTTTTCAGAAACGCGCGGCGGGTGGACGGCGGGCCAGACGACCGGGGAGAAGACGGCTCAAGGTTCATATCGTTGGCCGCCATTCTTAGGCCCGCGAAACTGGCGAGTCAAGCGAACCTCACCTGGCTCGCTCAGCCGGGGTGCGTCCGCACGGAATCACCGGGCGTCGCGGCGAGTGCTCGAACCTCCGGTCGCGTGGGCAACTTGAAGGGTTGCCGTCACGGCCGCAAGGGGGAGGCGCGTGCCACGAC